>RRZU011371288.1_pt1 | contig 10168 bp, 14 predicted proteins | sample 2165561 | NCBI WGS metagenome assembly RRZU01 (sample SAMN10456909, study PRJNA506462) | wastewater metagenome | isolation source: wastewater sludge | place: USA: Moscow, Idaho
CATCAAGGTCTTGATAACCAAACACCCAATGAAGTTTATTATTAATATCAAGCAATTCATCGGGCTGCCTGAGCTTGATTAACTAACAATAGCAGAGCTTAATTTTACTCTCAGGTTGTACAGTTGTAGGAGACCACTTCAGTAACCGTAGAATTACTATTGCGAATGGCCGATACCTGGCATTAAACACTAATAACTACGAATTATCTAATATAATTCTTATGGCTTCGGGGGCATTTGCATCAAAATCAGCATTTAGATGCAAATGGAAACCATCTTTATAATTACCTTACGATAACTTAGAAAATGTCTTAGCTAATAAACAAAAAGCAGATTTATTAGCATATAAAACAGGCACACCATCTTCTATCTTTACAGTTAGACGTTCTTCAATTTCTTCATCATATTCAAATGAAATAGTAGATTCATATGTTTCATCTTCGAATTGACGCAAGCTAAGGTATTCCTATTTAATAATAGGATATTTGCTCTGAAGTTCTTGCAGCTCAGAGATAGTACCACCAAGAAAAGACTGATCACTACAAAACTCAAACGCCACTTTAATCTTGGCTAAACCTACCTCTTTAAGCTCCCCAGAAACCTTAATCGCCCCAATATTGCTGATTTCCACCTGCAATGTAATCGCGTCCTCATCTGTCAAAAAAGAAGCAGAGCCCTCTAGGCTGGAAAATATACTTTCCAGTTCATCCTGAAAACACTTTATATCACTGGTAGTTAGAGCTGCTCTATAGCAAATAGCACAGCCTCCTGAATTAAAATCGATTTCCGCCTTTAGCCAATTCGCATCCGATACATCTTTGGCTTGCGGGTTTTCATATCCTAAAACCTTAACAGTGATAACCCCGTTTTCTCCCTTCAACGAAAAAGCACTACTATTCATTGTGTAACCACCGTCTTAACACTACCACTTGGATTAAGAATCACCTTAAGCTGATCAGTTTTGAAGATACGTGAGCCTTCTCGGCCTGAAGATTCAACACCTCGCTTAATTGTGTCATTTACTACTGTCGGAGTAATACCTCGTCCCTGCATTTGATCCAGGGCATGTCCAGTAAAATCTCTATCACCAATCTTTGCTGGGGAATTCGTCCCTCTTCGCACATCAATAGGGCTGCCTCTTCTTCCTATTGGTGTAGCAGCATCAACAACCTTATCTACTCCCTTTGCAGCAAACTTCCCTAATAGCTTACTACCAATAGCCCCAACAACTCCAAGTGGTATAGCACCTATTCCAGCAGAAAGTGCAAGGCTACCTTTATCTACACATTGCAGATTGCCGCCGTTATTAAGCAATTGTGATCCGAAATCAAACAATGCACTAGTTAATGCGCCTGTACCTACCGCAGCTGCACAAGCTGGATTAGCAGCACAAGCAGCTATTAATACAGGAACCGCCTTACCCGTCGGATCAACGAAACTCAACGGATTCTGCAGCGCATACCCATAAGTATTAATTCCGCCAGCAAGTCCAATCGGATCAGGACTGATATATCTCCCCGTTTCAGGCTCATAAACCGGGAGTAATTGACTAAGGCAGCGCAGTTATTCGTATACCTATATTGTGTTTAATTAATTCCATTTGTAATTCTTTTGGAATCAAAAACTCTACATCACCCGCTTGGGGCTCACTATAGTAAAGCGAGAGATGTAACTCAGCTGTATTTACATTAAAATCCTTGCTCAATTGCCCTTTTATTCTTTTTAGCTTATTAAAATAAAATTGAATTGCTTCTCTGGATTTCTTGAATCATCTGGAAACTGATAATCATAAGTGAACGACAAAAGGCTTGTTTTCGCAAAACTACCCGTTTTTTTCCCATTCTTGCGAAGAATTTCTTCTCCAAACACTCGTTGTCTGCAAAATTCTGGATCTAACCGCATCTCATCTAGAAGTGAGGCCGGGTTTAATTGATCACCCCAAAATATTATTTTTGTAGAAACCTTGAACTCTGTTGACATACTTCAATTCACCTATATTATTGTAGCTAATTATAGTCATTACCCAAATTACCCACATAATCCCCGTTGGGGTCTTTGACATCACCAGTATCTGGATTAACGGTATACTTGGCTCTTGGCTGACCTTTGTCGCCTTGTTTAATACCATGGCCGTTCTTCGATCCACCAAGGTTCTAATGACTGTAAAGCGGCTTTTGTCGACTGAAAGATACTAATATCTAATCCTTCTGCTATAAGAATTGGTAAAACTAGATCATTCATTACAAACCCTCCCATGAACGATGACGTGACATACCTTGGCCAGGTAACGGATTACCATCGGGGCCTAACTTCCCGCGCCGATTCTTTGCTTTGTGTGCAACTTTAATTGCATAATTCACTCACCACCTGTTTCTGGATCATTTCCAATAGCTCTTGCTAGGCTTGAGATATCGAATTCACGGTAATATTTGCCACAAATACAATATGGATTTTGCTCATACCAATGGCATCAGCAATTTAGATTTATTTTCACCTCAATGAGCTAATTAAGTGTTTTTTTCTTATTTTCTCAATATATTTCAATAATTCTTTTCTCATATGCTCTTCGTATTCAGGATCATTGCTTCTTAAATCGTAATCCGTTACATAGTGTGTAAACTCATTCCATGCTTCACCGAGTAGCTTATCTTCTACAAAATCGGTATCAAATTTTCTCCAATACTCAGTGACAATTGCATCATCAATTTTTTCAGAAAAAGACGCTTCCATTATTGACACAAGTTTCTCAATTTCTGTGTGGTTCATAATTTTACTTATCAAATAATCGCCGAGGATCTAGCGGTACATGCTTGATACCAAGTGAATCGAAATCAAGATGGAGACGCGATTCTCCCTTTGTACTAGGATAGGGTTGGTAATCCAGTCTTATTACAGGCTTCTTCTTGTATCTCACTTGACACACCTGCCATTTCCATGCTGTAGTCCAGTGTTAGGACCGTCAAAATCCAGATCATCCCAGATTTTCTTTGTTTTATTGGCTGATTTTATTATTACTTCATAAATCAACCGAGGATTCAATCCATCCGGATCAACAAATAACAGCGGATCCCCGTTCACATACCCATAAGTATTGAATCCCCCGGCGAGCCCGATCAGGTCACTGGACAGATATCTGCCGGTTTCAGGCTCATAATACCGGAAGTAATTGTAGTGAAGATTGGTTTCTTTATCAAAATACTGCCCTGGGAATCTGGGATGATATTCGAATAGTTGACTGTTGCCGTCCGGATCTTCATCAGGCAGGTTAGCACCGAATGCATGGCTATTCTCTCAGCGCCACACGTCATTGTTGCTTTGATTAACGATCACTCTGGGCGTACTAAGATGATCGGCGTGAATGAAGTAAATCTGAATCGGGCCGGTTGCGGTAGGTTTCCTGATCACGGCCACCGGAATATCTTCCAGCCAGATGGTTTCTTGTCTGACGAGCCAGTCATCCGTCGGTGTCGCGGTACTGGAATTGTCCCGGTATTCGCCGATCAATTGTCCGGCTTCATCATAGAAGAAAGTAAACTTCGAACTCAGCGGACCATTCTTGCTGACGCGCTGATCCAGGGCATTGTATTTGTGCGTGCGTCTTGCCGTTATTAACCGTGGTTGAAAGTTTGCCAGCAAAATTCCAGGTAAAAGTGGTGGCACCATCGCTTGACGGATTACCGGCGGCATCAAAACTGTAAGCTTTCATCACCGGCCCTGCAACGTTCTGATTGTAATAATTATCACATCAATCTAGTATTTTGCTATATTCCCAACTCTGTTCTCTCTTGTGGTTATCTCATTGGAACCGTCTGCATCAGAAAAATTAAGTGAAAAGAAGGATCAAATCCTGCAAGCGCTGGCCGAGATGTTGGAGCATCCGCAGAGACTCAAGATAACGACTGCAGCATTGGCTAAGAAACTGGGAATCTCGCAATCATCCGTATATCGTTGTTTTCCCAATAAAGCGCAAATGTTCGAGGCTCTGATAGAATTTATCGAAAAGACACTGTTTGTGCTGATCAATAAAATTTTGCAAGAAGAGCATTCTGCTACCCAAAAGATTGAAAACTTATTGCTGCTATTGTTAGGATTCTCACGTAAGAATCCGGGTATGACGCGGATTCTGGTGAACGATGTCTTGATCAATGAAAATGAGCATTTGCAACTGCGCGTTAACCAGTTGCACGATAGATTGGAGGCTACTTTAAAGCAGGCGCTACGGTTTGCTGCTTCTGATGGGCAGATAAATAGGAATGTGAATGTTACGGCGCGCGCTAATTTATTGTTGTGCTTTGTGATTGGTCGCTGGTATCAGTTTGTCAAAAGTGAATTTGAGCGTGATCCCCTGGCAGACTGGGAAGTTCAGCGACTGACTTTGTTGCCATCAGAACTTCTTTAGCGTGGGAGATTCAACTCATTGTTTGATGATGGTTCTTTTTTGATAGTGATGATTGGCATACCGGACACGCCGGATCTTTAGGTAGATGGGTGGAATGCCAATTCATCGTGAGGCCATCGAGTAATAGCAAGCGTCCATTGAGGCTTATGCCAATATTCAACAGAATTTTTAGCGCCTCTGCGGCTTGCATTGAGCCGATTATACCTACGATAGGTGAGAAAACGCCCATGATTGCGCAAGGCATATCTTCTTCACTTCCGGTGTTTGGGTATAGGCAGTGATAGCAAGGGCTGTCGTCATGACGCAGATCAAATACGCTGATCTGACCGTTAAAACGCACTGCGGCTCCAGAGATTAGGGGTTTTTTATTTGTGATGCAGGCTTGATTGATATGATATCGCGTATTGAAATTATCACTGGCATCAATCACCACATCAACTTCTGCTGTGAGTTGTAGTAATTTTTCTGCACCGACTTGCTCTTGAATTGTGGTGACATTGATTTCCGGATTGATTCTGGCCAGTGATTGCTTGGCCGAGTGAACTTTTGCAAGGCCGATTGATTGGCTGTTATGCATAATTTGTCGTTGCAAGTTAGTCAGATCAACCTGATCGCCATCACAAATGGTCAGATTGCCTACCCCACTGGCGGCAAGATAAAGCGCGACAGGAGAACCTAAGCCGCCTGCCCCAACAATTAATGCGCGTGAGTGATTAAGCTTTTCCTGCCCCGCAATGTCAATTTGCGGAAGCAGGATATGGCGGCTGTATCGAAGGAGTTGATGGTCATTCACAAGCCTTTATCAACTTTTAATCAGATCTCACTTTCATCGTTCTTTTCTGGAGAAGGTGAGGTAATGCCTTTAAAGTGATTCATGGCTTGCTTTAATAGTTGGTCTTCTTCCGAGCCGAATTCGATAGGAGCATTATCTTTTGTATCTTTGTTCTTTTTATCTTTCTTGTTACCCGCAGGTTTTGATTCTGTTTTCTTTGTTTCAGAAGTTGCTTTCTTTTCGGTTTTTTTGCCATTGGACAAATGGCGATTCAAATCTGATTCACGTAGGCGCTGATCATCACCGTTGTCAGCTTCATCCAGAATATCAGGTGTAATGCCCTGCGCTTGTATGGATTGACCATTAGGCGTGTAGTACCGCGCGGTTGTTAATTTAATCGCGGTATTGTTTCCTAACGGCAGTATTGTTTGCACCGATCCTTTGCCAAATGTTTGTGATCCCATAACGACAGAGCGTTTATGATCTTGTAAAGCACCTGCAACAATTTCGGATGCTGAAGCAGAGCCACCATTGACCAGCGTAATCATGGGTACGGTTTTCACTTCAGAGGGTAAGCCCCTTAAATAATCCTTATCAGGTCCGCGCAAATAAAATTCCGGGTTGGCGTGCAATTTCATTTTTGCATCGGGACTACGGCCTTCTGTGTACACAACCAGCGCATTTTCCGGCAGAAAAGCGGCTGAGACTGCAACCGCTCCATTGAGTAACCCACCTGGATCGTTGCGCAAATCCAATATTAAGCCTTTCATTTCTCCCTGGTTTTCACCAAATAGAGTTCTGATCGCTTGTGCTAAATTTTCGCCAGTTTGTTCTTGAAATTGTGTGATTCGAATATAAGCATAGCCGGGTTCGAGCATTTTCGATTTGACGCTCTGAATTTTTATGATGTCACGTACTAAATTAAAAACCAGTGGTTCGGTCTCGCCTTCTCGTAATATCGTAATCTTTATCGAAGTTTTTGGTTTGCCGCGCATGAGCTTGATCGCATCATTAAGTGTCATGCCTTTTACAACCGTGTCATCCAATTTAACGATCAAATCGCCCGTTTGAATACCCGCACGAAATGCTGGGGTGTCTTCGATGGGCGAAATCACTTTCACCACACCGTCTTCCATCGTTACCTGAATGCCTAGTCCACCAAACTCACCTTGTGTTCCTATTTGTAGTTCCTTATATTCGTCTTTATCAAGATAAGCAGAATGAGGATCTAGACCAACAAGCATGCCATTGATGGCCTCAGTTATCAGTTTTTTGTCTTCTACGGATTCGACGTAGTCGCTTTTTATGCGGCCAAAGACCTGAGCGAAGGTACGTAACTCTTCAATCGGTAGTGGATGGATAGCCTCGATATTTTCTTTATTGGCAATGGCGGAGAAATTCAAACTGAGCATCACTCCAGCGATTACCCCAATTAGAATTAGGCCTGATTTTTTGATTGTATTACTCATGATGCTATCTCCGCACTGATCGAATTTATGTAAATGGTTTGCCGCATTCATTCTATTTTGATCCATGTCAAAGGATCAAAAGGCTTACCCCTATGACGAAGTTCAAAGTATAAACCTGAATCTGCATCACTACCGCTATTTCCTACGGTAGCTATTGTATCGCCGCCGCGAATCATGTCACCTACTTGTTTATGGAGTGTTGTATTATTACCATAAAGGCTCATATAGTTGTTTCCATGATCTAAAATTATCAAATTACCAAAGCCTCGCAACTCATCAGAAAATACAACTTGACCTCCTGAGATAGCTTTAACGTCACTACCTTTAGGCGCCTGTATAAAAAGACCTTTCCACGTTATATGCTTACCTGAACGTTGACCGCCAAAAGTGTTAACAAGTTTCCCGCGCACAGGTAAATTTAATTTGCCTTTGAGCGATGGGAATGGAGTGTCTGTTGTAGAAGCATCTGGGAGCTTATTGTTAATTCGAGAGCCGCTACTGGATTTTTCTTGGACAAGGAATTTATTAATTTCATTAACTAAATGAGTGATGCGTTTTTCGTCATCCTTAAGCTTGTTAATCTCTTGTTGCTTCTGGTTAATATTGCTAGATACCTGTGATAGCATACGTTGCTGTTTATTTTTTTCTTGTTCAAGCTTCTTGCGTTCATTGTGATATTGGGTTTGGATGGCAGTAATCTCTGCTTTTTTATGGCGACTCAGTTCAGTGAGCGTCAGAATTTCGTATTGATTCTTTTTAAGATTTGTAATGCTGTCTGAACGAGCAAGTGCGAATTGTTGGTAGTAATAGACGTTCCGAGCTATTTGATTAGGGTCATGTTGATTTAACAGTAAGTGTAAATAATTGTGTTGTCCTCCGATATATTGCTGGTAAAGTAATTTTTCTAGTCGACTTTGCTCGGTTTTGATTTCATTGCTAATTATATGATATCGAGTCTGTAATTGTTTATATTCTTCAACAGCTTGCCGGTCATCTGCAACGAGTTTTGTTAATTTGCGGGAGATGTCATTGATTGATTGCTCAGTGTCACGTAATGTTTTCGTCGTATCTTGTTGTAATGATTTTTTATTGGCTAAATCTTTTTGAAGTAATTGGATGCGCTCGCGTAACAATTTGAGATTTTCTTGATTGCTTGAGAATGCTGAATGCGGACAAATAAAAATCAACACACATACCAACAGTACTGAATAAGCACATTGCGGATGAATCAAATTAGACGTATTAGTTTCCAGAGCGATATGTTTTGTTTGAATTAATAAAATATTTATTATACATATACCAGAATGAACGGATGGCTGTATTTAAACAGCTGACTTTCCTTGATTAGCTACAATTTTCATTGCTTCCTGAATATCGGTCGGATTTCCAAGATAATAATTCTGAATTGGTTTTAAATTATCGTCCAGTTCATATATTAACGGGATGCCGGTAGGAATGTTGCAATTGAGAATGTCAACATCAGAAACATTATCTAGATACTTAACCAGTGCTCTTAATGAATTTCCATGTGCGACAATGATCACACTTTTGCCGGCTTGGATCTGGGGTGCAATTGTTTTGTTCCAATAAGGTAAAAACCTTGCAACCGTATCTTTAAGGCACTCAGTTAAAGGAATATCATCACATGCCAAATTTTTATAGCGTGGGTCGGTTCCGGCGTAGCGCCGATCATCAATACTTAGCGAGGGTGGCCTAATATCATAGCTGCGCCGCCAAATCAGAACTTGCTCGTCACCATATTGAGCTGCTGTTTCAGTTTTACTAAGGCCTTGGAGTGCACCATAATGTCGTTCATTTAATCGCCACGTATGTTCTATCGGAATCCACATCTGATCCATTTCATCCAATACTATCCATAAAGTCCGAATGGCACGCTTGAGAACGGATGTATAGGCGATATCAAATGTAAATTCATGCTCTTGTAAAAGCTGTCCAGCATTTTGAGCCTCTTGAATGCCGTTGGGTGTTAAATCAACGTCTGTCCAGCCAGTAAATCGATTTTCTTGATTCCAAGTGCTTTCTCCGTGGCGCAGGAGAACAATTTTTTTCATATTTACCTTTTAATGAAAAGCAGATTGATTATTTTATGAAGGCTTAAAAAACTTTAGTATTTTATTATAATTTTAGCTTGAAACACAGTGTATGGCTGGTGCTTTTGTGCGAGCATATGAAATTTACCTAAATTTTGTTCATTTTAAAAAGTGTTGATTTATTCTGCCTGACAGTAAAGTAGATAAAGGAAGAAAGAAGAATTTGTTGAAAAATACCATTACTCAACAACAATTACTTAAGCTACAAATATTTTAATTTCGATTAATATTCTAAATTTTTTGTTATACAATCCCGAGCTTAATTTATTCGTTGTTCGGCTGAAATAACTGGACATACATCAATAGACTGGGTTTGCAGATATAATTTTGGAGAAAATATGAAGGTAGTTTCTGGGAATATTTGGGCAACAAAATTTTGTGGTGTGATTTTGGCTTCTTTATTGGCGTTGCCTGTTCACGCGCAGTTGATGTTGGCGCATGAAGGGCATCATGATGCGGGCGGCTGTGCGATTAAAACGGGTGAATTCCCGGTAACATTCAGTGCTTATGAAGTGCCTGAAGGCGGCATACCACCGATGCATTCATTCTGCGAAAATTTACCTAAAACTGGCAAAGTGAATTTGACCGTTGAGTTGCCGCAACAGGCGCGCCAAATGCTTTTGGCAGTTCGCTTAGTGAAAGAAGGGCATGACGGACATGGTGGGGGGCAGCATAATAGTGCTGCTGATCATAAACCAGCGGATGTTGAGGATCATTCGGATCATGAGGGCATGAATCAAGATGAACATGCGGGGCACGGAGTCACTGAACATGGCATCGTGTATATGCCTCCAGAGATGCATCGATCAGGAATTATTGTGATCGCAGCTAATATCCAGGAGAAAGGTCAGTATGCAATTCAGTTGGAAAGAGAGGATGATGCGGGCAATGTTAAGACAGTAGTAAAGATTCCACTAAATGTTGGAAAAGGTGGCGGGCATGGCAGTCACGGTGGTGGTTTGGGATTAATGGAAATTGCGCTATTAATTGCAGTGGGCGGCGGTGCTGCTTTTTATTTTATGCGTCGCAAAAAGGCATCTGAAGCGTCAGCATGATTTGGTTGCAATTGCTTATATCGCTGATCAGTGCAATTTATTGAATTGATTAAAGGATTAACGCTAAGCCGTTTCGCGTGTTTTATTTTGCCTGTCAAAAACCCTTGACAGTGCAAGGTTGACTAAGTAGCCTAAGGCAGAATAGCTATCTGTGGAAGTTTGGGTGGGTAGTTTAGGGGCGGTTATGGAGCAAGAGGGGAAAACCGCTTTAAGAAGATGTCAAGAAAATAAGTGGAGACAATAATGGAAAACCAAAGGAGAGAGAGATGAGAGCCAAGCGATGGGCTGGGATAATTGCGGCGCTGTTAGGGGTGGTGCTGATAGGATCGGCGCACGCGAACATACCGAGCGTACCGAACGAA
>RRZU011440550.1_pt1 | contig 10168 bp, 9 predicted proteins | sample 2165561 | NCBI WGS metagenome assembly RRZU01 (sample SAMN10456909, study PRJNA506462) | wastewater metagenome | isolation source: wastewater sludge | place: USA: Moscow, Idaho
ATGTAAATATGTCAGTTAGTTTATTACCTGATAAAAAAAGAATTGTAATTGTTACAAAAAATATATCAGATATGAAATTTATTGAAGAACAATCAAAATTAGTTTCTATGGGTGAGATGATAGGAAATATTGCCCATCAGTGGAGACAACCTTTAAGTATAATCTCAACAGCTTCCACAGGAGTTTTATTCCAAAAAGAGTATGGTTTACTGACGGATAAAGTATTAATAGATAGTATGAATAGTATCAATAATAGTGCACAATATCTATCGAAAACCATAGATGATTTTAGAAATTTTATTAAAAATGATAAAACAGAAGAGATTACAAGTATTAAAGATGCAATTGCTTTTACTATAAATCTTACAGAAGCTTCTTTAAAAAACAATTATATTAATTTAATTGTAAATTGTGAAGCAGATATGACTATACATGCTATCAAAAATGAGTTAGTACAATGTTTTTTAAATATTATAAATAATGCAAAAGATGCCTTAGTAACATCTACTAAAGAAGAAAATCGATTTATAGTTATTGAAACTAAAGAAGTAAAAAATAATTTAGAACTAAGTATAAAAGATAGTGCTGGAGGAATTCCTGATGAAATTATTGGTAGAATATTTGAACCATATTTTACAACAAAACATAAATCTTTAGGAACAGGAATTGGTCTATCTATTGTAAATAAAATTCTTAGAGATAAATATTGTGCAAATGTAACTGTTTATAATGAAAGCTTTACATATAATGATTGTGTATATTATGGAGCATGTTTTAAAATAACATTTAATAAAGAAGATTTATCAAATGAATAAGATAGGTATATAAATATAATAATCTTTTATTAATAAATAGCTATAATAAATTATAATATTTAAATTATTAGGGGAGATGATGAAAAGTATGAGTATCGCAAAGAAGTTTACAACGGTTACAATCTTCGTAACAATTGTTATGTTAATAATTGGTTATTTTGTTTTAAATAACTATAAAAATAAACTTACCCAAGAGGTTTATTCAGACGTTAAAACTGAATTAAAACGTATTTCTACATTAAATATTGATGCAAAATTAGATGTTGGTATCTCAAACGCAGTTTCAATTTCAAATGACTCTTCAATAAAAGAATCTTTATCTTCAAATAATAGACAAGTAGCAATAAATGCATTATCTACATTATCTAAAAATATGAAAAAATCAACACCTTTTAGTAATATTGAAGTTCATATTCATACAAAAGATTCACACTCTTTTTTAAGATCTTGGAAAACTGATAAATTTGGTGATGATTTAAGTGCATTTAGAGCAAGTGTTGTAAAAGTAAATAATACAAAAGAAGCTGTAAATACATTTGAAGTAGGTAAAGCTGGACTTAGTATAAGATCTGTTGTTCCTGTTTTTGATAATCAAAATAATCATGTGGGTTCATTAGAGTTTATGCAAGGTATAAATTCAGTTGCAAAAGAGTTTGACAAAAATGGAGATGCTTTCTTATTATTAATGGATAATTCAGTTGCAGTTGAAGCAATTGATGAAACTTTGAAACTAAATAATTATACTATTTCTCAAAAATTCATAAATAAAGATTTTTTAGAAGACGTAAAAAAACTTAATTTTAAAGAATTACTTGCAAAAGAATACTATATCTCAGATAAGTATTTTTATACATACATAGATATTGTAGATTTTGAAAATAAAAAACTAGGAATTGCACTTAGCGCTCAACCTATAGAAAAAGTTCAAATTACAATTGATCAAACATCTTATATTATTTGGATTGCATTAACTATTTTAGTTATCGCTTTAGTAATCAGTATGGTTCTTTCATTAATAAATATGAAAAAAAATATATTGACTCCAATTCTTGAATTAAAAGATTCTATTGATTCTATTAGAAAAAATGATTCTTCTAATGGATCTAAAATAGAAGTAAAATCAAATGATGAAATTGGTGATGTTGTAAACAGCTTTAATAATTATTTAGATTCTATTGAAAAAGGTATTATTCAAGATCAAATAGTAATTGATGAATCAAGACAAATTATTTCAAAAGTAAATGCTGGATTATTAAATGATAGAATAAAAGGTAAAGCACATTCTGTTGGTGTATCATCTTTGGTTACTGAAATAAATAATATGATAGAAAGAATGGAAAGTAATCTTTCAGTATTAAGTGAATCTTTAGTAGCTTTATCTAATGCAAGATATGATTATAAAATACCACAAATTGATAATTTAACAGGATTATTAGCTTCATTACTAAGTGGTGTAAAAGTTACTCAATCTTCTATTAATGAAGTAATTTGCCTAATTGATAAATCAAATATAGAATTATTTAATAGCGCAAATGAATTAGAAAATGCATCAAAAGAATTAAGTAACTCATCAAATTCTCAAGCAGCTTCCCTTGAAGAAACAGCTGCTGCAATTGAAGAAATTTCAGCAACAGTATCAAGAAGTAGTGAAAATGCTTTTCAAATGTCAAAATATGCTAAAAATGTAACTAAATCAAGTGAAGTAGGGAAAAATTTAGCTGAAGAAACTGCTAGTTCTATGGATGAGATAAATAACCAAGTACTCGCAATTAATGAAGCGATTACAGTTATTGATCAAATTGCCTTCCAAACAAATATTCTTTCTTTAAATGCAGCAGTTGAAGCTGCAACCGCTGGAGAAGCAGGGCGTGGATTTGCAGTAGTTGCAGCAGAAGTTAGAAATCTTGCTGCAAGAAGTGCTGAAGCTGCTAAAGAGATTAAGTATTTAGTGCAAACAGCAACAAGTAAAACAAAAGACGGAAAAGAAATCACTTCAAAAATGATTGAAGGATTTAATGATTTAAATGAAAATATAGTAACTACAACTAAATTAATTGATGATGTTGCAAGTGCTTCACGAGAACAACAAATGGCAATGTCACAAATAAGTGATACTGTTAATTCTTTAGATAGAGCAACACAACAAAATGCTTCATTAGCTTCATCTATTAGTGAAATGGCTGTAAGTACATCATCTTTAGTTACTCAATTACAAAAAACTGTTAGCCAAACAAGTTTTGATAAAGATGCAATAAAAAGAGTTTGTGATCCTTCTTTAATGATTGATATTAATAAATTAAAATCAGATCATATTAGTTTCAAAAATATGAATTTTGCTAAATGTAAAGCTGGATATACATTTAAAGTAACAAATCATCATGAATGTAATTTAGGAAAATGGATTGATTCAAATGAAGATAAAGATTTTGCAAAATCAAATGATTGGCTTATATTAAAAGATGCACATAAAAAAGTTCATAGTATGGTTCAAGATACTATTGACTTATACGCACAAAGTTATGATAATGGACAAATATTTGCTGTTACAGAAAATATAGAGAAAAATATTGATATAGTATTTAATTCTTTAGATAAGATTAGAGAAGTTAATTGCCATAAAAAAGGAAACTAGACTATGAGCGAAAAAAGTTTAAATGAAAATGCTTTTTTAGTAAGCGAAACAGATGCTAAAGGTATTATAACCTTTGCAAATAAAGAGTTTTGTGATGTAGCTGAGTATAATCTAGATGAATTAATGGGGAAACCACATAATTTGGTTAGACATTCTGATATGCCAAAAGCAGCTTTTGCAGACCTATGGGATACTGTAAAAAAAGGCATAGTTTGGCAAGGTTATGTAAAAAACAAGACAAAATCTGGTGATTTTTATTGGGTTTTTGCAACAGTTTATCCATATTTAAACGATAAAAAAGAGCAATGTTATATGTCATGTAGAAGAAAAGCTTCTTCTGAAGATATAAGAAAAGCGGAGCAACTATACAAATCAATGCATTAACTTATAGTGATAAAATTATTTACTTTCATTTACTTAGCATTTAAATTATATTTAAATTGTTTATATAAGATAATGATAAATTAAGAAAAAGGATTTAATTATGATTAATAGTATTTCTTCAAGTTCAACTATAATGGCTGATTTGGCAAAAAGTACAAGTAGTACTAGTTCTTCTAGTTCGTTAACTGCTGCTCAGTTAGAAACTATATCTTCTGTTTTAGAAAGTTATGATTCAAGTAATTTAAGTGCTAGTGATGCTCAAAGCATTATTGCATCTTTCGAAGAAGCGGGGATTGAACCATCTGCAGAGTTAGAAAGTGCCATGTCAGATTTAGGTTTTGATGCAAAAGAAGTTGGTGATTTAGGTAGATCAGATGCTCAAAGCGGCATGCCACCACCACCGCCAAGTGAAGAAGAAGTTAGTTCTATTTCTTCATTGTTAGATTCTTTATTAAGTACTGATGAAGATGATGAAACATCAACTTCAAGTTCAACTTCAGATATTATGGATTATACAAGTAGAATTTTAAGTCTAAATGATAGTAGTAAAGAAGAAGTTATGAATTTATTAGATAAATACTCAAGTGAAGATAGTACATATTCTCAATCAGAAACAAATGCACTATTAAAAGCATCATTAAGTGAAATATTAAGTGATAATAGTAACTATAAATCAGTTTCATTTTATGGTTAATCTATAACACTCCTATGATAAATATCTTAATGATAGAAGATGATCCAGAATTTTCACTCTTTTTGGGTGAATATCTGGATAAATATAATATTAAAATTACTAATTATGAAGATCCTTATTTAGGATTGACTGCTGGAATTTCAAATTACGATTTACTTATTTTAGATTTAACTCTACCTGGAATTGATGGACTTGAAGTTTGTGAAAAGATTTCAAAAAGTTATGATATTCCAATTATAATTTCAAGTGCTAGAAGTGATGTAACTGATAAAATTATGGGACTTCAAATTGGTGCTGATTATTATCTTCCAAAACCTTATGATCCAAAAGAAATGTATGCAGTTATTCAAAGTCTTTTAAGAAGATCAAAAAAAACCAATAAAATAGACGAAGAAAGCGTATTTGAATATGATAAATCTTCATTAACTATTTATTTTAAGAAAAATGAATTAAATTTAACCCATGCTGAATATGAAGTTATGATTTGTTTATTAAAAAACAAAAATACAATTGTTTCAAGGGATCAAATAGTAAATGAGTGCGAAAGTTTAACAGATAGTTATAGTAAAAGCTTAGATGTTATTATAGGACGACTTCGTGCTAAGTTAGAGGATGATTCAAAGAAACCAAAGTATATTCACTCTGTTAGAGGTTTAGGATATAAAATATCACAATGAATTTCAACTCATTATTCACTAAAATAATTTTTGTATTTACAATATCAATAGCCTTGTTTTTAGCACTTTTTTTTTCTTATTTTTCTTATCAAAAGAACTTTTTAAATAAACAAGTAATTGATAATTATATTGAAATTACAAGATATATTCATGATAATAGATTACCTCCAGAAGAAATAGAATCTTATTTAAATAAACTAAATTTTGAATTAGAGATGAACCCTAAAAAAATAATTGATAATGCTGTTAATATAGGAGCTGGACCTGGATTTAATATTGTTAAAAATCAAGATAATTTCTACTTACTTATACTTGCTCCAAATTTTAAAATATTATTTAAGGACTCAAGAATTTATTCTTTTGAATATCTAGGATTTTGGATTTTAGGAATAGTTTTTATTATATTTACATTAAGTTTTTTATGGATTATTCAATCACTTAGACCTTTGAAAAATTTAAAAGATCAGATTCAAAGTTTTTCCAATGGAAATTTAGAAATTGATTGTAAGAGTGATAAAAAAGATGAAATAGCAGATGTAGCAAATGAGTTTGATACGGCTGTTAAAAAAATAGCTTTGTTACTAAATTCAAGACAACTTTTTTTAAGAACTGTAATGCACGAGCTGAAAACGCCTATTGCAAAAGGAAGAATTGTAAGTGAATTAATAGATGATAATAAACAAAAAGATAGAATGATAAGTATATTTGATAAATTGAATTTTTTAATAAATGATTTTTCAAATATAGAACAAATCGTTTCTAAAAACTATAAAATAAATAAATTTCCTATTTCAATAGATAAAATCTTAGAAAAATCAATTGATATGATGATGTTAGAGAATCCACAAAAGAAAATAGAAATTGAAAATATTTCAAATATTTTAATAAAAGTAGATTTAGATTTATTTGCACTTGCTCTTAAAAACTTACTTGATAATGGTGTTAAATATTCAAGTGACAAAAAAGTAAAAATAATACAAAAAGATAATGAAATACTAATAATCTCAAATGGCGATAAACTTCAAAAACCATTAGAAGAGTATTTTAGACCATACCATAATGATACAAGTAATAAAAACCATGGAATGGGGCTTGGTCTTTATATTGTATCTGAAATTTTAAACATTCATAATATGCAATTAAAGTATGAACATCTAGAAAATGCGAACATTTTTAAAATAAACTTATAAGTTCTATCACCTTCTTTTAACTATTTACTTTCATTTACTTTTTATTTAAAACATATTAAACCTTGCTTTTTATAATTCTAATATATAAAATAATATTAGGATTAATTATGAAAAAAACTTTTACTTTAACTTTACTACTTGCTTCACTAAGTACAGTAATTTATGCGGCATCAGAAAAAAGAGAACCACCAAAAGAAGCAATAGAAGTTTGTGTTGGACAAGATGTAGAATCTATTTGTACAATGGAAACTCCAAGAGGATCATTAAGTGGAAAATGTATGCATACTCCAGATGAAAAATATTTTGCTTGTATGCCAGAAGGTGGACCTGATAAAAACGCTCCTGAGAGAAAATAGAAGTTAGTTATGGCAATTGAACAAATAAATGGTTGCATTGGTTGTGAAGAGTGTATAAAAGCTTGCCCAACTGATGTAATTAGATTAGATTCTAAAACTAAAAAAGCATTTATAAAATACGTAGAAGACTGTCAAATCTGTCATTTATGCAGAATGTATTGTCCTGTTGATGCTATTACAATAACACCTTATAAATCTATACCTGTTGTTGTATCGTGGGGATGATTATGGAAAATAATATTAAATTAAAATACATATTAATATCTTTATTTATTTTTGTAATCATTCCTTTGTTTATTCTATCTTTACAAACACTTCCACCAAGAACACTTTTGAAAGAATCAACTTCTGTACTTGTGATTGTAGGATTTTTTTTCCTTCTTGGGCAGTTTTATTTAAATAGATCAAATAAAGTATTTATAAAAATCTATAAGATGGTTAAAATCATAAAACTTCATAAAATTATTGGATATTTAGTTATTGCTATATTTTTTATTCATCCTTTTTTGATTGTTCTTCCAAGATTTTTTGAAGCAGGTGTTGATCCAATTTACGCTTTTTGGCTTATGATTACAGATTTTAAAAGCTTAGGAATAATCTTTGGTTTAATTGCATGGTGTGTAATGATAGCTTTATTTCTAACATCATTTTATAAAGATAAGTTAAATATGACTTATAGTAAATGGCGATTGTTGCATATTGTGTTATCTGTAGTTTTTATAAGTACAGCACTTTGGCATGTTATTGATTTAGGACGGCATATGAACGAAATTATGATTCTTTTTATATTTTTATTAGTTTGTATATCTGTTTATCAATTAAGAAAATTATATTTTTCTAAAAATTATAAAAAGGAAAAAGTTTTATGAATGAAATAAATGATGAAAAAATTAGCAGAAGAAAATTTTTAGGTTTATCTTCAAGTGCAATTGCGATGATGTCATTAGCAGGATTAGGCTTTTCAAAAGGTTATGCTAAAAATGAACCAACAATTGCTATTCAAGATATTTTAAATAAAGAGTATCAAACAGATGTATTAGTTATAGGTTCAGGAATGGCTGGATTATTTGCAAGTGTAAAAGCCCATGATGCAGGTGCTAAAGTAATGATGGTTTCAAAAGGAAGACTTGGTAGTTCTGGTCAAACACCTTTTGCAAAAGGTATATTTTCTTATGATGAATCTGAAGAAAAATTATCTAAAGATGAATTTGTAGAAAAAGTATCAAGGTCAGCACTAGGAACAAATAATCCTATTTTTACTAGACAATTAGTAGAAAATTCTTATGCAAGAGTTGAAGAGTTAAGACAATGGGGCTTTTTTGATTCACCCTTATACAATGTATCTTTTTCTAAACCTATGAATGAACGGAATATTCCTTTAGTAGAGCGTGTTATGATTACAAACTTGATTGAAGAAAATGGCCATATAATAGGAGCTGCTGGTTTTAGTGTAGATGAAGAAAAAGTAATTATTTTTAAAGCAAAAACTATTATTTTATGTACAGGAGCAGGTGGATTTAAACCAAATGGTTTTCCTATAACAGATTTAACCCATGATGGAACTATAATGGCCTATGAAATTGGAGCTAAAGTTACAGGAAAAGAGTGGAATGATGGACATCCAGGAAGTGAAAAAAATGCAACTGCAAGTTTTGATAACTGGCATGGAATGTTTGAAAAAAAACCTGAAACTACAAGTGTAGATATTCACCATGATTTAGGTGTAGATTTAAACTATATAGCATATGTAAAAGGAGGGCCTGTTCAAATGGGACCTCCAAGTGATAAAAGCTCAAATGTAGCTATGGGTGGACCATATACACCAGAAGAATTTAAAAGAAGTGGTCCACCTCAAAGAAGAGAAAATGATAAAGAAAGAGGAAGACCTCCAAGAGATGAAAAAGAAGGCTCAGGTCCTGGAATGCCACAAGGTGCAGCGGTTGGTGGTTCAAGTGCTGGATTAGCTATTCATAAATCAGAAGGATTAGTTCCAATAAATGATAAATGTGAATCTACAATAAAAGGATTATACGCAGCAGGCGATGCTCTTGGTTCTTATATGTCAGGTGGAATTTACACACAAATAGGTTCTTCACTTGCAGGTTCTGCTGTTCAAGGAGCAATTGCAGGTGAAGCTGCTGCAATTTATTCTAAAGAGATTGAACTTAAAGATATTTCAACACAAAAAGTAGAAGCAATAAAAGCAGAAATACTAGCACCTCTTAAAAGAGAAGCAGGTTTTTCTCCAGCTTGGGTGACACAAACACTTCAAGGAATTATGATTCCTAATTTTGTTTTATATATCAAAAAAGAGAGCTTATTAAAAGGTGCTTTAGCTTATATTGAAGAACTAAGAGATCAAAATATGCCTTTATTAATAGCATCGGATATGCATGAATTAAGACTTGCCCATGAAACAAAAAATATGATTATAAGTGCTCAAATGAAACTAGAAGCTTCACTTATGAGAAAAGAAAGTAGATGTAGCCATTTTAGACTAGATTATCCTGATATGGATGAAAAAAATTGGCAAGCATGGATAAATATTTATAAAGATGGAAATGGAGAAATGAAACTTGAAAAACAAGACTTCGGAACTTGGCCATCTCTTAAAAGAGCGTAGATAAAAAATCTACTCTCTTTTATAAATCTTTTGGTAACTCCAATTTAAATAATAGTTCTTTTTTTCTTTTTATTTCATCTTGATCTTTAGTAGATGTTTGAGCCAATTGTTTTTTGATCTGTCTATTTTTAAGAAGTCTTAATAATATTTCTAATGTAAATGCACCTACAAATACCATAACAATATATAATCCAAAGTGATTTATCTTTTCTGAAGTATAATAAATAGCAAATACAGCAGCTGTAAATGTACCCACAATTGCTAAAATAATAATAGAAATATTTGCTTGTGTTTTTTTAATCACAAATAAATGACCTATGTGTGTTAATCCTTGAATAAGTAAAACAATAATCGCTGTGATTGCAGCAATGGTGCCTAAATCAAAAAAAAGAATAATAGGTACAACAATTAATGCTGAAATGATAAGTCCTTCTGTATTATGAAAAATATTTCGTTCATATATATCAGGTAAGTTACCATTCTTTGCTAATGTATATCCAACTTGAGTAGCTGCATATAATGTTGCATTAATAGCAGATGCCGTAGCTATAAGTGCAATTGCGGCTATTAATTTGAAACCCCATTCCCCAAAAATTGGTTGAGCTGCTTTTGCTAAAGCAAAATCTTCACTTTTAATAATTTCATCTAAACTTAAATTTCCAAAAACAGCGATACTAACAGCAATGTATAAAATACCTACCAAGATAATGGCTATTGTCATAGCTTTCAACATAATTTTTGAAGGATTTTCCATATCTTCTACACTATTTGTAATTACACTGAAACCTTGAAAAGCA
>RRZU013236236.1_pt1 | contig 10167 bp, 12 predicted proteins | sample 2165561 | NCBI WGS metagenome assembly RRZU01 (sample SAMN10456909, study PRJNA506462) | wastewater metagenome | isolation source: wastewater sludge | place: USA: Moscow, Idaho
ACGAGAAGGCGCAAATGTAGCCATTCAGTATTATCCAGGGGAAGAGAAAGATGCGAAAGAGGTTAAGGAGCTTATCGAAAAAGAAGGAGTCAAATCCTTGCTGCTCCCTTATGATCTAAGAGAAAAGAATGCGGCGACAAAGATTATAGAAGAAACAGCGGAAGCCTTTGGCCAGCTGGATATTTTAGTTTTAAATGCGGGCCAGCAGATCGCTCAAGAATCCTTGTCGGAACTTTCTATAGAACAGGTAGAAGACACGTTTAAGATCAATATTATTAGCATGTTCGAATCGGTAAAAGCTGCAGAGAAATATCTACCTGCAGGAAGTACGATAATCACAACCACATCAGTACAGGCTACAAATCCAAGCACTCATCTCATGGATTATGCAGCTACAAAAGGGGCGATTACGAATTTTACAATCAATCTAGCAAAGTATTTTGCAGAAAAAGGAATCCGAGTCAATGGAGTTGCTCCGGGACCTATATGGACACCGCTGCAGTTGGATAATGGGCAGCCGGATGGTGTGATACCGAAATTCGGACAAAGCTCATTGTTGGAAAGAGCTGGGCAGCCTGCAGAACTGGCCCATGTATATGTATATCTGGCATCGAATGAATCCAGCTATGTTACTGCACAGATCTACGGAGTCACCGGAGGAGAAGCGATTAATTAGAATTGTATTTTATGGAAAACAGAGGGAGATGTTCCTCTGTTTTTTAGTGGGAAAGATTCATCTTAGAGGAGAGTCTCTGAAAAATAGATTTAATGTAAACTTTACATCCGATTTTTGATTTTAAGATATAATAAAGACAATATTAAAAATGCGTAAAGTATAGTTATCGATAGATAACTTCAAGGACGGTGTTTCAATTGGCAAGAAAATTAAAGAAAAAAGATATGAAAAAAGTGATGAAGCTATGGCGAAATCAAAATATAAAGGCTCATTCCTTTATAAAGGAAGAGTATTGGCTGGAGAAGACTTCGGAAGTCGAAAAAGAAATTCAAAAGGTAGAAGTGTATATCTATGAAAAAGAAGATGAAGTGAGAGGGTTTATTGGGTTAAAAAATAATACAGTGGAAGGTCTTTTTGTAGAAGAGGGGTGGCAGTTTGAAGGGATCGGGAAAAAGCTTATGAAAAAAGCAAAATCCTCTCGAAAAAAACTTAAAGTCCGAGTGTATAAAAAGAACGAAAATGCAATTCATTTTTATCTGGGTCAGGGATTTCATTGTGCAAAGGTGCAGGTAGACCTAGATACGGGAGAAGAAGAGTATGTGATGAAATGGAAGAAAAAGGAGTAGGCTGTTTATTTCTGACAAGCCGATTTGTTTTTATGATCTTGGGTAAATATAACTATAATGCATATACGAACAAATAGTTATAAAAAATAGAAAGGGTGTAATCATGTCTGCGATTATTGAAAATAATGAATTTACATTTCGAGAAGATCCCGGCGATCCTTGGGTAGGGAAATTTCATCATATCGATCTTTATCCAGAAGGAGACGGAATCGAGCAGGTTAAAAAGGAAGATATGGAAGGCCACACTCCAGGGAAAGACTTAGATCATGATCTGGATTTTAGACTCTATTATGGAGACCGCCGACCTGGTTTTCCAGTTCACAGCCATAGAGGATTTGAAACAGTGTCCATTGTATTAGACGGATGGGTAGACCATCATGACTCCCATGGAGATCACGGAAGATACGCCGCTGGGGATGTACAGTGGATGACAGCAGGAAAGGGAATACGCCACACAGAAATGTTTCCTCTTGTAAATATCGACAAACCAAATCGTACAGAACTGTTTCAGTTATGGCTTAGTCTTCCAAGCTGGAATAAACTTGTGGAGTGCGATTATAAGATGCTTTGGAAAGAAGATATCCCAGTTGTAGAAAAAGAAGGGGTTAGAGTCAAAATCATCACAGGAACCTTTGATGGAGTGTCCGGTCCGAAGGCTACAGAAAGCTCCTGGGCTTATGATGAAAGAAGCCGTTTTAGAATTCTTTTATTAGAACTGGAACCGAATTCGAAAGTCCTAGTAAATGGGGTGAGCCCCACATTGAATAGAAATCTCTATCCTTATGAAGGAGAGTTTGTATTTATTGACGATGAAAAGGTGGAAGGGAAGAGAAGCCTAAAACTCAAAGGGGAAGTTGACTTTCTTGTCCATACAGGAGACAGCCCCTCAAGACTTCTTCTATTGGAAGCAGAGCCTCTAAACGAACCAATCATAAACGACGGTCCGATGATTATGAATACAATGGAAGAGATCCTTCAAGGTTATAGAGACTACTGGGAAAATCAGTACGGTGGATGGCCTTGGAACGAAAGAGATCCTCTTCATGATGTAGGAACGGGTAGAGTCTCAAGCAGAGGAGACAATCCCAAAGAATAATTTTGAGTAGAATCCGGAGCGATGTCTCCGGATTTTTTATACATAAGGAGAAATTTATGAGAAAAAACGAACTATTTGTCTGCTATAAATTAGGAAATTTAGCCGGATTTAAAAACATCTACTCTAGAGCTTTTCCTGATAAAAGGGAGGAATTTGAAACAGAATTCAAAAATCAAGCAGAACCCCTTTGGAACAGGCTAGATATCGAAGAAGAACTGAGAGATGAAGACCGGGTGGTCATCAGTCTAACGGCTAAGTCTTTTTATCATGCAAACAGCTATATGCTGGGCTTATATTCTTATGGAATTTTTACCAGCAAAAACAAAGACAATCCCTATGCCAGAAAAGTAAAAGAAATAGCTGGAGAACTAAAAATGGACGAAGGTGTTGTGGATTGTTTTTACGACATGGAGGATTCTAGTCTAGAAGAAAAGATCCTCTACTATTCTACGACGATCCGTATCGCATTAGAGAAGCTGGAAAAAGAAATTTGATTTCAAAGGAGAGATTATGAATCTGTGTAAGAGATTAGGGATCATAGAATCCGGATATCGGCTGATAGCGATCGCCGGCGGCGGCGGCAAGACAACGACGATGAATCGTCTAGCCAGAGAGCTTGCAGAAGAAGGACAGAAAGTTCTTGTGACGACAACTACAGCTATGATGATGCCCGAAAGCGGTGAATACGACTATTTTGTTACAGAAGAAGAGTTTCGAGAAGATGGTAGTATTCTGGAGTATTCAGCAGAACCTGGGAAAGTAACAGTGCTAATCGGGTCTATCGTACGAATCGACAAGGTGAAAGGGATAGAAATGCCCCTTGTCGATCAAATCAAAGAAATGAAACTGTTCGACCACATCCTTGTAGAAACAGACGGGGCAAAAAGAAAACCTATAAAAGCCCCTAGAGAAGACGAACCTTTGAATCCTTATTCTACAGATTTAGTAATCGGCGTGATAGGACTTGACAGCTTGGGAAGGAAGATTGAAGAAGAAAATATTCATCGAGTAGAAATCTTCAAAAAGATTCTTAAGCTGGAGGATGAAAAGTATGTAGATGAAAAAATCGTTTCTGATCTTGTGCTGCATCCTCAAGGACTCTTTAAGAACGCAGCAGGAAAAGACCGTATTTTGATATTAAACAAGGCGGATGATATGAGTCTTAGGGAAAGAGGAGAAAAGATCCGGAAAATTCTCGAAGAAAAAAACGCCCCCTTGAAAGACGTTTTAGTTATGAGCTTATTAAGGGAATAAAGGGCCTTATTTTCTTAAAGAAGCGATAATGCGATTTGGTTTTAAGAAGAGGTCTAAGGCATCGTTGATATCTCTAACGACAATATCGGTAAAGGAAAACAAACTGGAGTAGATACCTTCTTCTCCTAAGACGCCTATAGACAGACGAGCTTCTCTGATCATTTTGTGATCGTTAAAGCCGTTTCCGATAGCCGCTGTTCGGACAGGGTTCAGCTGCCTAAGGATATCTTTCTTTTCTTCCGAAACGTTTTTTCCGTCGAAAGATCGGATATGGACTGGAAGATTATCCAGCTGTTCTCTTGCCGTTCCGTTTGTATCTGCTGTAACGACAATAATATCTACGATTTTTGACAATGCAATTAATTTATCAGCGATACCCTCATGAAGAATTCCATCTACTGCGAGAGTTCCGTTAAAATCGATTAATATATTTTCAATCTTGACATTATCATGACCTGGTATTAAAAAATTCAACATAGAATCACCATCCTTATACATAGTATACTGAAAAAATTCAAATTTAGCGAGATAAGAAGGGTTTAAAAAAAAAAAAAAGGATTCTATGTTATAATAATCAAAACAGGAGGGGTTAATATGAAAAAGACAATGAAACTTATACTGATGCTGGTATTGATCGTAGGGATTTCTGCAGGATGTCAAGGGGTGGCAAAGCCGGAAAATGCACAAGACCTAGTAACAAAATCCCAAGAAGAGATAAAGAAGAAAAAGTCCTATACTGCTGATTATACGACGGATATGACTATGAGTATAGCAGGACAAAGCTTAACGGCAAAAGCTGCGGGAAATCTAAAACAGATAACAGAGAATATGCTGACAGAAATGGACATGACAATGGACCTGGGAGCTGGAAGCGAAGAAGCAGGAGCTCAACAGATGAAAATGAAGATGTTTACAGAATTAAACCCTGAAAACAAAGAAGAGCTTATCGCCTACTCTAATTTTGCAGATAAATGGGTAAAAGATATCGTATCTATAAAAGATTCTCCAGGAGTAAATATGGAAGAATCTATGACAAAGATGCTTGAAGAAAACAAAGATTCTTTTACATTACAGGAAGAAACAGCAGAAGTGGCAGGGAAAGAAGTGTATACCATAACAGGAACACTTCCGCCAGAAGCAATCAACAGCATGACTGCAAATACACCTGTAGAGGGACAGAATATAAAGTTCAACAAAGATATGAAAGTAGACGCTATCTACTATTATGATAAAGAGACCCTACTGCCAGTACAGGCTGTAGTCAACGTTCCAAACATGAAAATGGAAATCGACATGGGTGTGGAAGGAGTCGATCCGCAAAACCTGGATATGACAATGAATATGCTTATGAACTACACAGGTTTTGATAATGTAGAATCCATTACCATACCGGAAGAAGCGAAAAATGCTGAAGTAAGGCAGAAATAAGAGGTATTCCTCAAGACACCTGGTGGTCTAAAAGACGGTCAGGAGACCTTCCCAACAGGATCTAGGGAAGAAGCCGAATATTGCTTATAAAAAAGGATAGATATTCTACTAACCCCTAATCCGAACATGGATTAGGGGTTTTTGTGTGATAAAACATACTGGTTTTTTATCTGGTCCAAAAAGGAACTGGATGGTTTTTACCCTAAGTTGGAAATATCGAAATGCTGAAAAATATTCGCTTTAGGCGAAAGATTCTACCTGGTACTAATATTCTATAAAGGATCCCTTTCTTTTACAGCCCCTTACTTCTTCTTTTTCATTCTCTACTTGGAAAGTATGATATACTATTTTTGTATATTTTTTTATACATAATTCAATAGGAGATAGGAGAGAAATATGGAAAAGACTTTAGTATTATTAAAGCCTGAAATTGTGAAACGAGGACTTATGGGGAAATTGATTTCCATCTATGAAGAGAAGGGTCTGGAGATTAGCAAGATCAACCTTCTTGTGCCGACCCGGGAACTTTTAGCTAAGCATTACGAAGAGCATAAGGAAAAACCTTTTTTTGAAGAGCTGATTGAATATATGTCCAGTGGAAAGGTTTGTGCACTGGAGATTCAAGGAGAAGATGTTGTTCAGATTGTTCGTACATTAAACGGGAAAACGAATCCACTAGAAGCAGATCCAGGAAGTATCCGAGGAAGATTTGCCCTTTCAAAATCCATCAATGCAGTTCATTCTTCTGATGGCAGGGAAAGTGCGGAAAGAGAATTGAAGCTATGGTTTGATTAAAAAAAGCTGACAGATTACTGTCAGCTTTTTGTTAGAGTTTCTCTATAAAGACTCTCATTTTACCGCCGCAGACGCTGCTGGTTTCCCAGGCTTCTACATTAGTCATATCGTGATAGTGGAAGAGAGGTTCTCCTGTTTCCATAACCTCCATAGCCTCGTTTAAAACTCGGCGCTCCATCTTGCCGCCGCCTACAGTGCCGTAGAATTCATCATTAGGGGCAACCAGCATTTTTGCACCTAAATCTCTGGGGGCAGAGCCTTTTCTTTCGACAACAGTCGCCATTACGAACTCTCCTTCAGGATTTTCCTGCATCGCCTCCACAATTTCAGAGATATAACCTTTTTCGGTTACTTTTGTATTTTTCACCTGGATAATCTCCGCTAAAATGGATATTGCAATTTCGAAAGGAGTATTGGCTTTAATCTTAAGACCGATAGGGGTATGGATTTTCTCCCATTGTTCTTCTGTAAAACCCTTCTCTAAGAAACGGTCATGATAATGGCGGATACGATGGCGGCTTCCGATCATACCGATATAGCCTGATGGCTTATCGATGATATTTTCCAGACAAACCTCGTCGGAAGAATGGCCCTGGGTTACAATGATAAAATATGTATTTTCATCGCTTTCAATATTTTTTGTTAATTCATCATAGGACCCGATAATGACTTCATCAGCCCCTGCATCATATGCCCATTCGTCGAAACCTTCACGATCGTCATATACCCTTACATGCATTTCCATCTTTTTTAGAAGACTGATAACCGGCAAGGATACATGGCCAGCACCGAATATAACAACCTGAATATCCGGGTTTAGTACTTCTAAAATCAGCGTACGGTCTTCTAGTTCAAGTTTGCAGCTTTTGTGAATATCTTCAATTTTTTTTTCGGCTCTTGTGAAAAATTCTTCTTCGCCGTCTGTGCTAAAAAGTGTATTTTCTTTAAAAATTGCCTTTGTTCCTAAACCTTCCCCTTCTAAGATCGTAAGAATTTTAATATCTTCTTTCGGGTCAAGTTGGGAAATTTCTTGATTAATTTTCTTCATATTTTCTCCCTATACTATTCTTATAAAATATACTTTAGATTATCCTACCATATTAATAGCTTTATTTAAAGAGAAATATAAAGAACTAAAATATTTCTACGCTCATAACTTTAAAGAAGAGATAAAGTTCTCTGTCGATTTGAATATCGAATTCTTTCAAAGAAGCCTTTGTGATAGAAGCGTCTAACAATAGACCTCCATCTTCTGAGTCGATACGAAGTGTAACGATAATTTGATCCTCCTCTTCTGTTGTGGAGGTGACAACAGCCTTAAAACAGTTTCTTGCAGTAGTATGTACTTTTTCGTTGGAAAGAAAAATAGATTCAGGAGGGATGTGAACTTGAACATCTCCTTCCATAGGGGTTGAAACATAAATTTCAAGACCTTTTAGAAGGACGGCTTGTGTCTTATCTTTCTGAAGGACCTTTCCGCTAAAAATATTTCTGCCGCTGCCTTGTTTTTTTAGAAAACGATCTAACTGCTGGTCCGAAATTCGCAGGCTTCTACCAATACGATGGGCTTTTAAATCGCCTTTTTTAATCATCTCGTAGATAGTATATTTTGAAATTTTCAAAATATCTGCCAATTCTTCTGGAGTGTATAAAACATCTTTCATAAAAATCACCCTTTCTGCTTATAGTATAACAAAAAGACAAAGGTTTCGGTGATATTATAGTCGGTACATTTGATAAAATACTTGCTTCTTCCACAATAATCTTATAATCGATGGTTCGTTACGCAATTTAAAACATAACACTTGACAGTGTTAATTGTTCTAGTTAAAATTAGGTAAGATAGAAATAATTAGATTTAGTTTGGTATAGGAGGGTATAATTATGAAAAAATGGTTTAGAAAAGCAGCTATAATTATGGTATTATGTTTTAGTATAGTAGGATTCACAAGCTGCGGACAAAAGGAAAAAGAAGAAACAGGAAAAGAACTGACAGCAAGTGGCGAAGTACAGACGGTGAATGTTTTTGCCGCGGTGAGCCTTACTGATGCACTGGATGAAATCAAAGCAGCTTACGATCAGAAGAATAATACAAATCTTGTATTTAACCTGGGGGGAAGCGGCACCTTAAGACAGCAAATCGAAGAAGGAGCGGAGTGCGATCTCTTTATCTCTGCAGCAAAAAACCACGTAGATACTTTAGAAAAAGACGGCTCCTTAACAGAGGGAACAAGAACAGACCTCTTAGAAAATACACTTGTGCTAATCGGAAAAGCGGAACTCTCTGACCAAGAAGGAAAAGAGGTACAGGAAATTCTAACAGAGGAAAGCATAAAATCCATGGCTGTCGGGGAACCGGAAACCGTACCTGCAGGGAAATACGCACAACAGTCTATGGAAAAGCTTGGAGTATTAGAACAGGTTAAATCAAAAATAAATTATGCAAAAGATGTAAGACAGGTATTAGACTATGTAGATACAGGAAACTCGGATATAGGCGCCGTTTATAAATCTGATGCTCTAAAATTAAAAACAGGAAAAGTCTTAGGGGAATTCCCGGAAGACAGTCATGATCCCATCGTCTATCCTATGGCTTTAATCAAAGACAGCAAAAATCAAGAACCAGCAAAGAAATTTGCAGAGTATTTAAAAACAGACGAAGCAAAAGCAATATTTGAAAAACACGGATTCGCATTAGCAAAATAAGAACAGGAGGGTTGTTATGATTGAACCAATTCTGCTTTCACTGAGGATTGCGGCAATCGCAACCCTCTTTTCCGGTCTTATAGGGACTCTATTAGCCTATAAACTAAGCAAAAAAGAAAATTTCATAAAGGATTTTTTGGAAGTGATGATTATCTTACCCATGATCCTGCCGCCTTCGGTGACCGGTTATCTTCTATTGATATTAATTGGAAAAAGGGGTCCCATCGGCTCTTTTTTACTGGAGAATTTCGATTATTCTTTAGTCTTTACTTGGGTTGCAGCAGTTCTAGCAGCAGCAATCGTCTCCCTCCCCCTAATGTATCAAAATGCTAAGGCAGCTTTTTTAGGGGTAGAAGAGGACTATATCAAAATTGCCAGAACACTGGGTGCTTCAGAGAAAAGAATTTTCTTTACGATTACTCTTCCTTTAGCAAAGGCGGGTCTAATCTCTGGAATTGTTTTAACCTTTGCCAGATCTATAGGAGAGTTTGGAGCAACCTTGATGGTGGCTGGTAATATACCTGGTAAAACGCAAACTATTCCCACAGCGATTTATTTTGCAAATCAAAGGGGAGACAATGCTTCAGCCAACATCCTTGTGGGAATTATGGTGGCCTTCAGCTTTATTCTTATCTTCACCTTAAACCGCTGGATGAAAAAACGGGGGAAGGAAATATGATATCATTTTCTATAAAAAAACAATTAGATCATTTTCTTCTTGATGTGGATTATAGCTTTGAATCCGGAGTGCTGGTTTTAGGGGGGAAGTCCGGTGCAGGGAAAACGACCCTATTAAACTGCATCTCCGGACTTGTTCAACCGGATGAAGGAGAAATATGCATTCACCATAGAAAGGTTTATGATTCCCAAGAGAGAATCAATATCCCGACAAGAGATCGAAATATCGGCTATGTCCTGCAAGGCTATGCTCTCTTTCCTCATTTGTCTGTCTATGAAAATATTATCTATGGCTTGCAGGCACGAAAAAAAGAAATCCATAGGGAAGAAATAGCAGATACTATGGATTTGTTGGGAATCGGACACCTTTCATACAAAAGGCCGAAATCCATCTCCGGAGGAGAAAAACAAAGAACAGCTCTTGCCAGAGTCCTTGTAACCCATCCGGATATCCTTTTACTGGATGAACCTTTCTCTGCCCTAGATATAGAAACAAAGGAAAGTATCTACCCTATCTTCGATCGAATTAAAGAAAACTATAATATTCCCATGATCCTCGTAAGCCACAACCCGGAAGAGGGCAAAAGATTTGCAGATCACCGGATTTATATTGAAAAAGGAAGTGTGAAGAGATAGTGGATAGGGTACTGGTATAATAAATTTGTGCAATAAAAGAAGTGAACACTTGTATGAAAACGAGGAGATAAAATGATGAATACGAAAAGAAAACGTCGTCAATTTTCTAAAGATTTTAAAGTTCAATTGTGCAACGATATGATAACTGGATTACGAACAAATGCAGAGTTATCACAAGAATACCAGATCAAAAAATCCACCTTATGTAGATGGCTAGATGAATATATTAAATATGGTGAAGAAGCCTTTGTAGGGGAAGGAAATATGCGAAC
>RRZU010074427.1_pt1 | contig 10166 bp, 10 predicted proteins | sample 2165561 | NCBI WGS metagenome assembly RRZU01 (sample SAMN10456909, study PRJNA506462) | wastewater metagenome | isolation source: wastewater sludge | place: USA: Moscow, Idaho
ACACGACCACCGAAAACCCAAAGACGGTCTCCAGGAAGGAACTCGAACGGACGGCGACACGACCACCGAAAACCCAAAGACGGTCTCCAGGAAGGAACTCGAACGGACGGCGACCACGGGGAAGGACAGCGACAACCGACCCATAAAGGGGTCTGCTCACGAAACGGAAAAAACTGTACGTTAACGTGAGTTCCGGATAAGGCTGAGGCGATGTGGCTCCTGAAGCGGAACCTGCTAAGGTTCCCGGCGACCACGGTCGAGCCGGTTGACCCTCAGCGAAATCATGACGACCCTGATTTGGCTCCACCAGTCCCGGCACCGCGACTTCAAGGCGTTTTACCCGTTGCAGCTGGGTCGGCACGGCCGGGGCGCGCTTCCCGAGCTGTTGAGCTACAATCGCTTTGTGGCGCCGGTCCCCGCCGCACCGATGCCGATGTGCATCTACCCGCACACCCGGCGGGGCGAAGACACCGGGATCGCCTTCATCGATGCCACCTCGCTGGTGGTGTGCCACAACCGCCGCATTCACGGCCACCGGGTCTTCGAGAAAGTCGCCCGCCGGGGCAAAACCTCGATGGGCGGGTTCTACGGCTTCAAGCTCCATCTCGTGGTGAATGACCGAGGCGAACTCCTGGCGTTCCAGGTCACCCCGGCAACGTCGAGGACCGCCGGCCGGCCGACGAGCTGACCCAAGGGCTGACAGGCGAACCGGTTGGGGATCGAGGCTACATTGCCTGGCAACTGTTTCACACCCTCTGGACGCGGGGCTTACAGTTGATCACCGAAGTCCGACGGAACGTGCACAACCAGCTCATGCCATTGTTCGATAAGCTGTTGTTGCGCAAGCACGCTCTGATCGAAACCATCAACGCCCAACTCAAGAACAGCCAGCAGATCGAGCACCCCCGCCACCACAGCGTCGTCAACGCCATGGTCAGCGTGCTAGTGGGTCAATCGTTTTGCACATCGCCATTACTATCCACCCCCTGATGCGGAAGCGGCTGGTGAATGACGGCCCCGGAACCGCCCAGCCGATGGCGCCGCTCGCGCGCCTGCTGGCGGCGTACCGCACGTTTGCCGCCCCATTCAAAGGGGGTTGGGGCGACATTCCAGCCACGCCCCACCGCCTCCAGCCAAGCCATGATTTGCGCGGGACTCTCGGGGCGCTGTCCCGACAGCGCGCGACTCACCAGAATCCGCCGCATGGACTCGGCCATGTTTAACCAACTGCCACCCGACGGGGTATACAACGGCATGATGCCGTGCGCCATCAGCCAGCACACAAAAGCGGTGCTCTTGTGGCCCGCCAGGTTATCCAGGATCAGCAGCAGCCGGAGCGGCGGCAACGCCTCCAGCAGGGTGAAGCGAACCGACAGCCCGTCCTGCCAGCGTGCCCGGGCGGCCCGGTTCGCGGTGGCCTCTGGTGCCCGGTCAAGCGGCGGCAGCCCGGCCACGATCACCGCCAATTCCTCTGGAGCCAGGGGTGTAACACCGTGTTGGGGCTGCGGGTAATGCCCTTCAACCGCACCTGCCCGGTGGCCGGATGAAACAGCGTCAACAACTTGGCCGTGCCACCTCGGATATATTCATGCGGATAGCGCGCCGGCGCGCCGGCCGGCTGCCAGCTATGACCCGGCTGCGGAATGGCCTGGTACGGCCCCGCCTCATCCTCACACCACACCGCCAGCCCCAGCCGGTTCCCATCCCGGTACGCGCCCGGTACGCGCGCTCGATCAATTTTTTTTCGCCTCGGCATCCGGGTCGGTCACGGTCGCCACGACCGTTCGACCCGCCCGCTTCCGCCGGCGCTGGGCCGTGCCTGTGGCGCACCACGAGCAGTGTTGCTGCCAGCTCAGACCCGCGTCCACCAACACGGCCCAGATCGTAGACGCGCTGACGTGAGGCAAACCGTTCGGGCGCAACGCCCGTTGTAAAGCGGTCAGGGACCACACCGCCGTGCCGTCCCGCTCCCGATCCGGGATCCGCCGCGCTTCCATCAGCATCCGTTCCCGCTCCAAGGCCGTGTACCCAGGCAGGCGGCCACCCCATGCCGCGGCGCCACGGCCGCCAACCCCTCGACATCGAAGCGGGGGACCAGCGCGGCTACGGTGTCGCCGGACCGGCGACCGGCGGCTTGGGCAGCCGCCGTGTAACTGTCTCCGTCCGCCACCGCCAGCACCGCTTTGGCGCGGGCGACTTGGCTGGCAGCAGCGGCTTGGCCGCGACTCAAGTGAATCAGTTGCCGACGCTCCTCTTCCAGGAGCGGGCGCAGCGGGTTCTTTAGGCAGCGGGACATAGTGATCTCCTCGATGATCAGCTTACTCGCTCCCACCCAAATTAATGGCGATGTCCAAAACGATTGACCCACTAGGGAACGCCCGACTGAGCCGGCGGCTCGCGCCAAGCGCCGCTCGGGCGATCGCGGGCGGGCAGCGATGGCCGTGCGGATTTGCTCGGCTGTCGGGACTTTCTTGGGGTAATTCCAACACTGCATGCGTCGGGGCAACAAGCTCATCAGTGGCGATACCGCACGATCGGGCGAGAAAACGCAACAGGCGGAGCGACCCAAGGGCATCGACCCTATTCAATGAAAGACCGCTTAAAACTTAAGGCTCTTGGTCGGTTTCCGTGGAGGCCGGGCACGTTGGAGGGTCGCTCGCGGAAAGCATCGATTTTGCCACATCGTAAGCTCATGATTTTCTCATGTGGTATCAATCATCGGTTACACGCATAGGGAACCGACCCCCAATTCCCACAAGAACCGACGAAGAACCAAAAGAATTAAGCTTCAATTCATCTCGATTTTTTATCCTCGGAGCGGGCAGCGAATGGGTTTTCGCCACTCGAAAACGGGAAGGTCATCCACCGCACGGGGACCCGGCCGGCCCCACCCCCGAAAAAAACCGAATTCGCGGCGTTCGCCGACGCCCGCGCTCATCCCACCGGGAGGTACTCCATGACAACCGCCACACGTCCCCGAACCGGCTCCGAACTGCCCGGAGGGGTCAGTCGTCGCACCTTTCTGAAGTTCTGCGGCCTGATGGCCGCCACCCTCGCCTTGCCGAAGGCTCACGCCAGCACGATCGCCGCCGCGCTGGCCGGCTCGGTCCGGACCCCGGTGATCTGGCTGGCGGGATCGGATTGCACCGGTGATTCGGAATCGCTGTTACGGAGCTTCGATCCGAGCTTCAGCAGCTTGATCCTGGACGTGATTTCCCTGGACTACCACGAATCGCTCATGGTCCCCGCCGGCCACGGCGCCGAGAAGTCATTGAACGACACCCTCAAAAACTACGCCGGCAACTACATCTGCGTTCTGGAAGGCGCGATTCCGACCGCCAATCCGGGGTACTGCACCATCGCCGGCGATTCCATTCTCAACATCCTGCGACGGGTGGCCGGCACCGCCCGGGCCAACATCGCGGTCGGCGCCTGTGCCGTCGATGGCGGGATCGCGGCGGCCGCCCCCAACCCCACCGGGGCGACGGGCTTCCAAGGCGCGGTCCCCGGCGCCCTCAATCTGATCAATCTGCCCGGCTGCCCGGTCAACGGGGTGAACCTGGTGGCCACCATCGTCTATTTTCTCACCTACAACCGGCTACCGCCGCTGGACTCCCGGCGCCGTCCCCTGTTCGCCTACGGCCACGAGATCCACCACGAGGGCGCCTGCGAGCGCTTCCCGTTCTACGAGGCCGATCAGTTCGTCCGGAGCTGGGGCGACGAAGGCCACAAGAAGGGCTATTGCCTGATGCGCATGGGCTGTCGCGGGCCGATCACCCACGCCAACTGCTACACCCGCAACTGGAACCAGAACACGAGCTGGCCCATCGGCGCCGGCCACGGCTGCATCGGCTGCACCGAATCCCGATTCTGGGATCGGGCCGCCTCTCTCTACCAGCCCATCGACGATTGAAGACCGGAGCGCCGAGCCATGCCGACCATCACCATCGACCCCATCACCCGCATCGAGGGACACCTGCGCGTGGAAGTCGCGGTGGACAACAATCGGGTCACGGATGCCTGGAGCATCACGCCCGCGTTTCGCGGCCTGGAAATCATCCTGAAAGGGCGCGACCCTCGGGACGCCTGGGCCTTGACCCAGCGGATTTGCGGGGTGTGCACCACGGTGAGCGCCATCGGTTCGGTGCGGGCCGTGGAAAACGCCCTTGGCATCGCCATTCCCGACAACGCCCGCATCTTCCGCAATCTGATGGAAGGGATTCAATACATTCAGGATCACGCGATCCACTTCTACCACCTGCACGGACCCGACTGGTTCGACGTGGTCAGCGCCCTGAGCGCCGATCCGGCGGGCACCGCCGCCTTGCAGTCGCGCCGCGACGCCGCCCACTTCAAAAGCGTGCAAGACCGGCTGCGCGCCTTCGTCAACAGCGGCCAGCTCGGGCTGTTCGCCAACGGCTACTGGGGCCATCCGGCCTACAAGCTGCCGCCCGATGGCAACCTGCTGCTGATGGCGCACTACCTGGAGGCGCTGGACTGGCAGAAGGAAATCATCAAGATCCACGCCATCATTGGCGGCAAGAACCCGCACCCGCAAACCTACGTCGTCGGGGGCATGGCCAAGCCGATCAATCCGACCGGAGACAGCAAGTTCGCCCTCACCAACGCGGACATCGCGACCCTGCAAAAGCTGGCCGCGACGGCGCTGGATTTCGTCAAAAACGTGTACGTCCCCGATGTCCTGTACCTCGCCTCCTATTACAAGGACTGGGCGAATCTGGGGACCGGAGCGGGCAACTATCTGTGCTACGGCGACTTTCCCGACAAGAGCGGGACCAAATGGCTGCCGGCCGGCATCATCCTGAACCGGGATTTGAGCAAGGTCGTCCCCGTGGATTACGCGAAAATCACGGAGGATGTGACGCGGGCTTGGTACCAAAACACCGCCGCGCCGCTGCATCCCTCGAAGGGGGTCACCCAGCCCAACTACACCGGCCCGACCCCGCCGTACACCGGCCTGGTGAGCGCCGGCAGCAAATACAGTTGGGGCAAAGCGCCCCGCTACGACGGCACGGTCATGGAGGCCGGACCCCTCGCGCGCATGGCGGTGGCCTACGCGGCCGGCGTGCCGGACATCAAGGCGCTGATCGACGCCAGCTTGGCGAAGCTGGGATTGCCGGCCTCGGCCCTGTTCTCCACCTTGGGGCGAACGCTGACCCGGGCGCTGGAAACCCAGGCCGTCGCCCAGAAAATGGCGGGATGGATCGGCGAACTCCAAGCCAACATGAAGAGCGGCAATCTCGCGGTGGCCAACGCCGCCAAATGGAACCCCGGCACCTGGCCGGCCACCGCCTCGGGCTTCGGCACGACGGAAGCGCCGCGCGGCGCGCTCGGCCACTGGGTCAGCATCGCCAACGGCAAGATCGCCAACTACCAGATCATCATCCCCTCGACCTGGAACGGGTCGCCGCGCGACGCCAAGGGCCAGCGCGGCGCCTGGGAGCAGGCCCTGCTGCAAACGCCGGTGGCCGACCCTAACCGGCCGCTCGAAGTCCTGCGGACGGTCCACTCCTTCGACCCCTGCATGGCGTGCGCGGTACACGTCATCGACAGCCGTGGCACCGAGGTGACCCAGGTCAAGGTGGCGTGAGCGCGCCGACGCTGGTCGCCCGCACGATGGCGAGCTAGGATATACCGGCATGGAACCCGCCATAGTGCTGCTGGGGTTGGGCAATACCCTGTTCGGCGATGAGGGGCTGGGCATCCGGGCGCTCGAGCGCCTGCTGGAGCGCCATCGGCTGCCGCCGGGAGTCGCCGCCCTCGACGGCGGGGTGCTGGGTCTCGAACTGCTGGCCCATGTCGAGGGCGCGACCCATCTGCTGGTGATCGACGCCGTCCAAACCGGCCGGGCGCCGGGCGCCTTGATCCGGCTGGAGGGCGGGGACATCCAAGCCGCGCTGACCCTCAAGCTGTCCATGCACCAGGTCGGCTTTCAGGAGGTTCTGGCGATGAGCGCCCTGCGGGGTACGACCCCTCCGCGCCTGGTGGTCTGGGGAATCGAGCCGGTCACCTTGGAGACCGGACTCGATCTGTCCGCAGCGGTGGCGGCACGGCTGGATGACTTGGTCGAGGCGGTGGTGGGCGAACTCCAGCAGTGGGGTGTCACCTTGGCTCCGCAACGGGCCGATGCCGGAGCGGGCCGCGACTTCCCCTCTCATCCGGCCGATTCGGCGAGGGAATAGCGGCGGCTCGCGAGTTGGCGCAGCACCTTGCGACCCCGCTCCAAGGTGCGCCAATCCCCGCTCGCCTGCCCCCAGTTGATCCGGCCCAGCGCCCCCAAGATGCGGACGACGCGGATCTGTTGCCGCTCGCGGCGGGTCAATCGGCCGTAGCCGGCCAAGAAAGCCGCTCTCAGGTCGGGACGCTCCGACCAGCCGCCACGGTCCCACCAATAGCCCAAATCGCTCGCTTTCAGATCCCAGCGGGCGTGCTCGAAATCGATCACGCCGCGCCATTCGCCATCGGGGCCGACCAGCCAGTTGCGGGGCCGATAATCGCCGTGACAAGCCGCCGGCGTCTCGCCCGCAAAGAGGCTCGCGCTCGCCGCCAGCGCCCGCCGCGCGGTCTCGATCTCCGTCGGACCGAGCAGGTTGCCGGCCACGGCGCGGGCCAGCCAGTCTTCCAGGGAGGAGGCCACCAGCGCCACCGGATCGGTCTCGGGCGGCGCGACGGCGGGGCTTCCGTCGCGCCGTGGCGGGCCGAACCACGCTCCCCTCGGCAGGGCGTGCCAGCGCGCCAGCGCGGCGCCGGCCGCGCGCCAAGCGGCTTGCTCCAGCGTGGTCGGAAGCGCGGTCTGATCCAGCGGGATTCCGGGCAGTTCCGCGATGAGAACGGCCGGCACGGGCGGTTCCAGCACGGCGATCAATCGCGGCGCTTGCCCTGCCAGGGCGACCGTCCAACGCTCGTAGGCGTGCGCTTCCATGTCCCATTTGGCGACGCGCCGGTAGGCTTTCAGATAGACGAATTTCCCTGCGGCGGACAGGCGCCAGATCGCGGATTCGCCGTGGGCGTGGCCATGGGCGGACACGACGGCGAAACGCCCGAGCGCCGCCCGGCACCACCCGGCCAAAGGGTCGGGCAGGACGGCGCTCTTGAGGGGGGGCGCGGGTGAATCGAATCCGAAATTCAGGTTGATTTAAGGTCCTTCCCCTACAGTCCCTATCCGGGCCGAACCGGGCGGTGGACGCGCCGCCCGATGGGCTCATAATAATCGAACTCGTTGAAAATAAGAATTTTTGACTGATCGGGAGAAACCATGAACCCCACCAGATCGCGGCCGTTGCCGCCGAAGCGCGCCCTGCTCGCAGCCGTGTTCGCCCTGGCCGTCCTCGGTTCGACGCACGCCCTGGCGGCGAGCTGGTCGAATCCGGCCCCGCTGGGAACGAGCAGCCTGTATGTGATGTACGCCAACAACGTGTCGGTGGCGGTCGGCGCGACGGGCAACGGCGTCGCCGTGTGGCAAGACCCGGCGACGGTGACGCTGAAATACGCCGTCCAACAAGGTGGCGTCTGGAGCGCCGGGAAGACCTTCTACACGGCCAACAACTCGTCGGCATCCACCACCGAAACCCTGTCCGAGCCCCGCGTCGTCATCGACGGCGCGGGTACCGCCACGGCGATCTGGGCGTCCACCAAGCGGACCTTGCAGTATTGCGTCTCCGGGGGTCGCGTCGTGCGCTGCTACGTCTCGGCCAGCGTCGCCAAGGCGGCGAGTCTGGCGGCCGGAACGACCGCATGGACCAAGGTCAACGTATCCGCCCAAGGCATCCAGGTCGCCGACGCGCAGATCGGCCTGGATCAAAACGGCAACGCGGTGGCGCTGTGGACCTACGTGGAAAAGGCGGGCGCTCCCAAGGCCCTGCAAAGCGCGACCAAACCGGCGACCGGCGCGTGGTCCCCGCCCGGGACCTTATACAGCTCGGCGAACCCGATCTCGCTGCCGAGCCTTTCGGTCGCCGCGACCGGCGCGGCCGTGGCGGTCTGGCAAGAGAAAACGGCCGACGCGATTGATCCCTTCGCGGTCCGGGCGGCCTACAGACCGGCGGCGGGCGGCAACTGGGGCGGCGTGGAGGAGGTTTTCCAGCAAGCCGCGCCATTTTCCACGCTCCAGGCCGCCATCGACGGCGGCGGCCAAGCGGCGGCGGCGTGGAACAACAATTATGCCGTCCAGTGGGCGCGGCGCGCCGGCGGCGCGTGGGTTGCGGAAACGCTGGCCTCCGCTCCGGGCAGGGTCTATTCGGGCACGGGTCCGTATGCCGTGTACGCCGGACCGGATCTGGCCGCCGACTCGCAGGGGAACTTCTTGGTCGGTTGGCTGGAAAACGACGTCGCCGGCGCGGGCCTCACCGTTCAAGCCCAGTTGCATCGGGCGAACGGCGGCGGCGTGGATGGCGCCGCCTGGGCGGTCGGCGGGAGTGGCGGCTCGCCCCGGGTCACGACGAGCCCGGACGGCTCGCTGGCCACCGTGGCGTGGATCGACGACGGCGACGCCAACGCTTACGCCGCCGGCTTCACGCCCGGCCAGGGTTGGGGGCAACCCCTCCTCTTGAGCGCCGGGGCGAGCCAGTACACCGCCGCGTGGGGCACCGGCGTGGCCTTGGCCGGCGGCCCCAACGCCGCCGCCAGCGCGGTTTGGCTGGGGGTGTACAACACCAATGCCGGCATCAAGATTCTCGCCTCTTCCCGTCGACCCTGAGCGCCGGACGAGCGCCCGACCGAAACCGCCCGCAGCGTTCGCGCGAACGCTGCGGGCGGCCGGTGGCTTCGTCGGATCGCGAGCGGAACGCCTACCGTCGCGGCGTCTTCGCGCCGGCGATATTCGAGTAAGCCGAGTTGCCGGCGGCGTTATAAGCGCGCACCCGATAACGGTAGGTCGTGCCGGCTGACAGGCCCGAATCGGTATGGCTCGTCGCGCTTCCGGCCACGGTCGTGATTTGCGCGAAATTCGTGCAAGTCGATCCCCGGCAGCGTTCGATCCTCACCCCGTTCTGGCCGGTGGCGTTGTTGGTCCAGGCGAGATTGATCTGGCTCGCGTTGGGCGCTTGGGCGGTCAGGTCGCTGGGCGCGGCGGGCAGCGCCGAGCCGCCGGAGGTGGCGATGCTGGCGACGTTCGAATACGGGGAATAACCGTCGATGTTCCAAGCGCGCACCCGGTAAGAGTAACTCTGTCCGGCGGCGGTGCCGAAGTCCGTCCAGGTGGTGGTGCTGGCCCCGCTCGCGGCCCAGCCGATGAAGTTGGTGCAACCGGCTCCCTGGCAGCGCTCGATGTAGAACTGGGTCTCGTTGGCCGTGTTGTCCTGCCAGTTCAGCACCACGTTGGCGCCGCTCATCGCCGCCGTCAGGTTGCCGGGCGCTGCGGTGGGGGGAGCGAGGGGCGGCACGGCCACCTCCACCGGGTTCGAATAGCCCGAGGCACCCACGAAGCCGACCGCCCGCGCCCGGTAGGTGTAGGTGACGCCCCGCTCGATATTGGCGTCGGCCAAGCCGGTTCCGTTCTCGCCGAGCGTCTGGGCGACCTTGGTGAAATTGGTGCAGCCCGAACTCTGACAGCGCTCGGCTTCGACCCAGAACTCGTTGTCGGCGTTGTCGATAAAGCTCAGGTTCACCTGATATTTCACGCCGGTGAAGTACGCTTGGCCGGCGAGGTTGGTCGGCGCGGCGGGCGGCGGGTCCGGCAGGTCGGTCTGCGTGTAGCGGGCGGTGACCAGATAGTTCCAGCCGAGGGTGGTCAGCTTGGTCGGCAACCCCATCGGGTCCACCTTGTCGAGACCGATCGCCCTGCCGCCCGCGAAGTCATCCCATACGACCCACTGGGGCGTACCGTCCGAGCTGTATTTGGCGACCACGCCCTTGAGATTGGAGATCGTGCCCGAACTCGGATTGGGTCCGCCTCTGCCCGTCACGTAAATGGAGCCGCCGAAAGGCTCGACCGCCAGCATTACGGGAGTTTCGTCATTGGTTTTGGCGCCATCGAATCGCTGCGACCAAAGCAGAGTGCCGCTGTAATCCGTCTTGATCGTCATCCAGTCCAGATAACCCGCCGAGTCGACGCCGGTCGCCACGACACTGCCGGCGCCCACCACCAGACGGTAGGTCCGGTCGCCGATGCTATAGCTTTTCGCCCAAGCCCGGTTGCCCGCCGCGTC
>RRZU010206964.1_pt1 | contig 10166 bp, 7 predicted proteins | sample 2165561 | NCBI WGS metagenome assembly RRZU01 (sample SAMN10456909, study PRJNA506462) | wastewater metagenome | isolation source: wastewater sludge | place: USA: Moscow, Idaho
GCTCGACCTCGAGACGGAAGGCGCGATCAGGCTCGAGAAAATCCTCGGCGCGCACCAGCGCGGGCAGCAGCAGCACCAACCCGAGCAGCGCAGACAGCAGCGCGCGCAGCGGCAGACGGAAAAGCATCAGGTCACGCATGGACGGGGGCAGGATCAGGGTCAGGAAACGGGGCACGGCCCGCAGTGTGCCCGGGAATGCAGGCCCGTCCCATGAAGGGGCATGCCGCATACACCATCCCGAACAGGGTACCCATGATTTTTTGTTCCCAATCGAATCACGCGAAGTCAAGAGGCCGACGCAACTCAAAAGATTGCAGCATGAACTTTCACTCGGAATCAGCCAGCGCAAGGTTTCAGGCACTAAAGTAGCGCCGTGCCGAAATCATCCATCGGAACCCTCTTCGGACAGACATCGCACCCGGAAGACCCCCGAGAAGAACATGCTCAAGAGCCTCTTTGGCGACCTCACACCGCTGCGGGAGGCGGTCAGTCGCGCCAGTCGCCACAAGGACGACCCGGCGCCTGACCGTCACGACGCGGACTTCATCTCGACGACCATCATGGATGTGGCCGACGAGCAGGACTGCATGCCCGCCGAGCCGCCCGCGGTCGATCCGCACCGCGACGAGCTGCTGGTCAAGGGCTCGCCCGCGCAGGCGATGCGCACCCATTTCGCCGGCAGCCACAAGGACACCTTCGTCCGCCAGAAGCTCATCACCATCTGCGACCCGTCCCACATGTGGGCCGCGGCCGTCATCCGTGCGCTGGCCGACGCCAGCGGCCAGCCGATCGAGCGGCTGCACATGCGCGACCAGACCAGCCTGGCGCCGCTGGCCGACATCGAGCGCACCACGCTGCCGCGCCGCACCGACGACACGCTGAAGATCTACTACGCCGACATCCAGGCCGAGGGCCGCGATGCCGCCGAGGTGCAGATCGCGCTGATGGAGCGCTCCGACCTGTCGGTGGTGATCATCGGCCCGATGGCGCCGGCCGACATCGCCTCGATGCTCGAGGACATCCGCCAGGCCACCCACAGCCTGCACTGGCAGTGCCGCAACCTGCTGTTCATGCTGCCGGTCAGCTCGGGCGCGCTGATGCAGCGCATCCAGCAGCTCGACTGGCCCGACCAGGTGCGGGTCGAGGCGATCTGCGAATCGCTCACCAGCGCCAGCGTGGTCTGGAACCGCATGCTCGCGCACTGGCAGAAGCTGCGCACCGAGCAGGCCACGCCCAGCGCGCCGGCGCCGCTGACCAGCCCCAGCGCCCCGATGCCGCTGCCCGAGCCGGCGCCGCTCGTCTCCTCGCCGACGCCCTCGATGGTGTTCGTCGGCCAGGCACCGACCACGCTGATGTCGCCGCTGGCGCCGCTGTCGCCACCACCGGCCGCGCCGGTCAGCGACTTCGGCCCGGTCAGCGCGCCGATGAGCCTGCAGTCGGGCATCGAGCCGCGCATCGACGCCCGGCGCGCCCGCGCGGTGCTCGACGAGCTGACGGTGCTCGACGGGCTGATCTTCGTCGCGCTGGTCAATGGCGCCACCGGCGCGGTGGTGGCCTGCCCCGCGCCCGGCCCCGACATCGACCGCGCCGCGCTGGCCGCCTCCGAGATCTGGAAGACGCACCGGCGCACGCTGCGGCAGCTCGGCCATTCGCGCCCGGGCGATCCGCTCGAGGAGATCCTGGTGACCGCCGGCAGCCGCTACCACATCCTGCGCACGCTGCGCGCCCATCCCGATCTGTTCATCCTGTCGGTGCTCGACAAGCTGCGCAGCAATCTCGCGATGACACGCTACCGCATCATGGAGGCCCAGCAGGTGCTGGTGTGATGTCGGTGCGACGCGAACTGCGCACCGGGGCCGCGCAGCCGGAGGCCCCGCCGCTCGACAGCCTGTTCCCACGCGAGGCCCCGATGCCGGGCGACTGCCTGGTGGCCTGGGATCCGCACGGCAGCTGGCCGGGCTTCAGCCTGGAGGCGCTGGCCCACGGCGCCGGCACCCGCCTGTCCGAAGTGGTGCTGCTGCACGAGAGCCAGCCCGAGATGCCGCTGGCCCTGCTGCGCGGCACCGTGCTGCCGACGCCGGAAGGCACCTGGCTGGGCGTGCTGCAGGTCGAGGCCTCGCCCGAGGATGCCCGCGCGCTCGGCCTGGCGCTGGATCTGCTGGCGCGCGCCGGCACCGCGCTGGTGCTGGCCGGCTCCCGCCGCGACAAGGACCTGGTGCGACGCATCCGCGAAGGCCTGCGTCCCGACCACTGGCGCGGCCCGGTGCTGCAGATGCTGGTGCCGACCGAGCCGCCCGGCCGCGGCGAGCCGCTTCGCCAGGCGCTGTGGCCGCGCGGCCTGAATGTCCGGGTGATCGAGCACCCCGGCAGCAGCGCCGATCCGGACTGGACCCGCCTGCTGCTGGCCCGGCTGCGCGCCACGACCGAGACCCCCATTTCCCCGCCCATGCCCGCCACGCCCGTCCAGACCGCCCCCATCGCCCCACCGATCAACCCACCGATCGCGACGCCCGAGCTGCCGCCGCTGCACGACGCGCCGCATGACGAACAGGACGATCCGGCCGGATCGCTGGACTTCTCGCGCGTGGAGCGCCTGCTGGAGCTGGCGGCGATGGGCCCGGGCGTGCTCGCTGCCGCGCTGGTGGAGAGCGGCTCGGCCGAGCTGCTGTCGCTGCAAGCCCTCACCGAACGCGCCGCGGACCTGGCCGAGCGGGCCGCCCGTCAGGGCAGCGCGATGTGGCAGGCCGGTCTGGGGCCGGACGCGCCCAAGCCTGCGCAGGAGGCGCTGCAGGAGCTGCTCTGGTCCGATGCCGAGCATCACCATCTGATGCTGCCGATGCCGCAGCGCACCGACCTGCTGCTGCTGGTGTGCATCGACCGCCAGTTCGGCGATCTGTCGGCCTCGCGCTGGCAGGCGGCGGTGGCACGCCATCAGGGCTGCTGAGTCTCGGCTAGGATCGCGCTCCAGACCGACGATCCAGACCGACCATGAACGGACTCCAATTCGACTACACCCGCCAGGACGCCAGCGGCCAGAGCTGCACCGCGCTGGCCTGGGCCAAGGCCCCCAAGCCGCTGACCCGCGACGAGCGCGCTCACCTGAAGGAGCGCGCCCGCATGCTGCTGAAGGAGCGCGGCGCGGTGCTGGTGGCCCACTACTACGTCGACGGCGATCTGCAGGACCTGGCGGTCGAGACCGGCGGCTGCGTGTCCGACTCGCTCGAGATGGCGCGCTTCGGCCGCGACCATGCCGCGCAGACCCTGATCGTGGCCGGCGTGCGCTTCATGGGCGAGAGCGCCAAGATCCTCAGTCCCGAGAAGCGGGTGCTGATGCCTGACTTGGACGCGACCTGCTCGCTCGACCTGGGCTGCCCGGCCGACCAGTTCGCCGCCTTCTGCGACGCGCACCCGGACCGCACCGTGGTGGTCTACGCCAACACCAGCGCCGCGGTGAAGGCCCGCGCCGACTGGATGGTCACCAGCTCCTGCGCGCTGTCCATCGTCAGCCACCTGCATGCGCAGGGCAAGAAGATCCTGTGGGCGCCGGACCGCCACCTCGGCAGCTATGTGCAGCGCCAGACCGGCGCCGACATGCTGATGTGGAGCGGCGACTGCATCGTGCACAACGAGTTCAAGGGCACCGAGCTGGAGCTGCTGCGCCAGGAGCATCCGCTGGCCAAGGTGCTGGTGCACCCCGAGTCGCCGCAGAGCGTCGTCGAGCAGGCCGACGTGGTCGGCTCGACCGCCCAGCTGCTCAAGGCCGTCATCGAGATGGACGCGCCCGAGTTCATCGTCGCCACCGACAACGGCATGTTCCACCGCATGAAGCAGGCCGCGCCGACCAAGCGGCTGATCGAGGCGCCGACTGCCGGCAACAGCGCCACCTGCAAGAGCTGCGCGCACTGCCCGTGGATGGCGATGAACGCGCTGCAGGGCGTGATCGACTGCCTGGAGAAGGGCAGCGGCGAGATCCATGTCGAGGAGCCGGTGCGCTCGCAGGCGCTGGGCTGCATCGACCGCATGCTCGACTTCGTCAAGGCCAACCCGGCCGCGATCGCCAGGCCGGCCCAGGGCTTCGTGCCCAACATCGGCGCGGCCTGAGCCGGCGGCGCGGGCCGAAGCGGTTCAAGTCAGGTCCGGGCCGGGCCGATGAAGACGGATCCTGCATCCGACTTCACGACCCGACCTCCGACCTGGCCATGACGACGAACATCGACTTCACCTCGGTCCACAACCACTACGAGCGCCCGGTCTTCGACGCGGTCAGCCGACTGGCGCCGAACTATCCCTACCTCGAGGCCGACGCACTGCCCGACGTGGCCTGCGTCGCGCTCAACCGGCTGGGCTCGCGCTACATCCGCCACACGGTGGACCTGAACTTCTACCTGACCGAAAAGGAACGCCTCGCGATCGAGCAGACGATCGGCGAGGCGGTGACCTACGCGTTCGAGTTCGTGCAGGCGCGCATCGCGATGCGCGCCCGCCGCTGATCCGCGTTCAGACCGTTCTGGCGGTTCAGGCCGCAGCGCCCAGCGCGGCACCGGCCGGCGGCCGCTCGGCGGCATCGGACTCGACCGCCACCGGACGGTGGCCGGCCGCGCCGTAGTGCGCGATGTAGACATAGCAGACCAGCGGCACCGCGAAGGACACCAGCAGGCCGACATGATCGGCCACCAGCGCCTGCAGCAGCGGCACGATCGCGCCGCCGACGATGGCCATGCACAGCAGGCCCGAGCCCCGACTGGTCAGCGCGCCCAGACCTTCCAGCGCCAGCGAGAAGATGGTCGGGAACATCACCGAGTTCATCAGGCCGGTGGCCAGCAGCAGCCACATCGCCGCCGGGCCGCCCAGCGCGATCGCCGCGCCGATCAGCACCACATTGGCCGCCGCCACCAGCGCCAGCACCCGGCTGGCTGGGATGTGACGCATGATCGCGCTGCCGGCAAAGCGGCCCACCATCGCCGCGCCCCAGTACAGCGCCAGGTACTTGCCCGCCTGCACATGGTCCAGGCCGGCGATCGAGGGATCGGCCATCAGGTTGATCAGGAAGCTGCCGATGCTGACCTCCGCGCCCACATAGGCAAAGATCGCCACCGCGCCCAGCACCAGATGGCGGTGCGCCATCAGGCGGCCGCGCTCGCCGGCCGGCAGGTCGCCGGGGCCGGCCTGCTCGGCGGCACGCTCGATCTCGCGGGCGTCGGGCAGGCGGAACATCGCCATCACCAGCGCCAGCACGAACAGCGCCGCGGCCAGCGCCTGGTACGGGCCCTGCACGCTGTCACCGCCCTGCGCCGCCGAGGCGGCCTGATCGGCCGCGCCCAGGATCAGCACCGCGCCCAGCAAGGGGCCCAGCGTCGCGCCCAGCGAGTTGAAGGCCTGTGTCAGGTTCAGCCGGCTCGAGGCCGTCTCAGGCCGGCCCAGCAGCGTCACATAGGGATTGGCCGCCACCTGCAGCAGCGTGATGCCCGCGGCCAGCACGAACAGCGCGCCCAGGAACAGCGGATAGGAATGCAGGCTCTCGGCCGGACCGAACATCAGGCAGCCCACCGCGGCGATGCACAGCCCGGTGACGATGCCGCGCTGGTAGCCCAGGCGCTGCAGCAGCCGGCCCGCCGGCACCGAGACCAGGAAATAGGCCGCGAAGAAGCAGAACTGGATCAGCATCGCCTGCACATAGCTCAGCGAGAACATCGCCTTCAGGTGCGGGATGAGGATGTCGTTCAGCGAGGTGATCAGACCCCACATGAAGAACAGCGAGGTCAGGACCGTCAGCGGTCGGGTGTGCGTTTGCGTGTGCGGACGTGATTGCGGGCGTGAGCTGGACATGAAGATCGTTCCGGCCCTGCACGGACGTGACAGGGCCCAGCGGCTGAAAGAAAGAATTAATATTCTAGCCGCTTGTTGAACGAAATATTAATACCCGTTGAACGCCTGATTTCAATCCTTCCGCCGTCTCAGCCACACAGGCCGGTCGCCGAGGGCGGACGCGGCACCGAGGGCGACACCAGCCCCATGCCCAGCCCCGCCAGGCCGGCGCCGCGCCGGCTGCGCGCCGGGCGCACCAGCACGGTCGGGAAGCTCACCGGCAGCGGATCGGGAAAGTCGCGGCTGTAGTGCAGGCCGCGGCTCTCCTGGCGCATCAGCGCCGAACGCACGATCAGCTCGGCGCAGTCGACCAGGTTGCGCAGCTCCAGCAGGTCGCGGTCGACGCGGAAGTTGGCGTAGTAGTCGTCGATCTCGTCGCGCAGCAGCTGGATGCGGTGCAGCGCACGCTCCAGACGCTTGGTGGTGCGCACGATGCCGACGTAGTTCCACATCAAGAGGCGCAGCTCGTCCCAGTTGTGCGCGATGACCACCTGCTCGTCTGCGTTGTGCACCTGGCTCTCGTCCCAGGCCGGCAGCAGCGGCTGCTCGGCGCGCGGCGCCGCGACGATGGTCTCGGCGCAGGTCTTGCCGAGCACCACGCACTCCAGCAGCGAGTTGCTCGCCAGCCGGTTGGCGCCGTGCAGGCCGGTGTAGGTGGTCTCGCCGACCGCGTAGAGGCCCGGCAGGTCGGTGCGCCCGTGCAGGTCGGTGACCACGCCGCCGCAGGTGTAGTGCGCCGCCGGCACCACCGGGATCGGCTGGCGCGCGATGTCGATGCCCAGGGCCAGGCAGCGCGCGTGAATGGTCGGGAAGTGTTCCTTCAGGAAGACCTCGCCCAGATGCGTCGCGTCCAGCCAGACGTGGTCCAGGCCGTGCTTCTTCATCTCGAAGTCGATCGCGCGGGCGACGATGTCGCGCGGTGCCAGCTCGCCGCGGGCGTCGTGCGCCGGCATGAAGCGGGTACCGTCGGGCAGCTTCAGGTGCGCGCCCTCGCCGCGCAGCGCCTCGGTGATCAGGAAGCTGCGGTCCTGCGGGTGGTAGAGGCAGGTCGGGTGGAACTGGATGAACTCCATGTTCGCGGTCCGGCAGCCCGCGCGCCAGGCCATCGCGATGCCGTCGCCGGTGGCGGTGTCGGGATTGCTGGTGTAGCGGTAGACCTTGCCGACGCCGCCGCTGGCCAGCACCACCGCGCGGGTGGCGATCGTCTCGACCCGCTGGCTGTCGATGTCGAGCACATAGACGCCGTGGCAGCGCGGCGCCGCGTCGCTGTGCAGATGGCGCGGGGTGATGACGTCGATCGCCATCCAGCGCTCGCGCAGCTCGATGTTGGGATGGCGCGCCACCTCGGCCAGCAGCGCCTGGTGGATCGCAAAGCCGGTGGCATCGGCCGCATGCGCGATGCGGCGCACCGCGTGCCCGCCCTCGCGCGTGAGGTGCAGGCCCAGCGGGCCGTCCGGATCGGGCGAGAACGGCACGCCGCGCTCGACCAGCCACACGACGGCCTCGGCGCTGCGCTCGGCGATGAAGCGCGCGGTGTGCTCGTCGACCAGGCCCGCGCCGGCATCCTGGGTGTCGCGCACATGGCTGTCGATGCTGTCGTCGCGCCCCAGCACGCCGACGATGCCGCCCTGGGCCCAGGCGGTGGCCGCCTCGCCGAGCTGGCGCTTGGCCAGCACGATCACGCGATGCGTGGCAGCCAGATGCAGGGCCACCGTCAAGCCGGCCAGGCCGGCCCCGACGATCACGACAGGCAGCGCATCAGGTTCGGAAGTGAAAGAATTGGAAGACATGCTGGCGCACGATATGAAATCAAGGCCCGGATGATAGGATGAGACGCGATCGTTCCACGCCGGCTCCTCCGCTTGTCCCGGCCGCGTGCCGCCACAGCGTTCCCTCCAGGAGACACCGGCCATGTTTTCGAGCTCAGGTCATCCATCGTCGCGCCCGCCTGTGGACGTGCGCGACGACGACGACCTCCATCAGACCCAGATCCAGCGCAGCGTGCGCGACTATCTCGACGAGCCGGCCGACATCGGCCGGGCGGTGGGCAACCACACCCGCGAGCTGTTCGTGTCCTGTGAGCCCGCCGAGGCGCTGCAGCAGCAGCTCGAGTTCCTGCGCCCGAGCTACATCGTGCTGCACGACATCGCCAGCCGCGGCGCGCGGCGCATGCTGCATGCGGTGGCCGCGGCCGCCGGCCAGCCGGTCGAGCGGCTGCATGTGCGCCGGCAGAGCTACGGCACCACGCTGGCGGGCATCGACCATGTCGACTGCCCCGGCAGCCAGGGCCGGCGGGTGCGGCTCTACAGCACCGACATCGACGCCGACAGCAGCACCCGCGCCGCGCTGACGCGGGTGCTGCTGTCGCGTGCGACGCTGGCGGTGGTGCTGGTGGGCGACCTGCCGCCGCATGCGCTGGGCGACGCGCTGCAGCCGCTGCGCGAACTGCTCTTCCATCCGCAGTGGCAGTGCCGGCATCTGCAGCTGATGCCGCTGGCCGCCGGCAGCCATGCGGCGATGACCGGCCTGATCGCCGGCCTGGGGCTGGGCAGCGGGCTGGACTGCCGGCTGTCGACGCCGGTCAGCCGGCCGGCCGAGGCCTGGACCCTGCTGGGCGAGCGCTGGAACCAGATCGAGCATGCGCGCCGCCCGGACGGCACCGGCGTGCTGCTGTCGCCCTTCCCGCCCGCCAGCGCCAGCAGCGCGCCGCAGCCGATGCCGCCGACCGGCGCCGATCGCCCGGTCCTGGCCGCCCAGGCCACGCCGATGGAGTGCTTCGCGCTGGAGCTGCATGCGCTCAGCGGCGTGCAGGCCGCCTGCGTGTTCGACATCGCCACCAGCCGGGTGATCGCGCATGCCGGCTCGGTGGCGCGCGGGCCGGATCTGGCGCGGCGCGGCTCGCTGCTGCTGGCCGCCGGCAACAGCACCCGGCGCCAGCTGCAGATCCCGGGCCAGGCCGACGAGGTGCTGGTCAAGGGCGGCACCGAGGCGCTGGGCGTGCGCACCCTGCTCTCCCAGCCCGGCCTGGCGATGCACCTGGTCTACAGCCCCACCCGCACCAGCTGGATGCAGCTGCGCCCGCGGCTGATGGCGCTGGATGCGGCGCTGCCGAGGGCGCCGGTGATCTGAGCGCCAAAGAGATGGAAAAGTCTCATCAGCTTGCCGACACCAGATCAGCAAGAAAGTCAGACACCGGATCTACCCCAGTGACCAGCAGAAAATCACGCGCACGTGTGCAAGCAACGTACAGCAGATGCCTCTCAGTCAGATGAAGGGCATCCAGGTCAGATAGGTCACCCGCCTCCGACATGCGTTCAGCCAGCGGCATGTGCAGATCGTCGCACCCCATGACGACGACGGCACGGAACTCCAGCCCCTTGGCCAGATGCATCGTGCAGACGGACGTGGCTCCAGGCTGGATCTCGATGCGCTCGTCAAGCACGCAGACGCGCGCGCGGGCCGTCGTCACGGCGGATTCGGCCTGCGCGATCTGATCAGCCGAGCGCACGATGACGGCCAGCTCATCCGCTGCGACGCCATCAAGGTCGAGCCGGTCACGAATCCAGCGGGAAACGACTTCACGCTCCTCGTTCTCGTCAGCGCAGGTGCGAATCGAGGGAAGCGGTCCGTTGAATACCGATACCGTGCCGCGGCGCTCGTCCGTGTTGCCGTCGACATCGCTGACGCTTGACTCAAGCAGGCGATCAGCCTGAGCGCGGATCTGATGGGAGGTTCGGTAGTTCACCTGCAACGTGCGCGAACGGCCGCGAACGTCGACGCCGGCTGCTGCCCAAGAGAACGGCGTCTGGAAAATGCACTGCCCGAGATCACCTGCGAAGAACAAGGCATCCGGCCTGCCTCCCCCGACAGCAGACAGGAAGCGCAGCGTCGCGGGGTCCACATCCTGGGCCTCATCGACGACGACGAAATCGAAAGGCGGATGAGGCATCGTCGAGATCCGCTGTGCCAGTGCATGGAACAACGATGATCGTGTCGTTCGACCCTCCTGCGCCAGACCCGTCCGAATGTGCTCGAACATCGACCACAGCACCGCCCGCTGCGCCTGGGACAGCCGTGACAGCCGACCCAACCGCTTGAAGTCGCGATAGGCGGGCCAGTCGGCAAGATGCCAGGCATCGACGGTGTCCAGCCATTCACCCAGCACGAACGCCGGGGGGAAGCGATGTCCGCCGTGCGTGCGCACGGCATCGCTGGCCAGGCGCTCCAGATCCTGGAGCGAAGCCAGCGTGACGCGTCCGATCAGGCGTGCGTGCAGTCGTACCGCCACCGCATCAAGCGCC
>RRZU011514797.1_pt1 | contig 10166 bp, 10 predicted proteins | sample 2165561 | NCBI WGS metagenome assembly RRZU01 (sample SAMN10456909, study PRJNA506462) | wastewater metagenome | isolation source: wastewater sludge | place: USA: Moscow, Idaho
AAGACCGCCACGGAGCGCTGCAAAAACCCCGCCACCAAGCGAACGAAGCCACAGCATGGTGAACAGCCAGCGACATGCTCGCCTCCCAGGTACGGCGACGCACCCAGACAGTCAGATCAAACGCTGCTTGCATGCGGCATCTGCGGGGGATTGATGCGCGCGCTCATGTAGCCTTGAGGGATGCCTGACGCCACATCACGCGCCCACGGTGACTCAGTGCGCAAGGACCTGCACGAGATTGTGGGCGAGCTCATCGGGGGTCTGGGACCGACATTGGTGCAGGCGATGACAGGCACGAAGGACCGCTCGATGCCAGCCCGGTGGGCCCGCGCGGACGGCCCGGCGCCGCGCCAAACGGCCCAGGACCAGTTGCGCCTCGGCTATCGCGTCTGGTCGATGATGCGCGAGACCGAAGGTCCGCGGGTGGCTGCCGCATGGCTGTCCGGTGCGAACCCGCACCTTGAAGAGATGACCCCAGTCACCGCGATCCGTGAGCTGCGCGCCGCCGCAGTTGTGGGGGCGGCAGAAGCATTCATCAACGACTGACCGAGACCTCTCACGTCGCTCAGGCCTCGGCGAGCAGGCGGGCGGTCAGGAGCGTACTGAGTCGCGGATCGTGATGGACGAGACGTCGCGGGTCGGCGGGGCCTGACCCCACCCACTGCGTTCGGTGATCATGGGCTGGCGGGCGGGTGATGGACCAGGCGATCAGAGTTGGTCGCTGACGGATCGTTGGGGCCGAAATTCCTTCCTGGTGGGCGATTCCCGGCCTCGATCGCGGTGTGGTGATCGGGCGATGCTGGCAATGCTCCACCCGGCGTAGTGTCCGCGCCGGGTGGAGCAGGGAGCTGCGAGCGTCGGGAGATCCCAGCAGTCGGGTGTCGAGAAAATCCTGTCGGGTCACCAACAACACGGCCCGCAGGGGCTAGTCGTGCTTCTCGCCATCCTCGGCGTGCCCGTCTGTCGTCTCGCCGCTGTCGGCGTAGTCCGGGACGGTGATCTCGACGGTCTTCGGCGCGGGCCAGGACGGGGCCTGGGGACTGAAGGAGATCCCGTTGGGCTTGTCCCCGACAGGGATGGTCGCGACGGTCTCGTTGGTGGTGAGGTCCAAGACGGAGACGGTGTCGTCGTAGAGGTTCGTCACCCACGCCAGGGTGCCGGTCGGGTCGATCACTACTCCGTGAGGTCCGGCGCCCGTCTCGATGCTCGCTGTCAACGACATGTCTGCGGGGTCGATCACCGAGACCGTGTCGCCCGGGTCATCGTTGGTGCCTTGGTCGGCGGAGAGCAGCTTGGTTCCGTCGGTCGTCAGGTACAGCTGCACGGGAGCGGTGGGAACCTCTACCGTCGCGACGACGGCTCGGCTGGCCAGATCGACCTTTGCTACCGCGCTGTCGCCGGCCAGGCTGACGTACGCGTACTGGCCGTCACCGGCGACAGCCACTTGCACGGGGGAGTCGCCGACCGGGATGGTGGCTGTGACGGACAGCGTCGCGGTGTCTACGACATCGATGGTGCCTTCGGCGGTGTTCGCGATCACCAGCGTTGTGCCGTCCGCGGTGGGCCGCAGTCCGTGGGGACCCGCGCTCAGCTCGACCTGTCCTAGCGGCTCGAGGTCCGCGGACCGGTAGCCGCTGAGAGTGTCTTCGCCAGAGTTCGTCACGTACGTCTGAGTTCCGTCTGGGCTCACGACCACGTGCGCTGGCCCTGCGCCGGTGGCAGCGGTGCCCGTCAGCGTCAGGGACGCTGCATCGATGGCGACGAGTGCGTTCTTGTGGCCGCTGACTGCCCAGACCGTCGAACCGTCCGGGCTGGCCTGGACGTTGTGGGGACTGTCCACGCCCTCGATGGTGGCCACGACCTTGCTGGTCTGGGCGTCGATGGCGCTCAGGGTGCCACCGTCCTCGTTGGCAACCCAGACCGTGCCCGCGACCAAACCTTGCAGGCTCGGGACGTCGCCCTGGGTTGCGGTCGACGCTGCTTCTGGTGGCGTGGTGCTCTGACCGCACGCGGCCAGGACGACCGATCCCGTTGCGGCGACCAGCCCGATCATGACCTTGCGGGTGACGGACCTTCTCATGTGTACTCCTTGAGCTATCGGCAAGCCGGGCCCTACGGCCCACGGCCACTCTCCGGGTTGTAGCCCGGGCCGACTGTGTTGACCCGATGAAGATTCGGTTTCATGCAGTGGCGCTGCCGGGCGTGCCAGTACGGTCTGGGCCACCAGGGCGGCCCGCGTGGGGTCGAGGTCACTCGTGGTGGACGTCGTGCTCGCCGGTGTCGTTGACGACCGTGTCCGCTGGTTCGCTCTCGCCGCTGATCTGGGGTCCGATGACGAATGAGGACAGCGCGAACAGCGCGGTGAAGACGATCAGCGCGAGGGTCGGGGCCCACCAGCTGGCGAAGCGCCGTCTGAGCTTGAGCAGCATCGGCACGGAGGCGGCCAGGCCAAGGGCGCCGAACAGGGCCGTACCGCCCACTCCCGTCACCAGGGCCGTGCCGACGAGGGGGCCGACGTGGTGGAGCACGTGAGGAACGAGTCCCATCACCGCGCCGAGAGCTCCGGTGATGACCGTCCAGACGCTGCGGCGTCGTACGCATTCCGCAGGCGGCGGGGTCGGGTCGGGGGTGGCGGCGGGGACTGGGTGGGACAGGTGTGTCGTGCTCATGTCGATTCTGACCCTCACGGTGCTTGGAAACGGGGCACGAGCGATGAAGAACCACTGAAGCAAACGGTGCAGGCAGACACCGAGGCGGCAGGCGTCACAGTGTCCCCTCGGCCGGCATCTCCACCGCCCGTTCGCAGGTGTCGACCCAGGCGGCGTCGGCGCCGTCGGATCGCAAGGGCACCTCAGTGGCTCTGATGCGCCGAGCTGCTCGGCGCCGGCGAGGTCGGGGTCAGGGCCGGTGGTTTGGTGGTGTCGTGTTCGGACTTGTCGTGCCCCTTCCTCATCATGAACATCATTCCGACCATCATCAACGGGCAGGCCAGTACGGCGGCCAGAGGGAGCGCTTCACTGAAGGAGCGTCCAGCGGCGAGCAGGACGACCACCACCACTGCGGCGATGCCCAGCATTCCCAGGAGGTGGGACTTTCCATCGTGATTGTGACCCTGCTTGTTCATCGTTCTCACCCAGATCTCTCTCGTTGTGCGTGTTGTGGACGTCTTTCGCGAAGCGGTCGACGTCAACTGCTGACCTCACCAGGCTGCGGGTCCCACCCGTGCGTCCGGATGCAGAAGTGACGAAGAATCGCTGAAGATCGTCGTGCGTAACCCGGAGGTGCCGTCTCAGGCGTCAGCCGTCTCGGGGAGGTGGGTCGGGCGGTGCGGTGCGCCCGACCCCCGATCAGCGGTGACGCGGATCGGGCGAGTGCGGGCGAGGAGGACGGCTCCTGCCAGGACCGAGACGATGGACCACAGCTGAGGCTGGGTGAGCCCGAGCAGGGCAGGGTCGTTGACGCGGACGATCTCGACAAGGAAGCGGGCTGTGCCACTCAGGACGAGGTACGCCCCGAAGACGGCTACGGGCTTCCACCGCCTGCCCAGTGCCCACAGCGCCGCGGCGATCCCCACGGCAGCCAACACCTCATACAGCGGGGTGGGGTGGACCGGGACAGTGGTGGCGACCACGCCGTTGGGGAACGTCATCGCCCACGGCAGCGACGACGGCTCACCGTAGGTGCCATCACCGGAGAAGAAGCAGCCGAGCCGGCCGATCCCGTAAGCGACGGTGAGGGGCACGGCGATGGCGCCAGCGACGACACCGAGCGGCAAGCGGTGACGGTGGATGACGACCAGGGCAGAGAGCACGCCACCGACCAGGCCGCCGTACCAGGTGAACCCCATCCCGCCGAGGTCGTGGACGGTGATCTCACCGCCTTGCTCGAGCAGGAAGTAGATCTTCGCCCCGACGAAGCCCCAGACGGTCGCCCACAGCACCAACGAGTGGGCCGAGTCCTTCTTCAGGCCCTGACGTTCGAAGGCGCGGCCGAGCAGATACGCCCCCGCCAGCGCTGCGAGAGCCTTGCTCAGCCCGTAGGTCTGGACGTCAACGCCTAAGAGCGAGAACAGCACAGGTTGCACGATCGTCTCCGTCCGTGGGCGCGGCGGCTGGCCTGCTGCCGGATCCGAGCCGTGCCCACCATGAACGGTTGCGGACCTGGACGAAGAACACCGTGAGGAACGGTCAAGGTTCGACGAAGACGAGCAGGTGACGCGCTCGTGGCTCAGCGGGGCCCGCCGCTTCATCGAATCTTCGTCGACGCCCTGTTGACGTTGTCATGAACGAGGTCCATGGTAGGCATACCCCCCCGGGGTACTTGTCGAGCTGAAGGGTCGAATCATGGTCACCACCGCGTTCGCCGTCGAGGGACTGACCTGCGGGTCGTGCCTGGCCGAGGTGCTGGAGCAGATGCGCACCGTCGATGGGGTGAGCGGCGCAGCCATCGACCTGGTCGTCGGTGGCCGATCCCCGGTCGTGGTTACCAGCGGAGCTGCCATGGGAACCGCCCAGATCCGCGCCGCGGTTGAGCGGGCCGGGTTCGTCCTGGCGGCCGACGACAGGCGCGCCGGTCCCCACGATCACGGACCTGAACACGTCCTGGCATCGCACATCAGTGAGCCAGGCAACAACGAGATCCTTCTTGGAGGTGTGCGATGACCGGTTCCGAGATCGTCATCATCGTCGCGGCCCTCGCGCTGACGGGCTTCATGGCGTGGTACTTCTTCGGCCCGAAGAAGGTCCGCCAGGCGGTCATGGACGAGGGCGTGCAGGTGGTCAAGGTCAAGGTCCAGGGTGGCTACAGCCCGGACGTCATCCAGGTGACCCGCGGGGTCCCGGTGCGGATGGAGTTCGACCGACAAGAGACGGGAGACTGCACCTCGCGGGTCGTCATGCCGGCCTTCAAGGTCAACCAGGTCCTCCCCGCGTACCAGACGACGACAGTCGAGCTCATGCCAGAGGCAATCGGTGACTTCGAGTTCGCCTGCGGCATGAACATGGTCCGAGGTCGCCTGCATGTCACGGACGCCGGAACGCCCGCGAGCGGACCGGGCCTGGCAAACGAGGCCACCACGCCCATAGCTACAGACCTGGCTCGTCCTACGCAGGACGCGACGTCCGCAGTCCTCCAGACCGACGAGGGCGCGGAGGAACATGCAGTAGAGATCCGCGACCTGCGACGGCGAGTGGTCGTTGGTGCGGTCCTGACCTTGCCGGTGCTCATCGCCGTCATGGCGCGAGACGTCTTCATGGCCGACTGGGTCCCATCACTCCTGCTGAACTCCTGGGTGCAGCTCGCCCTCATCGCCCCAGTGATGCTCTACACCGGGTGGCCCGTGCACCGCACCGGGTGGCTGGCGCTGAGCCACCGCGCGGCCGACATGAACTCCCTGATCACGCTGGGCACCATCGCCGCCTTCGGATACAGCCTCGTCGTCACCTTCGCTCCTGGGCTGTTGCCGGTGGAGGTGCGAGAGGTGTACTACGAGGCGGTCGGGGTGATCATCACCCTGATCCTGCTCGGCCGGCTCCTGGAGACCAAGGCCAAGGCCGGCACCGGTGAAGCGATCCGGACCCTGATCGGGCTGCAGCCACGCACCGCCCGCGTCATCCGCGACGGTGCGGAGGCCGACATCCCGATCGAGGAGGTCGTCGCCGGGGACGTCGTGGTCGTGCGCCCAGGGGAGAAGCTCCCGGTAGACGGGGAGGTGCTCGAGGGCACCTCCGCAGTGGATGAGGCGATGGTCACCGGGGAGCCCATCCCGGTGACCAAGACCACCGGTGACACCGTCATCGGCGCCACCATCAACCAGACCGGGACCTTCCGCTACACCGCGACCAAGGTCGGGTCAGACACGATGCTCGCCCAGATCATCAAGCTGGTCCGCGAGGCGCAAGGTTCCAAGGCCCCGATCCAGCGCCTGGTGGACGAGGTCTCGAGCTACTTCGTGCCCGCGGTCATCGCGATCGCGATCTGGTCCTTCGTGGCCTGGTCGTTGGTCGGCCCCCCGCCGACTTTCATCTTCGCCATGGTCGCGGCCGTGTCGGTACTGATCATCGCTTGCCCCTGTGCCCTGGGTCTGGCCACCCCTCTGTCGATCACGGTGGGCACGGGGAAGGGCGCTGGTGCTGGCATCCTCATCCGCTCGGCCGAGGCCTTGGAAACTGCCCACAAGCTCGACACCGTCGTGCTGGACAAGACCGGCACCATCACCAAGGGCGCCCCGGCGCTCACCGATGTCCTTCCCGCTCCCGGTTTCGCCGCCGACGAGGTTCTGGGGCTGGTCGCAGCCGTGGAGCGGTCCTCCGAGCACCCGCTCGCCACCGCGATCATCAGTGGCGCCCGCGAGCGGGGCGTGCGGCTCGAGGAAGCCGTCGCGTTCGACTCCGTCACAGGACAGGGGGTGCGGGCCCTGGTCGCAGGCCGCGAGGTCCTGGTCGGCAACCGCCGCCTGCTGGTCGGAGCCGGCATCGACCCTGATGCGCTGGCCGCGGATTCAGGCCGACTGGCTGCGGACGGCAAGACCCCGATGCTCGTCGCCGTCGAGGGCCGTCCGGCCGGGGTAATCGGTGTGGCGGACACCCTCAAACCTGGTTCCGCCGCCGCCGTCGCCGCCCTGCAGGCTCGAGGCATCGAGGTGGTGATGATGACCGGCGACAACCGCGCCACGGCCGCGGCCATCGCCCGACAGGTCGGTATCCGTCGCGTGGTCGCCGAGGTCATGCCGGAGCACAAGGCACGCGAGATCCAACGACTGCAGGCCGAGGGACGTGTCGTCGGCATGGTCGGGGACGGCATCAACGACGCCCCCGCGCTGGCCCAGGCCGACGTCGGCTCGGCCATCGGCACCGGAACAGACGTGGCCATCGAGTCCTCAGACATCACCCTGATCTCCGGTGCGCTGTCCGGCCTCGTGACCGCGATCGACCTGTCCCGGGCCACGATGCGCAACATCCGACAGAACCTGGTCTTCGCGTTCATCTACAACGGTATCGGGATCCCGATCGCCGCCGGGGTGCTCTACCCGGCGTTCGGCCTGACCCTGAGCCCCATGATCGCCGCGGGGGCCATGGCGCTGTCATCGCTGTCCGTGGTCGCCAACGCCAACCGGCTCCGCAGCTTCACGCCGCGGACCATCCCAGACGACGTCCACATCTCCACCACCGACCCGGTCGTGGAGGTTGGACGCGATGAAGAGAAAGAGGAAGACATGTCCAAGACGACCGAGAAGGCCATCGACCCGGTCTGTGGCATGACCGTCGACCCGGCTACCGCCGCAGCCAGCGCCGAGCACGAAGGCATCACCTACTACTTCTGCTCCAAGCACTGTGCAGCCAGCTTCAAGGCAGACCCAGCCAGCTACACCGCATCAGCCACGGCGTGAAGAACTCTCCCAGGCCCAGGGGAAGGATCTGACCGAGGTCATGACAGTGGTCGAGGTCTTGAAAGTCGTATGGCACGAGCCACGAAGGCTCGTGCCATACGACTTCCCATCCGGATGGACGCGGCAGATAGGGACTGTCCGTCTATCAGGTCATGCGGACGAAGGTGGGGTTCGACTGCCAGATCTCGCGGAACTGGATGGTCTTCCCCGGCTTGGGCGCGTCGATCATCGTGTTGCCGCCCGCGTAGATCCCGATGTGGCCGGGGGAGAAGATGAGGTCTCCGGGCTGTGCCTGGTCTCGCGAGACGACAGTGCCGGCTGCTTGCTGCTCGCCGGAGGTGCGCGGGATGGTGATCCCGACCTGGGCGTAGACGTAGGAGGTGAATCCGGAGCAGTCGAACCCGCTCGGGGTCGTTCCTCCCCAGACGTAGGGCACGCCGACGTAGCGGCTGGCCGCTTCGATGATGGCGCTTCCGGAGGCCGTGGCGGGAATCGAAGCCTCAGCAGAGGCTTCGGTCGGTGCGGCGGCTTCGCTCGTCACAGTCGCGGTCGACGCACGCTCGGCGGACCGTGAAGCGGCGGGTGCAGACCGAACCGGCTCTGGCTCTGGCTCCGGCTCCGGTTCGGGCTCCGGTGCGGGTGTGACGGAGATGGTGGTGTGCTCGACGGTCCACGACGCATCGCTCGCCGCGGTGACTGCGGGCGCAACATCCAGCCGCTCGCGGGCCTGGGCTGTCAGTGCATCGACATCAACGGTGCTCGAAGACGAGGCGGCGGCGGGTGCCGCCGAGGCCGGCGCCACGACGAACATCGAGACGAAGAGTCCCGAGGAGGCCGCTGCGACCACTGTTCGACGACGCATGGTCGTTGCGTTCTCGCAGGTGCTGAGGAGCAGCGTCGTCAGGGGCGTGATAGGACGCCTGGCGGCGCGGTGGCGGGCGGAATTCACCGTCGTGTTCATGTTCTCTCCATGACACCTGCGAGGTTAGCTGTCGGGTTCGGGTAGGAGAACACCCGGCCGATGACCTCTCGGGCCATGCGACTTCACCCCAAGGACGCTGTATCCAGCGCCCACTTCTGGGTCCCCCGTCCCTGCCAACGAGTTCATCGGCAACCTCAGGCGGTGGCAGGGCTCGACGTGCCGCCTGAGCGCTTCACTGGCATCTCGCCGCTGTGGAGCCTCTCGAAGGTACAGCACGTACTCGTGGTATGTCACGGGATGATCACGGTCTGTCGGGGTGAAGCGTTCGCGCCCGATGGCGGGACCAATGACGATGGGCTCATCGAGGTCTCAGGAACTCTTGTTAGCCTGACCACAGTTGGGTTTTTCCGGTGATTGGGGGACAGATGCGCGCTCGAGTGAGCAGCATCCAGCGCGTCGGCGCTGTCGTCGTCCTGCTCCTCGTGGTGCTCCTCGGGGTCGTGCTGAACAGCGCGTCCGAGAGCGGGCACGGGCACATGGAGCTCGAAGCGCCGATGTCGGTCGCGTCGGGCCTGCCGGACGCGACGTGGACCATGCCCTCGACATCGGGGGTCACGCTCCTTCCCCTCGACCACCCGACTGCTGACAGCTCGCTCCACGACGCTCTCGTCGTGTGCTGCGCTCTGGTCGCAGCGGCAATCTTGGTGCCGGTTGTCTCTCGGTGGATCCTCGACAGGAGCCGACTGCGACGTGTGCACGACGACGTCCCGGCGGTGCTGGTGGCGGCATTGGCTCATCGCCCTCGAGGTAGCCGACCCATCGTGGCGCACTCTCTGTGCGTTCTGCGCGTGTAGGAGCCCTCTGGTTTGCCGTCCCCGCGGCGAACCTGAGCGACCACACCCAGATCCCGTCCCTCGTCCAGGGACGGGCAGACGATGGAGCCCACCATGAACACCAAGACACGCATTGCCGCCCTTGCTGCTTCGCTGGCCCTGGCCACAACTCTCGCCGCGTGCGGCGATGCTGCGTCGGAGTCGGAGTCGACACCCACGGCGCAGGAAACTTCCCAGGAAGCGGCCGAGGTCGCGCACAACGACGCCGACACCGAGTTCGCGCAGATGATGATCGTTCACCACGAAGGCGCAGTCGAGATGGCTGACCTTGCGGCGACGAACGCCGAGAGCCAGGAGGTCAAGGACCTCGCAACGGAGATCTCCGCTGCCCAAGGCCCTGAGATCGACACCATGACGTCCTGGCTGGAGGGCTGGGGCGAGGAGACCTCGCCTGATGACGGCATGGAAGGCATGGACCACGGCGACATGCAGATGGAAGGGATGGACCAGGAAGCGGTCATGGCCGAACTCAGTGCCCTGACCGGAACCGAGTTCGACCGACGGTTCCTCGAGCTGATGATCGGCCACCACGAAGGCGCAGTGGGGATGGCGCAGGAGGAGCTGGACTCGGGCGAGAACGCCGACGCTCTGGCGCTCGCCCAGACGATCATCGACGCGCAGACGACCGAGATCGCAACGATGCAGGGCATGCTCGACAGCCTCTGACTCAGCTCACCTTCTTGTGGCGGGACAGCAAATCATGCTGTCCCGCCACGCCCTGTCGTGCCTCCCCTTCTCAAGGACCTTCCATGCGCCCTCACCCAATCGCACGACCAGCCGCTGCGCTGGCGCTCACGGGCCCTACCCCCGGATCTTGGACACAGGGTGTGATTACGCAGCAGGTCGCAGCGTAGCGGTGTAGCCGGTCTCGAAGGCGACCGGCGAGGTGTAGCGACACCACGAGTGGCGTCGCTTGGTGTTGTAGCGGACGAGCCATCTGAAGACCTGCCGACGGCAGGTCAGC
>RRZU011751815.1_pt1 | contig 10166 bp, 7 predicted proteins | sample 2165561 | NCBI WGS metagenome assembly RRZU01 (sample SAMN10456909, study PRJNA506462) | wastewater metagenome | isolation source: wastewater sludge | place: USA: Moscow, Idaho
AATATCGCCAAAGCCGCTCCGGGCGCTAAGGTCTATGTGCGTATTCTGACTGAAGGCTCAGGCTCAGCAGACTGGCCATTGTCCCGTAAGTTTGGTTGCCAAACTGATATGGCTATGGATTTGTTGGTTCTGGCTCGCGATTTAGGTTTAGTACCTTACGGTGTGTCATTCCATGTCGGTTCACAGCAGCGTGAAATTGGTTCTTGGGATGCTGCCATTGGTAAAGTGAAAATCATTTTTGAGCGCCTGCTCAACGAAGATGGCATTCGCTTACAAATGATTAATATGGGCGGCGGTTTTCCGGCCAACTACTTAAACAAAACCAATACTCTGCAAGCCTACGCTGAAGAAATCACCCGTTTCTTAAAAGAAGACTTTGGTGATGAGTTGCCAGAGATCATTCTGGAGCCTGGTCGTTCGTTGATTGCGAACGCCGGTATTTTAGTTAGCGAAGTCGTATTGGTGTCACGCAAGTCGCGCACTGCGGTGGAGCGTTGGGTATTCACTGATGTGGGCAAGTTCTCAGGCTTGATTGAAACCATGGACGAGTCGATTAAGTTTCCGATCTGGACTGAAAAGCAGGGCGAGCTGGAAGATGTGGTGATTGCCGGCCCCACTTGTGACAGCGCCGATATTATGTATGAAAACTATAAATACGGTTTGCCGTTGAACTTGGCCAGTGAAGATCGACTCTACTGGTTATCAACTGGCGCTTATACCACCAGCTACAGTGCGGTTGAGTTCAATGGCTTTCCGCCGTTGAAATCCTATTACTTGTAAGAGCTGCGGTTGATATAACAAAAGTAGGTTGATATATATCAGTAAAACAATAGTAATGATAACCGTTATCATTTAGGATTCCTCCTCCCATAAAGAGGAGGATTTCCCTTGCCTGCATCAATCGTTTCTTCAAAAAACAACCGCGTTCTTTGTTGGTGACGGCTGTTGGCTTTGCACTAGCATCGGTCAGCCATATGTCAGTTGCCCAAGAATCCACATCGGCAGTTGAGCTGGATTCACAAACTGTCGTCGGTGAAACACCTGCTTATCGCAGCACGCATTCGGTTTCGGTGAAAAACACTGCACCGCTTTTTGACACGCCACAAACCATTCAGGTTATTCCTGCTGAAGTGATTAAAGAGCAGCAAGCACTGAGCTTGCGCCAAGTGCTGAGCAACGTCTCAGGTATCACCTTCAATGCCGGTGAGGGGGGTGGTGGTTCAGGTGACAGCATCAATATTCGTGGCTTTAGCGCCAATGCCAATATGCAAATTGATGGCCTACGCGACAGTACACAAACCAATCGCACTGACACCTTTAATATTGAAGCCGTTGAGGTGATTAAAGGCCCTAACTCAGTATTTGGTGGCAGCGGTACTACCGGTGGTAGCATCAACCAAGCCAGTAAAGCGCCTAAGCAGCGTAATTTTGCTGAACTCGGAGCATCCTTAGGTACCGATGGTTATCACCGCATGACTCTGGATGCCAATCAGCGCTTAGAGGGTGTGGGCACTGGCAGTGCGTTTCGTTTAAATTTAATGGCACACGAAAATGATGTGCCAGGCCGTGATGACATTGACCGTAAACGTTGGGGCATTGCGCCATCGGTGTTGTTTGGTCTGAGTGACGCCACGCGCTTAACGCTGAGCTATTTCCATCAGGTCGACGACAACTTGCCCGACTACGGTGTGCCAGCGCGCGACGGTAAAAAGCTGCCTGGTGTCAGTCGTGATGATTATTTTGGTTTTCGCAACTTTGATAAAGAAGAAATCACTAGCGACGCTTTCACGGTTAAATTTGAGCACGATATCAGCGATACACTGCAAGTGCAGAACTTAACCCGCTACAGCCGGATTGATCGCGATACCGTGATTTCTGCTGCGCATGTCAATGTGACTGGCTTACCGCCAGGCCGTTATAAACCAGCCGGCCCACAAGGTTATGGTCGCGATGTCGAGTCACAAATGTGGATCAATCAGCTGAGTTTGATTGGTGAGAATAAATTATTAGGCATGCAGCACAGTTGGGTGGCCGGTGGCGAAATCTCCCGCGAAACCTACGAGCGCGAAGCTTACAACCACGCCTTTGATTTTACTGGCATTGATTATGACTTATACAATCCTTCAGGCTATTATGCTGGTCCCGCGCAGCGCACCTCTTTGGATAACACCGAGACTCATCTGACCAATAAAGCTGTGTATGCCTTTGATACCATTAGCTTAACGCCAAAATGGGATATTAACTTAGGTTTGCGTTATGACTGGCTCAATGGTGACTATGAAAAAACTACAGTTAAAACTGGAAAATATGAGAAGTATCGCACTGAAGACAAAAAACTCAGTGGCCGTGCCGGTTTAGTTTACAAGCCTGCGGATAATGGTCGAATTTATGTGGCCTATGGTACTTCTTTTAACCCATCTGCTGAGTTTTTAACGTCGATGGGTTCAGGTGTTAGTAATGCAACGGCTGATTTGTCCTCAGAGAAAAACCGCACACTCGAGCTGGGGACCAAGTGGACCTTCTTCAACAGCGCTTTAGAGTTGGACGGTGCGATTTTCCGTGTGGAAAAAACCAATGCGCGTGAACAGCTCGCTGATGGCTCTTATCGTCTTGCTGGTGAGCAGCGCGTGCAAGGTGTGGAGTTAGCTGCCACGGGTAAAGTGACTGACGACTGGAAGGTCTATGCTAACTACACCTATTTAAGCAGTGAAACCACCAAGTCCAATGATGCGAAGAAAAAAGGCCAAGCCTTAGCCAATACCCCGCCGCACTCATTCAACTTGTGGACCACCTACGATTTACCACAAGGCTGGCAAGTGGGTTATGGTAGCCGTTATGTCAGTCAGCGTAATGTCACTTCGGCGGATAGCGCCAAACTAGCTGAGTACTGGGTGCACAATGCTTTGGTCGCTTATCAAGTCAATGACCAACTTAATGTGCAGCTCAATATGAATAATATCTTCGATAAAGACTATGTTGAACGTGTACGCCAAAATGCAGGGGCTGATTCACGTTCATCAGCTGTTGAGTTTGGTGATGGGCGTAATGTGATTTTATCCACTACGTATAAGTTCTAAGCTAACTCGCCCTCTAGGCTTTGCGCGTAGAGGGCGTTTTGAGATGAAAATTATGATGCTACATATCCCTAATGTATTAACCGCGCAGCAGGTGCAAGACTGTCGCCAGTTATTGGCACAAGCCATTTGGCAGGACGGTAACGTCACCGCGGGCTTTCAGTCGGCAATGGCAAAAAACAATTTACAGCTCGCGCAAGACTCCGCTATTGCGATCAATATTGGTGCACTGATTGTGCAGGCGCTGCAGAGTAATCCATTATTTATCTCAGCAGCTTTGCCAGAAACAATTTTTCCACCTCTGTTTAACTGTTATCAAGCAGGCCAAGGCTTTGGCATTCATGTCGATAACGCCATTCGCATTGATCCCCGCACTGGGCAAAAAGTGCGTACAGATTTATCGGCGACTTTGTTTTTTAGCGAGCCGGATGAATACGATGGCGGTGAACTGGTGGTGGAAGACACCTATGGCGCGCATAGCGTTAAGTTGCCAGCAGGCGATATGATTCTCTATCCATCGAGTAGTTTGCATCAGGTACTACCCATTACGCGCGGGCAACGAGTCTGCTCATTTTTTTGGCTGCAAAGTATGATTAGAGAAGATGCGCAGCGTAGCTTGTTATTTGATTTGGACACCAGTATCCAAGAGGTTAATCAAGCGCTCGGTGCAGGTCATGCGACCAGTGTGCAATTAACCGGTGTCTATCATAATTTGCTCAGACGCTGGGCGCGTTAAACCGTTCAGTTCAATACAGATCGGTACGATAGCGTCCTTGTTGCTGTAAGTTCTGCATCTGTTCTGTGCCGAGCAACTGCGTCAGTGTTTGCAGTACACCTCGGCCCATCCCTTGCAAGCGGCCGCAGACATAAATCGTTGCACCTTGTTCAATCCAGCTGATTAAACGCTGTTGCTGTTCAACGAGACAATCTTGTACATAGCGCGGTGTGTTTGTATCGCGGGAAAACGCGTAATCGAGGTAAGTGAGGTGCTGACGGCGTTGCCATTGCTGTAATTCTTCAGGCAGCAGTCGATCAGTGCGCGGGCAACGCTCACCTAAAATGAGCCAGTTTTGGCTTAACTTTGGTCGTTCGGCAAGGTGTGCTCTTAAGCCAGCTAAACCGCTGCCAGCGCCAATAAAAATCGCCGGTTTGTCGTGCGCTGTAGCGTGAAAGTTAGGTTTAGTGCAGCGACTAAAAACAATACTGTCGTTAATGTTAAGTGCTGTACAGAGCCAGCCCGAGCATTGCCCCGGCGTTTGTTTGGCATCGTAGTTAAGACGCACAATCAGTTCTAAATAGCCACTGGCTGCGCTCGATGCAATGGAGTATTCACGGGTGCTAAACGCTGGATTATTGAAGGGATGAACCCGCACAGTATCGCCAGCTTGCCAGTCACAGTACGCGGTTTGAAAACGCAGTTTATAAAGACCTGGGCTGTTGCTGTCAGGATTGAGATGCTGGCGCTCGAGCAGAGTGGCATGAAACCAAGAGGGTTGGTATTGGCTCGCTGCAATAGCGTCGATGGCAAAGTGTGCAGCCATACACTGCTGCCAGTGTGCCAGCTGCTCTGCTTGCATATTGTCCACTGTCATTAAGGGTAAACTGAGTGTGGCACCCTGTGCGATTAAGCGGGCTTGCAGTTGCTCAGCAAACTTACAAAATTCAGGGTAACGGCGATCACCCAACCCCAGTACATGAATCTTTAAATGCTGAAGACTGCAGTCGACGGCTAGTTTTTTTAAAAATAAGCGTGCATGTTCAGGCGCTTCACCCTCGCCGAAGGTGCTGACAATAAAAATGATTTCTGTGCTTTTTTGTAGCAGGCTGCTACTGAGCTGTTCTAGCGCTAAACAGCCTGCAGGTTTGCCCGCTTGGCTGAGTTGTTGCTGCAGTTGCTGAGCAAGCTGCTGGGCGTTACCACTTTGGCTGGCCCAGACAATGAGCCGATCTCCTGTCGCGTGAGAAATGCTGCGTTGCTTGGCGCGATAACCACGCCAAGACCCAATGCAGCATGCGCAATAACTCAGTAGCACGCCAGCAGCAATGAGCTGGCGGCTACTGTCAGCAACGATCTCAAACATGCCTGCTTACGGCGCTAACACTTCAAGTGTAGCGGTGTAGCTGGCACGTTTTTGGCTTGCCGGCGATGCAGGGTTTTTGATCGGCTGGCTGCTGATCGCTTCGAGCCAATACATACCAGCCTGTGGCCAAGTGATGGAAACTGCGCCATCTTTGTCGGTCGTCAGCTGCATGTCATTGAGTTCATCGCGATAACGAATCCCTGCAGCAATCACCGTGACTTTTAAATCCGCCGCGGGTTTACCATCGAGCAGGAAAGTAAATTTTGCTGCTTCACCGGCAAAGAGGTCATTGGGGTGGGTGTTTGCCACCAGCTCTAAGCCGTTGTTAGTGGGTTGCAGCACGTGCTCAGAGGGTTGCCCTGAAGTGACAAAAACTTCCATGCGGCTGGACGTTTCAGTGACTTGTAGCTGTTCTGCGTCTTTGGGCACGTGTTTGGCAAAATCTGCTGCTTGGCCTGACCAGCGCTTCATTTCGCCATTTTCTTTATAACGGGCAAATAAACCATGGTTGGCAATTGCCAGTTTCCAAGTGCCTTTCTGATTTAGCTGAACGTCGAAGGTGCTGCGATAGCGGCCAGTATTGCTAAATTGCGGCTGCGCTAAGCTGCCGTCTGGGCGAAAAATCTGCAGTTGTGCACGTGGGCGTGCAGGAGCTTTAGCCGCGGGGTTTTGTCCAGGCATCACCAAGGGTTCACCGACGCCCTCAATTTGTAGCGGAAAGTGCTCAAAATAGAAAATATCATTGGATACCGCGGCATCCACGGTAATCCAAGGCTCTTCGCCGGAGAGTACCGTGGCGGAAGGCAGCATCCAGGCACGGTGAGCGTTAGCGCTGAGTGGTAAACATAAGGCTAACGCCAGTGCGGTCCATTTAAACATAGGTTTCATACTGTGGGTTCCTTAAGGATTGACGGTGAGGGTGATACGACCAAGCTCGGAGCTACCTTGTGCGCGAGCGACTTGCGTTTGCTGTGCTGGCCAGCTAAAGGGGATACGCAGAATTTCACGACCGCCAACTTCGCGAGCGGCCTCAACCAGCAGCTCATAGTTGCCCGCTTTGAGTGGCTTTAAAGCAGCGCTGTCACGACTAAAGTTGACTGTGTGTGTGCCCACGGCACGGGTGGCAGCGCTGACACCATCAACGGGCAACTCAAGGCTGCGACCGCTGCGCCGCCACCATTGGCGCATATCTTTGAGCCATTTTTCTCCCTCGTTGTTTTTCATTTTCAGGTCATACCAAACATTTAAGTCGGTAATATGCTGATTGTCTTGTTCAATCCACAGCGCAACGTAAGGGCGGTGATATTCCGCAACATCGAGGCGAGGTATTTCGATCTCAATCTGTAAGTCCGCAGCGCTAACCGACAGACTAGTTGCTAAAGCGCACACAGCAAGAGCGTGTTTAAGCATGGAGCGATCCTTCTTTAATGAATAAATAACAGCATGATGAGTAGTGGGATTACCAAGCCAGCCAAGGTGACCGGCCAAGTGCTTGGGCGCATCTTAGTTTGCCGCGTTAATAGCCATAGACCGGTGAAGCTAAACACCACGCAAATGCCAGCGAAAATGTCGATAAACCACGACCATGCCGCGCCGCTATTACGGCCTTTATGCAGATCATTAAAATAAGCAATCCAGCCACGGTCAGTGCTTTCATACAGTAGTTCGCCACTGCCTAAATCGATACTGAACCAGCCATCCCCGCCAGGACGCGGTAAGGCCAAATACAGCTCAGCAGAAGACCACTCCGCATGGGTTGGATTGATCGACTGCTTGAGTTGTTGCTCAAGCCAATTGTGTACTGAGCTGGGAAGCTGTTGTTGTGTCGCAGCGAGCTGCAGTTCAACGAGTAATGGCTTTGGTAAGGCGCTGTCGAGGGTAACGATGAGCGGTTTAGCACTAATTTGGTTGGCGTGATTTAGAGTTATGCCGGTGACGGCAAACAGCAGCATGCCAGCTAAGCACAGTGCCGAGCTGATCCAGTGCCATTGCCGAAGTGTGCCGAGCCAAACAGGAGGACGCATAAGGAGACCTGATGCAAACACCACCCGCGCATGTTGAATGCGAGTGGTGTTTAAACGAGTGGGAAGTTAGAACGCGTAGGTGGCTGACATCCATAGACGACGGCCTTCTTCGATGGTGCCTGAAGAGCCTGAAGTGGAGTGGGTGTAGTCAGTGCCGTAAGCAGTGTTTGTTGTGAGTGCGCCGCCGCCACCCGGTTTGTCGTTATAGCTGTAGGTGCTATACGCCTTGCCTTTGACAAAATCTTTATTGAGTAAGTTGTAGATGGTGGCGTTGAACGTTAGGTCGTCAGTAGCTTGGTAAGAGCCGCCTAAGTGGAACAAGGTATAACCTTTCATGTTCTTACCGAGGGTGTCATAGATTGACTGATCGGTTGTGTATCTACCTTTGGCATCCGCTAAATTTTCATATTTCGAAGTAAAGCGTGCGCGCGTACCGCGATACTCACTTTTCAGCCACAAATTAAGCTTGTCTGTGGTGGCCCAATTTAAGCTGGCGTTAGCCAAGTGCTTCGGTGTGTTGGTTAAAGGTTCGCCCTTATCTTTGCCGCTTTTCTGCTCGCTGTCAGTAAAGGTGTAGTTACCTTTAATGCTCCAATCGTTCGTGAAGTACCACTGAGCTGCGAGCTCAACACCTTTGGTGACAGCGTCATCGACGTTGATATTTTGTGAACAGAAGCCGCCATTATATGGGCAATTTATACTGCTTTCGCTTCTGCTGATTTTATCTTTAAATTTATTATGGAACAGTGTGACGTTGGCATTAAACCCATTCAGGCTATCAAAATAAGCTGCTAGTTCAGTACTGGTGCTTTTTTCTGGCTTGAGGTTAGGATTACCAATGGTTATCTCTGCACCTTGTTTAGTAACGCCGTTAATACCGCTGTGTAAATCGTTCAGACTGGGTGTTTTATAGCCTTTGCTTACACCACCTTTTAAGGTCCAGTTATCAGTCGTGTTCCAGACTAAATATGCACGTGGACTGAAGTGACCACCAAAAGCTTGGTGACGATCGTAACGGCCACCTAAAGTAAGCGCTAAATCATCAAGAATATGCCATTCGTTCTCAGCAAAGATGGCAGCTGATTCTTGTTTGAAAGTATCGGTGGCGATGCCATCTTCAAGTTGAGAATCAATATATTGTGCACCGAGAGTAGTTATGTTGTTTTCTGTAATAGGCGCAACGAACTTAGTATCAAAAATCAGATCTTTTGATTTTAAGGTGCGTTTATCACCAACAATAATGCTTGGAAAGTCTTTATAAGAGTCACCGATGGGTTTTCCTGATGGTTTACCTATATCGCCACCAGGAATCGTACGGCCCAATGTTTCTGTCGTGTTATAAGTGATAGCACTGTCTAACGTACCCATATTAAAACGACCGGTATGAGTAAATGCATATTGGGTACGCTCAAACTTTAATTCATCACTGTAACCATTGGCTTGTGTTGGCACGTCAACAGTGCATCCATCCGCCGCATCACCGCCTTTTTTACCATCTAACGTGCCCAGCTGGCAGTCATCGTTATTGTAGCGCTGACGACCTTTTTCAAAGTCCAAAGCAAAATCATGATCATCGTGTGGGGTGAAGTTTAAGCGTGCACCTAGGTTAAAGTTTTGTCCTTCAACTGGCGAGGGGCCGCGTTTGCTGACATTGATGCCGTTGCCGTAGGTTAGGTCTGATTCCTGACGATCAAAAAAGCTACCGCGTACGTTTAAGCCGAGCAAACCCTCAACTAAAGGACCGCTGCTGTAAAAACTGGTACTACCAGTATCGCCAAAATCACGTTCTTCTTGGTAGGTGTAATCCGCGGTGACGCTACCAGTCCACTCAGTGCCGACTTTTTTAGTGATGATATTAATCACACCGCCCATGGCGTCGGAGCCATAGAGGGTCGACATCGGGCCACGAATCACTTCAATGCGCTCAATGGCAGACATGGGCGGCATAAAGCTGGTGGAGGTTTCATTAAAGCCGTTGGGTGTGACGTTGCCCGCTGGGTTTTGACGGCGGCCATCAATCAAAATTAAGGTGTAGTCGCTGGGCATACCGCGCATGCTGATATTTAAGCCGCCGGTTTTACCCGTGCCTTGCTTAATATCAATCCCTTCAACATCGTCTAGAGCTTGAGCGAGGTTGCTGTAGCGCTTTTTCTGTAGGTCAGCATTACTGACCACGGAAATACTGGCTGGCGCATCAGTGATTTTTTGCTCAAAACCTGAGGCACTAACGACAGTTGAGCCCAGTTGTGCAGGGGATTGATTGGCAAGGGCAAGGCTGCTGCTGAGTATTGAACACGCCAGCAATGAATAAGCAAATGGGATACGCATAGCAAACTCCAAATAAGAATGCTGCGCATGCTAACCATTCTTATTTGTAAAGTAAATATAGATGCGAATTGTTATTGTTTAGATTGGCTTATGCTTGAGAGATTAGCCCTTTTTAGATGACAGTTGCTCTGCCGTTGATTCTTTTACCGCGATTGAGTGTGGGGTGCTGAGCATGCGGGTAGGAAACAACAAGCATGCTCAGGGTAAGTTTACGGCAGTTGGATCTCAATCACGCCATCAGCAATGATGCTGACTTCTGTGCTGCCGGCTTCAATTTCAGGGGCTGCAGCACTTTCATCGACCATCACGGATGAGAGCATTTTAGCTGAACGGGCATACACGGGAGGGCGGTTATAACCACTGCTGTTCAGATTTAAATTAACAACTTTATATTGGTTGCTACCGAAAGCTTCGCTGACTAATTTGGCTCTGGCTTGAAACGCGCTGATGGCTTCTTTAAGCAATGCATCTTCGCTGCTGAGGCGGGTTTTTGGCGCAATACTGAACTGCATATTGGACATTTTTAAAGTCTTTAAGAGTTCGCCAGTGAGCGCGGATAGTTCAGAGAAAGCGGTACTTTCTAAACGGATTTCCGCGCGTTCGCGCCACGCAGTGATTTTTTGTCCTTTGCTGTCATGTATCGGATAACTGCTGCGATT
>RRZU010595368.1_pt1 | contig 10165 bp, 13 predicted proteins | sample 2165561 | NCBI WGS metagenome assembly RRZU01 (sample SAMN10456909, study PRJNA506462) | wastewater metagenome | isolation source: wastewater sludge | place: USA: Moscow, Idaho
TTCATCTGCGGGCGGATCATCAGGAAATAAAGCACGCCGAACATCAGGATGATCGGCAGGAATTCCATGAGGCCGCCGAGTGGGCCGGCGGCCCCGGCGGTTTGAGCGTAAGCGTTGCTGATCAGCACATTGGTCTCCTGGTAATAAGTGCGGGTGAGCGTCGAAAAACAAGCGGGCTATTGTAGCACCCTGGCCTCGGCGCTGCGCTCGGCATGGAAGCGCGCAACCCTCTCGGCGAGCGTGCCGGCGACGATGGCTTCGCGCAGTTCGCGCATCAGCACCTGGTAGTAGTGCAGGTTGTGGATCGTGTTGAGTTGCGAACCGAGAATCTCGCCGATGCGGTGCAGATGATGCAGGTAGGCGCGCGAGAAATTGCGGCAGGTATAGCACGCGCAGGTTTCGTCGAGCGGGCGCGGATCGTTCTTGTGCTGCGCGTTCTTGATCTTGATGTCGCCGAAGCGCGTAAACAGGTGGCCGTTGCGCGCGTTGCGCGTCGGCATCACGCAGTCGAACATGTCGATGCCGGTCTGCACGCCGTGTACCAGATCCTCGGGCGTGCCGACGCCCATCAGATAGCGCGGCTTGTCCTGCGGCAGGCATGGCGTCGTGTGCGCCAGGATGCGTGCCATTTCGTCCTTCGGCTCGCCGACCGACAGCCCGCCGATGGCGAATCCGTTGAAGCCGATGTCGGCCAGGGCGGCGAGCGATTCATCGCGCAGATCCTCGTACATCCCCCCCTGCACGATGCCGAACAGCGCGTTGGTGTTGGCGAGCCGGTTGTGCTCGTCGCGCGAGCGCTGCGCCCAGCGCAAGGACATGCGCATCGACTTGGCCGCTTCGTCGTAGGTCGCCGGGTAGGGCGTGCATTCGTCGAAGATCATCACAATGTCGGAATTGAGCGTGTGCTGGATGCGCATCGACTCTTCCGGCGTCAGGAACAGCTTGTTGCCGTTGATCGGCGACGAGAACTTGACGCCTTCCTCGGTGATCTTGCGCAGCGCGCCGAGCGAGAAGACCTGGAAGCCGCCGGAGTCGGTGAGGATCGGTTTGTCCCAGCCCATGAAGCGGTGCAGGCCGCCGTGCGCGGCGATGACCTCCAGCCCCGGGCGCAGCCACAGGTGGAAGGTGTTGCCGAGGCAGATCTGCGCACCGATCTCGTTGAGGTCGCGCGGCGTCATCGCCTTGACCGTGCCGTAGGTGCCGACCGGCATGAAGACCGGCGTCTCGATGACGCCGTGCGCCAGCGTCAGCCGGCCGCGGCGTGCGGCACCGTCGGTGGTGAGGAGTTCAAATTGCATCGTTCTGTCTTTCAAGGAACATGGCGTCGCCGTAGCTGAAGAAGCGGTAGCGCTCCGCGACCGCGTGTTGATACGCGGAACGGATCGTGTCGGCCCCGGCAAAGGCGGAGACGAGCATCAGCAGGGTCGACTTGGGGAGGTGGAAATTGGTGATCAACCGGTCGACGACCTTGAACCGGTAGCCCGGCGTGATGAAGATGTCGGTCTCGGCCTTGCCGGCGCGCAGTTCGCCGCCTTGCGCCGCCGATTCGAGCGCGCGCAGGCTGGTCGTGCCGACGGCGATGACGCGGCCTTGTCGCTCCCGTGTCCGTTCGATGGCGGCGACGGTGGCTTCCGGGATTTCGAAACGCTCGGAATGCATGCGATGTTCGGCGATGTTATGGACGCGGACGGGCTGGAAGGTGCCGGCGCCGACATGCAGCGTCAGCCAGGCCAGGTCGATGCAACTTTCCTGCAGGTGGTCGAGCATCGCCTGGTCGAAGTGCAAACCCGCCGTCGGTGCAGCGACAGCGCCCGCGTTCTGCGCGAACACTGTCTGGTAGCGCGTTTCGTCCTCGACCTCGGCGGCGTGGCTGATGTACGGCGGTAATGGCAGTCGCCCGTTTTGCTCGATCAGCGCATGCAGGTCGCCCGGGCCTTCCAGTTCGAGCGCGAAGAACTCGGACGCGGCGCCCGTTCGGCCGATCACCCGGAACGTGAAGGTATCTTCGGCGATGATCCGCGACCCGGGCTTCGGCGATTTGCTGGCGCGAACCTGCGCTACAGCTTTGCGCGCATCGACAATGCGCTCGACCATCACCTCGACCTGTCCGCCGCTATCCTTCCTGCCGAACAGGCGCGCCTTGATGACCTTGGTGTCGTTGAAAACCAGCAGATCGCCGGGCCGGACGAGCTCCGGCAACTCCGAGAATCGGCGGTCGTGAAGCGCTCCTGGCTGAATGTGCAGCAGACGACTCGCGGTGCGGTCGGCGGCGGGATGCTGGGCGATCAACTCGTCCGGAAGGTTGAAATCAAAATCGTCGAGGGTGAGCATGCGGTCAAAAATAGTCGTTTGTGCGGCTTGTCGGTTCGGCTTGAATCGAGGATAATTCGGCCTCCTTCGGTTCGTCTCACACGAACCTTGGCCGAGGTGGCGGAATCGGTAGACGCAGCGGATTCAAAAAGCACTGCAACTAACCAAAACCTAATCTAAATCAAGTGGTTAAGTAACAAAAACGTAAGGCAAGCGTAAGGCAATATTTTCAACGCCTCACGCGAAGGCGGCATTATACTTTTATGCGTATAATCCCGCTTGTGTTAGTGCTGCCCCGATGGCGGAATCGGTAGACGCACTGGATTCAAAATCCAGCGACGAAAGTCGTGCCAGTTCGACTCTGGCTCGGGGCACCAAATACATAAGCAACTTCGCAATGGAGTTGCACAATGCCAAGACCTCCCAAGAAGATAAAGAAGATACTTGACGGTAAAGTATCTCTCTACATCAAACCCAACGAACAGATTTGGCAATACGGCTTTAAGCTTGACGGCCACGCTATACGCAAGACGACGAAGAAAACAGACTTTGCCGAAGCTTGCAGCGTAGCAACTGAGGCATACATCGAAGCCAGAGCGTTAGCGAAAGCTGGTTACGCTGTCATAACGCACTCGTTCGAGTCAGTTGCTAACTTAGCAATTAAGACGATGCGCGATGCTCTTGATAGTGGTGTTGGTAAAGTTATCTATCAAGACTACATCGAAGTCATCAACAAGTATTACATTCCATTCTTCAAGAAACGCAATATAGAGAACATCGACTATGCTGCATTAGCTGAGTTCGCAGTTTGGCGGCGAGAGCAGTTCAAAGGCAATCCAGCGCATTCAACAATCAACACTCACAATGCGGCACTGAACAGGATTTTTGATGCGGCTGTTGAACGACGCTTCATTACTCAGTCATCGATACCAAACCTAAAGAACGACGGAGAGAAAGGCGAGAAGCGGCCAACGTTCTCGCTTGCTGAATACAAGAAGCTCTATGAGTTCTCGCGTTCGTGGAAGCATCAAGGCAAGCAAGGCAAGATCACACAGAAACGCGAACTGCTACACGACTACTTCCTGATCCTCGCAAATACAGGAATGCGGCAAGGAACAGAAAGCTACGGCATCAAGTGGAAGAATCTAACGTGGTACGAGAAGGACGGGGTTCGTTACCTTCAAATCTACGTTGATGGCAAGACAGGTTCGCGTGAGCTAATCGCTCGTCACTCTGCAATAAGATATTTCGAACGTATTTTGCAGCGTCATCCTAAGCTGTCAAAAATGACGTTAGACGAAGTGATTGAAAAACGAATTGACGAGTTTGTATTTTCTATCGATCAGAAGACAGCTTGCACAACGCTGGCATCTACGTTCAAGGTCTTGCTAACAGACAGTGGATTGCTAACAGAGCCGAACACTGGTGATGATCGGACTCTGTATAGCTTTAGACACTTCTACATCACGCAGGCACTCATTCACAAGCGTATGCCAATCCAAGCATTAGCGGCACAAGTCGGCAATAGTGTTCCTGTTATCGAAGCTCACTATAAACATTACATCGCAAAGGACTTCGCGGAAGAGATTGCTGGTAAGAAACCGAAGATCGCTTAGAAAACCCAAAGCTTGGCTAGATTCTTAGTCGACATTTCGACTACCTGCTCAACTGTATAAACCTTGTCTTTGCCGACGATCGGATAATCAGAAATCACTTTATCTACGCGTCAGCTACTTTCGTTCGCCTAAGTATTGACTCGAATAGTTGTACAGCGTATTTTGGTATCGCCCTACAACATACAGGAGAAATGTGATGGCAGAATCTAAGCTGACAGCGAAAGAAAAACTAGAGAAGGCGAGGGCAAACCTCGCCAAGCTTGAGATTGAAGCGTTTGAAGAAGAAATTTTAGGCTTCCTGAACAGTTACACTAAGCCGGCAACTGGCTACTCGATAGTTAAAGACTTGTTCAGTGCGCTGACAATGGAATTTCCTGATGTGAAAGACACTGTCTTGTTGAGCATCGTTGGCAAGGCCGCAGGAATTAAGAGCTTTACTGTCACCAAGACCACCACGACGAGCAAATCTTCGACAGGTGGCGCGAAAGGGACGCGCAAGACTTATACCGACGAATTCAAGGAAAAAGCCGTGAAGATGGTCAAGGATGGAAAAAAGAAGGCAGACGTAGCAAAAGAGCTTGATGTTGCGATAGGTAGCCTCGACAAATGGATCAAATTAGCAGAAGGTAAGTAATGTCTAAATCAGCTTCGCTTTCTGATAAGAAGTTCAAACTCAATGTTGATATTGCTAAGTTAGAAAGCGAAGTTGACATTCAGAAGATCAACGACTGGACAGATAAGAAATACGACAACGGAGCGAAGATGACACCCGCCGAGATGTCGTTTTTTGTGGCTGGTGAAGTATTTAATGAACGTCGTGTTCATTCACAGCATTGGCTACAATCAGTCTATACGAAAGTGTGTAAAGAATTCAAAAATAATCCGCGTTTAGCTGTAATCGAACGCTACCCACTAAAAGCAAAAGCAACTGAGCAGGAAAAGCAAATGTGGCTTACTGCAATGAACATACAAATAGCAGCGTTTTTGTCGAACGATGTTGAATTGGTGTTTAAGAAAAAGTAATGGACAAAGACGAAATAGCTCACTGTATAAGACATTTACGCGACAGAGACTATTTTGACCAGATCAAACGTAGCAAGAAGCGTATAGAAAGATATGGCGAGATTTTTACGCCAACAGCACTTGTGCAAGAAATGCTCGATCAATTGCCGCAAGAGCAATTTGCAGACCCGACAAAAACATTCTTAGACAACAGCTGTGGTGACGGTCAGTTCTTGGCAGAAGTTGTCATCAGAAAACTTGAGCATGGATCAACATTAGAGCAAGCGTTAAGTACAACTTACGGCGTTGAGTTGATGCGTGATAATGTTGAATTGTGCAGAGAGCGCCTATTGTGTGGTCATGAAGAATTCAGGCATATTGTTAATCGTAATATTGTATGCCACGATGCTCTGTCTTATGACTACTGCTTTAATGGAACTGATTACACAGACGAAGAATTGGCAGCAAAGAAGAAATACAATTTGCCGTGGATGTGATGATATTTTTGCAAAGTGACATAAGTTGAAGACTTATGTCAATCTATATCAACTCAACGGCCGCCTTTTTCATATCCGTCGTCACGTTTATATATCGCATCGTAGTTTGTGCCTGTCTGTGTCCCGCCAGTTCCATCAGCACCTTCAACGGCACAGCCTTTGAGGACAAGTGCGTTAAGAAACTGCGTCTGCCGCTGTGACTGCTTGCGCCGTCAATCCCCGCTGCCTTGTACAACATGTGAAAGTGATAGCACGCCGTGTTTGCGGTAAAGCCCTCGCGCTTCTGCGTGTTAAACAGTGCCTTGCTCATCTTGTCTGTGTAGCTGAGCGCGATCAGTTGTTTGATGTTGAATCGCTGTTGCAAATAGCTCAACAGTTCCTTGCGCAGTTTTTCCGCCAGTATCACCGTTCGTGCGTGCTTTCCCTTTGTCTGTTCCGCCGTCAAGCGTATCTCAGTTTTGATCGTGCCGTCTGCTGCCAGCACATCACCAATTTTAGTAGCCGCCACTTCGCCAATTCTCATCCCGCCCCAAAACGTCATTAGCACCATCGCTCTGTTTCTTGCTGCGTGTTTTGTTGTGTTGATGTAGAGCAACAGCAGATTCAATTCCTTCTCGTTCAGTGTCCTTGCTTGTGACATTTTGTTCTCCTGTCCAATGTATTTCGTTATCAGTAGTTTGTTTTCATTTATTCGAAATTCCTACCTGTTTGTGAATTGCGTTGTGTTGCAGGAGTTTCGTCCCAATAAATAAGAGGTTAGCTTGCCTTCGCTGGCAGAACAAAAGCTTCTAAGTAGTTTCATTGTTTCTTGTCTTGCGTGTCTTTAAGCATCGCTAACCTTCAAACGCTTCAATGCGTGCATCAGGTTCTGCATGCTGTCTCTGTATCTTGTTCAGTTTAATTTCAATGTTCTGTGTTTTTTGTTTGATGTTTTCAAAAACTATAGACGTAGCACCACAATTAAAGCGTCCCATACGCCTTATATTGTGCAACACCGCAAAGGACACAGAGGTCAGCAATGCAGCAAATTAGCCGTGCGTGTTCTCCCAGTCCAGCACATCAGTATTGCCCCGCCCCAGTTCTTTCCCCATATAGCCAATCCAGTCTGTTGTCCGCATCCGCTGTACGTCAATCTGTTCATTGCCAAAGTGCGTCAGCTGCCATACTGCCCTTACTTTCGCGTGCAGTGCTGCGTCACTTAGAGTTTCAGGCAGATTACTAATCGCACAGTGATAGTGCAGTTGCTTTCCTCCCACGCCTTCAAGTACTGGCAGTATCGAAATTCGCTTTCCAAAGCGTTTGACTGCGTTGCCGTAAATCTCAGCGTTAAGCCGATTGATGAAGTGACGCATATTTGCTTTTGCGTCGTAGATCGTCAGTTGCTCTCTGGCTTCGCCGCGTTCAGTCATAACGGTTCTGTACGGCTTTAAGGTCAGCGTAATTGCGTGCGTGTAGCCTTCAGCTCGTTTCAGCATCCAGTCCTGTGTTGTATTTCGTAATTTGTAGTCGTTGTTTGTCATGCAAGTATTTATGCCGACCAATGAATACCGTGCAAAAACCAATGCCAAATTGAATCAATTACGAAGCGAATTTTGAAAGTATTTCGATAGATAATTAGTGGTAGGAATATCGAATAGCTGACACTAAAGTAATGGCACGTACATTACTGATAGGAGACATTTAAATGAGTGCACTTACCAATTTGAAGTTGGTTGCTGCAAAACGTGCTGTTCAACAGTCGCCCGTTATTCAACGCCGCAATAAGGTTTCGATGCGAATCGCTGAGCAGATCGCACTTGCCCAAGCAAAACTTGACGGCAAGCTGTATGCGCCGATGAAACAACGAAAGGTGAAAGACGAAAAAACTGGCGAAATCACGACCGTTCAGGTCGCAAAACGCGTCAAAGAATGGTGGTTTACGGCAGACAGCGGTAAGGTATGCGTGTCACTACGTTACGGCACGAAGGTGATCGAAATCGCAAAGGGCAAGACTGCTGTTGAACTGGCAAGCGACAAGGAACTGGTGGCAACGCTGGAAGTGCTGCGCGAGGCAGTGAAAGCAGGCGAACTGGATGCGCAGATTGAGGCTGTTGCTGGTGCGGTGAAGGCTGGCTTTAAGAAGTAAGTTGCAGTGAGCCAGGACGCTTAGGCGTGCTGGCTGACTCGTTGGCTGCGACAAGGGTAATGGGTGACGCTGTCGTTTGTCAGTGCTCAAGGCGTACAAGTGTTGTGAAAATACGACACGAGATGGCATCTGTATGCTAATTGACTTACGGTCTACTGCCGATAAATACGATAAAGGGAGTAGGTTATGAGAATTAGTGAAGTGGTCGCGCAAGATTCTGAAAAAATCGCAGTAGACAATTTGAAGCAGGCAGCCAAGCAAATGAATCGGCGAGCATCAGCAGCACAGGCACGACTGAAAGTGAAAAAGGCGCAGCAGCAGTTAGTGAAAGCTACTCAACCTATAAAGGGTAGCAAGTAACTTTGTTATATCCGCAGGATGAATTTTGGAAACGGGGATGGCTGTGTTAAAGCGACTATTTTTAGTTATTTTTTTGATTGTGGCGCGCGCTAATGTATGTTCAGCAAACGACACTCTGGTCTTTTGCCAAATGATCGTCGATGGTCTTGTGATTGGGCAGATTGAAGGCTTTCCGCCAGAGGACTGCAAAAGTATTCACGACAAGGTGATAGACGGGGTGAAGTATATTTGCAGCACTGAAACTAAAGAACTAGAACTACCATACTCTTATACGGGTAAGAATACAGTTTCTGGTGCGTTGTTAATATACCGAGCAAGGACAATGAAGGCTTGTCAGATAATGAACGACAGCAACAGAAAGAATAATGAGTATACATTTACCGATTGTAAGTAGAAATTTTATGTCTATTCTTGGAGGTGTCATGTTTAGGTCAAAGTTATTCTTCGTGCCTTTTTTGGCTATGTTATCAGCGTGTGCAACTGTACAACCTTTGACTGGAGATGGAAAATATCTTCAATATGAAGTTGATGGAGTTGTTATCTTTCAGGTAGATTTTAATACGCCTGAGGTCTGTAGGAGAAATGGAGAAAGTGAAAGAAATACAAATGCAATGCTGAAGATGTCGTGTAGTACTGAATCACTGGAGCTAAGTCTTCCAATTTCATTTGTTGCAACGGATACCATACTTGGATTGAAGTCAACTTTTCATGCAAGAACTCTAGAAGCATGTAGGCTCGCACAGGATACGGTTAAGGCGAACCAGAAAGAATCGAGATTTGAACTCACAGAATGCAAGTAGATGGCGAGAATTTACGTGATCGAACGTATAACGAATAGAATCGTGTGTTGCACTTGTTGTATGAAACGTTAACTTATTGATTGTGTGCAAACAGATATTAATGCAATTTTGGCAAGGTAATATCAATCAATTGGTTGAGTGTATTTGTTCAACATAGCCAGCTTGACGCGGAGAGTGGAGCAGTCGCTGGCGCAGTGATGGCTGATTTTGAGAAGTGAGTGGCAGTGCGCCTAAACGCCAACAGTATATTGACTGACTTGCTGCCTAAATATACTACTAATGTTTCGCTACGTTCTTGTAAATATCCAGCCTTTTAGAGGGAGTGATAATGATAAGAATATTTATTGCGTTTATTTTTGCAATTGCGGGATTCTTTCTGTTTGGATTGCTCAATCTTTCAATTGCTAACGCTGTTGTTATCGTGGCAGTCCCGTTTGTCTTTATATATAAATTGTTCGGAAATCGGCCGTCTTTTTTTATGTTTGCCGCTTTTGCAGCAGCGTTTGCAGGAGGGTTTTCGTTATTACATGGCTACATCATTGCACCTATTGAGTACTACTACAGTATTTGGGGATGGGGCGGTGTTGTGGCGGGAGTCATAGCTGCAATTCTTCTTCCGCTTGAGGCAGTTTTATTTCTCGCCGTCACTTATTTTAAGGGTGGTGCTGGAATTTACGTAGTTCATTTTTTCGGCGGAATATGCTTTGGTATATCTGGGTTTCTACTTTATGCCGCTGCTATGCCGAAATGGATGATGGGAATAAACGACAAAAAGTCATTAGTGACTAAGGATGAATAGAGTACGTCTTACGTAGCGTACCAATAAATACAATTAAAGGAACAAACATGAAAATCAACGAAATAGTCGAAAATACATCGCAGTGCAATCGACTACAGCCGAGCGTTGTCAAGTAACAGACTAGAGTGAATAAGGTCGTCGCGCAGATTGCTGCTAGCGAGAAGCAGTTGCCGCCTACGGAAGAGGAGAAAATACGGGCGATGTGGGCTTTGCGCGACATGAAGAAGCGCAATGACAAGGCATATGCTCAGCGTCTGCGCCAACAACTTGTGAGTGCTGAAAGGGCGTTGCGATACTATTGACTGATGCCGAACAAGAAGTAAGGTAGAAAAGCGACTGTGCGTGGTAGTAAATTCACAGTCGCAGACTTGCGCAAAGCGTCATAGCAACGTTTTCGAGGTAGTGCTGGTATAATGCGTTGCTTACAGGGCTGGGCCGCTTGTGGCGCGTTTATGCAAGCTATAGCATGGGCTAAAGCAGCGCTGTATCGGGGTGGGGTAAGGCAAGTTTTAAGGCAATATTTTTTTTATGCGCTGTAATGCTTGTAAACACTGGCTTTGAGTTACCAGCAATCAATTCAAAATCCGCCGTTGAAAAACGTGAGGGTTCGAGTCCCTCTCTCGGCACCAAATTCCTGTAAGTCAAGCGCTTGAAAA
>RRZU011863079.1_pt1 | contig 10165 bp, 12 predicted proteins | sample 2165561 | NCBI WGS metagenome assembly RRZU01 (sample SAMN10456909, study PRJNA506462) | wastewater metagenome | isolation source: wastewater sludge | place: USA: Moscow, Idaho
AGGAAGTGATGAGGCGTAGTTCGCTCGGCTCAAACAAGACGACCGATTCACGGCGTTTGCGGGGGAGTAATTTCATACGAGCATCGTCGATGATAAATTCTTTATTCACTTTTCCAGGTGCGGCACGAAGAAGTTCGACGCGGCGAGCGCCGTGGTCGGTGTCGAGCTGGACGATGGTTTGCGCGGCGTCGTGCTGCATGACATCCCCGAGGCTACCGCGAAAGCTCGTGCCGCGCAGTACTACGTAGACCGCTTCGAGCAGATTGGTTTTGCCAGTGCCGTTCGGACCGACGATGACAGTGCCGGACGCACCAAATTCTGCTTCGTACAGGTCGTAGGAGCGAAAATTGTAGAGTTTGATGCGTGAAATTGCCATGATTACTACTATAAGCGTAGCACAGAGTGGCGAAAGTTTGGTATACTGAAAGAGAACTAATCGGAGGCATAATATGTTTGATACCAAACCGTATGAAGCGAAAATCGCACACGCGTTTGCATTTTTTGAAGAAGAATTGAAAAAAGTTCGCACCGGGCGAGCGCATCCGGGGATGCTCGATGGTGTGGCAGTTGAGGCGTATGGGCAGAAGATGCCACTCAACCAAGTCGCTAACATCACCGCTCCCGAGGCGCAGATGCTGCTGATCACACCGTTCGATCCGAGCAATGTCGCGGCGATCTCGGCAGCGGTTCGGGAAAATCAAAGTCTTGGCTTTAATCCGTCAGACGATGGTCGCGTTGTGCGCGTCCCAGTACCGGCCTTGACCGAAGAGCGACGCAAGCAGCTCGTCAAGCAAGTCGGCGAAAAAGTCGAAGAGGCGCGCATCGCTATGCGTAACATCCGTCAGGATGCACTCAAGGACGCAAAACGCATGAAAGATGCCAGAGAACTCGGCGAAGATGACTACAAGCGCGTCGAGAAGGAAGGTGATGGTTTGATGAGTGATATTCAGGCAAAGATCGACGATGCGTTCCGTGCTAAAGAGAAAGATGTGCTGACGGTCTAGATGGACGCTTTACCGCAACATATCGGGTATATCATCGACGGCAACCGTCGCTGGGCAAAAAAACACGGTTTGCCGACGTACGAAGGGCACCTCGCAGGATATAATGCGATCAAAGACATACTACTCGAGACGCTTCGTCAAGGGGTAAAATACGCGAGCGCATACGTATTTAGTACGGAAAATTGGAAACGCTCTGAGGAGGAAGTCGGGCGATTGATGGGGCTGTTTTTGCGAGCGCTTGAGTCGGACGTGTCGATTTTTATCGAGCACAACGTGCGGCTGCGGGTGATCGGTACGCGCGAAGGGCTATCAGATATCATCGTGCGAGCAATCGAAAAGGCAGAAGCGGCTACGGCGGATCTCGATGGCGGTACGTTACTTTTGTGCCTTAATTACGGCGGACAGCTCGAGATCGCAGACGCAGTCAAAGAAATCATTCGATCGGGCGTGTCGGCTGATGATGTGACGCCCGAACTGATTGCGCAACATCTCTATGCTCCGGAGGTGCCGCCATGTGACATTATCGTGCGGACGAGCGGTGAACAGCGATTGAGTAATTTTATGTTATGGCGCAGTGCGTATAGCGAGCTGCATTTTATCGATAAAAATTGGCCAGACATGCGCACCGAGGATGTTGACGATATCCTTGAGGAGTATGCTCGGCGAAATCGGAGGTTGGGAAAGTAGTATGACGTTGATGCTGGGAATTTTGCTTGGGCTATTTGTGCTGGTATTGCTGGTGGTACTGCACGAACTCGGACATGCTATCGTAGCGCGCCGCAATGGCGTTGTGGTCGAAGAGTTTGGTATCGGATTTCCGCCACGAGCGTGGAAAAAGAAGCTCAAAAATGGCGTATTGTTTACGGTAAATTGGCTGCCGATCGGTGGATTTGTCAAACTCAAGGGCGAACACGATTCGGCGCGCGGCGAAGGGTCATATGGCGCGGCGAGTTTTTGGGTAAAAACCAAGATATTGCTGGCGGGTGTGCTGATCAATTGGCTGACGGCGGCGCTACTCTTTACGATGTTGGCGCTGGTGGGATTGCCAAAACTCATCGACAATCAAGTCCGCTTGCCATTTGATACGCGTATCGAGCAATCACCTCTGATGGTTGCGCAAGTGACGAGCGATTCTCCGGCGGCAAAGGCGGGACTGCAGGTGGATGATGAGATCGTAAAAATCGATGCCGTGAATATCGAGAGCGCCAAGCAGCTCAGCGAAACGACCAAAAGTCGAGCAGGGGAAACGGTGAACATCGCCTATGTGCGTGATGGCGTGGCTCGTGAGGTTACGGCAATGCTCAACACTCCCGAACGAGCGAAAAATGGTGGCTATCTCGGGGTGACGTCGAGTCAAGCGATCGAGAAAAGCTACAGCACGTGGTCGGCGCCGATCATGGGCGTGGCGACTGCGGGGCAATTGACCTACGAGACGATCAATGGCGTCGGCACGATGCTGGTTAAATCGATCGGCGGATTTTTCGGGCAGTTTGTCGGCTCGGAGTCGGAGCGCGCAGCCGCCAAGACCGACATGGTATGGGTTGGCGAAAATGTGGCGGGTCCAGTCGGCATCCTTGGCGTGCTATTTCCATCTGTCGTGGATTCGGGATTAACGCAAATCGTGCTGCTAGCGGCGATCATCTCTCTGACGCTCGCGGTGATGAACGTCCTGCCGATCCCGGCGCTAGACGGCGGACGGTGGTTCACGATGGCGCTGTTTCGATTGTTCAAAAAGCCGCTAACCAAGGAGCGTGAGGAAAACATCCAAGCGATAGGCTTTTTGACGCTGATGACACTAACGATACTGGTAACGTGGAATGACATCGCAAAACTTTTCTAAACACTGGTGGCTCGTGTTTGGGTTGCCGCTGTGGGTGTATGGCGTGTTTATGGCGGTGCAGTTTGCGTTGGCGTATGTGATCGAATGGTTGGTGTATGGAGTAGGCGTGCCGCTTGCTACTATCAATCCCGTCGTATTCAATCTCGCAATATCTGCGATCGTCTACGGGCTAGCGGCTGTCGCGGTGATCTGGTTGCCATGGAAATTGTGGCGACAAAAAACGACACGCGATGATCTGGGGGTTACGAGTCCACCGTCATGGCTTGATGGGGCACTTGTGGTGCCGGTGATGATCGGATACCTTATGCTGTCGGGGGTCGTCATGGCGTTACTGACGCCAGTGTTGCCGATTGACCTAAATCAAGAACAGGTTCTGCCAATCAATGCGGCAATGCTGACAGCGACATGGCACTATATCATGGCGTTTATCATGCTGGTTGTGCTGGCACCGGTTGGTGAGGAGCTATTGTTCCGTGGCTATCTGTATGGGAAATTACGAAAGATCACGCCGATTTGGGTGGCGATCGCGATGACGAGCCTGACATTTGGCGTGGCGCACTTGTGGACGGGTGGCGACGGGCCGTTGCAATGGGCGGTGATGATTGATACATTTGTATTGAGTCTGGTGATGTGCGTGATGCGCGAGCATACGGGAGCGATTTGGATCACTATCCTGATGCACATGGCGAAAAACGGACTGGCATTTTATCTGTTGTTTGTAAATCCGCAGATCGTTGAGCAAATTAAGGCGGCGATATTACCGCTACTATAAGGAGGACGCACCATGCGCATGAGTCAATTATTTACCAAAACCAGCAAAACCGCGCCCGCTGACGAAGTGGCGAAAAATGCGCAATTGCTGATACGGGCAGGATTTATTCATAAGGAGATGGCGGGGGTGTATACATACTTGCCACTTGGTAGGCGTGTGCTTGACAATATTATTCAAATCATCCGCGAGGAAATGAATGCGATCGGTGGCAATGAGGTAAGCATGACTGCTTTGCAGCCGCGTGACACCTGGGAGGCTTCGGGACGCTGGAGCGATGAGGTGATGGATGTGTGGTTTAAAACAAAGCTCGCAAATGGTACGGAGTTGGGGTTAGCGCCGACGCACGAAGAGCCGCTGACGAAATTGATGAAAAATTTCGTGTCAAGCTATAAAGATCTGCCATATTACGTCTATCAATTCCAGATAAAATTTCGCAACGAATTGCGCTCAAAATCGGGCTTGATGCGCGGTCGAGAGTTTTGGATGAAAGATCTCTATAGCTTTAGTCGTACTCGTGAAGAGCACGATGTGTTTTATGAACGAGTATCGGATGCATACGACAAGGTATATGAGCGCCTTGGTATCGGCGACAGTACCTATAAAACATTTGCAAGCGGTGGGAGCTTTTCGAAATATAGCCACGAATTCCAGACGATATCAGAGGTGGGCGAGGATACGATTTATGTGCATGAAGAGCGAAAATTGGCGATAAATGAAGAAGTGTATACTGATGAAGTGCTTGCGGATCTCGGCATTGATCGTAGTGAGCTGGTTGAAAAGCGAGCGGTTGAGGTGGGCAATATCTTCACGCTTGGAACAAAATTTTCCGACGCTCTGGGGTTGAATTTCACGGACGAAGACGGCGCGAGTAAGCCAGTGTTTATGGGAAGCTATGGTATCGGTCCGAGTCGCCTGATGGGGTTGCTGGCGGAACAATTTGCCGACGACAAAGGCCTCGTTTGGTCGGAATCGATTGCGCCGTTCAAGATTCATCTGGTGGCGATTGGTGAGAAGGGTGCGGCTGAGGCGGATAAGCTGTATGACGAGTTACTGGCGAGCGGCGTTGAGGTGCTGTATGATGATCGTGCTGAGCGTCCAGGGGCGAAATTTGCTGACGCGGAGCTCATGGGTATGCCATGGCGCATCACGATGAGCGATCGAGCGATCGACGGCGATGGGTTGTTCGAACTGACCGAGCGAAAAACTGGCGAGACCAAGCTACTTTCGTACGATGAATTGGTGGCATTTTCACGCGCTTGACAGGTGATTTTTCACTTGATATACTCGGGTAGCTGTGAATTGAGAACGACTGTGACTACGCTACATATGGTGTAGTCATTGCATTAAGTACGCTATATAAGGAGTATTGAAATTATGAAAAAAGTATATCAGATTACTGAACAGGGTAAAAAAGAATTAGAAGCGGAATTGCTGGAGCTAAAGGGACGACGCGGCGAGATCGCAGAAAAGATCGCTGCAGCGCGTGATTTTGGCGATCTCAGTGAAAATGCCGAGTATGACGCCGCTCGCGAAGAGCAGGGCTTGGTTGAAACGCGCATCGCAGAGATCGAGGATATCTTGCAAAACGCGCAGATTATCGCTGCGACTGACAATTCTCAAGTACATCTCGGTAGCACGGTTGAGCTCAAGCTCAACGACAAAATTCTTACATACACCGTCGTTGGTCGTATCGAAGCCAACCCGCTCGAGGGCAAGATTTCTGACGAATCACCGATCGGTCAGCAGCTCATCGGCAAAAAAGTCGGCGACGCAGTGACGATCACGACACCAAAGGGTGAATTGACGTACGAAGTCGTGAAGATTTCGTAGTCGTATTTTTCGTCGTTTGATGCTATACTAACAGATATGGCGACACTAAAAGATTATCGAGACGAGCGACTGAAAAAACTGGCAACCTTGCGCGAGCTGGGGGTAAATACCTATCCGGCAACGGCGAAGCGGACGCATACCTGTGCGGATGTGCTAGGGAAGTATGACGAGCTAGCGGGTTCGGAAGTGATCGTCGTGGGGCGTATCGTGTCGATTCGTAGTTTTGGCAAATTGGCGTTCATCAAACTCCGCGATATGAGCGGTGAGGTACAGCTATATTTGCAAAAGGACAATGTTGCGGAGCTTGATGCCGAGCGCGGCGTATTGGGCATGAAGCAGTTGAAGCTGCTCGATACGGGTGATTTTATCCAAGCGACGGGCGAGATGACGACGACGCAAACTGGCGAGAAGTCAGTTGGCGTGCGCGAATTGCGACTGCTGACGAAAGCTTTGCGCCCAATGCCTGAAGCGCTGACAAACAAAGAAGAGCGCTTCCGTCGACGCTACGTCGATATGAATGTTAATCCTGAGGTGCGCGAGCGCTTTGTGCGCCGTAGTAAATTTTGGCAGGCGACGCGAGATTTTCTCGAGAACGAAGGCTTTATCGAAGTGAACAACGCCGTGCTTGAGGCGACGGCAGGTGGGGCTGATGCAAGTCCGTTCATCACGCGTATGGACGCGCTTGATCAGGATTTTTACTTGCGTATCAGTCACGAATTGCCGCTCAAACGGTTGCTGGTGGCAGGATTTGAGAAGGTATTCGACCTCGGTCCGCGCTTTCGCAATGAAAATTACACCGAGGAACACTTGCCTGAGCACAATGCGATGGAGTGGTACTGGGCGTACGCCGACTGGGAAATGGGCATGGAGCTGACCGAGCGGATGATTCGCTATATCTGTGACAAGACGTGGGGGACGCGACAATTTACGTTGATGAGTGGCGAAACGGTTGATTTTGGTACGGATGGCGAACATTTTCCACGAATTAGCTTTGTAGGTATTCTCAAAGAGCAGTATAATATCGACGTGTTCACGTCATCGATGGAGGATATTCAGGCAAAATTGCGCGAGCACAATCTCGAAGTTGAAGAGGTGGATAATCGCATCCGCAGTCTCGACAAACTCTGGAAGAAATACCGCAAAACTCTTGCAGGTCCAGCATTTTTGATCGATATGCCGGTATTTATGCAGCCGCTTGCCAAGGTGAACGAGACCGATCCGCGTCTGAGCGAGCAGTTTAATCTCGTGTTTGGCGGCAGTGAGATGTGTAAGGCGTATAGCGAGCTCAATGATCCACTTGATCAATTGGCACGTTTTGCCGAACAGCAGGCGATGCGCGATGCGGGGGATAACGAGGCGCAGATGCTTGACATTGACTTTGTAGAGGCGCTCGAGTACGGCATGCCACCGGCATGTGGATTAGGCTATAGCGAGCGAGTCTTTTGGAGTCTCGAAGGTGTGACTGCGCGCGAAGGCGTGCCATTTCCGCAGCTGCGACGTGAGATCGATGAGACGACGCGAGCAATTTATCCAGAATTATGAAAACAAAACTTGTCATTTTTGGTATCACAGGAGATTTGTCGCGACGAAAGCTATTGCCAGCGTTGAGAAAAATCGTCGCTAGTGGCGCCGCCAAAGAGCTGCAGATCATCGGCATCTCTCGACAAGAGGTCGATATCCGGGCGTTGGCTGGTGCGGAGCTGGCGAAGATGACGAAATTGGTGACGATGGATCTTGCGGAGCGTGCGGCATATACGGCGCTCAAGCGTCGGATCTCGCCGAGAAAAGGTGAGCAGACGCTGATATACCTGTCGGTACCGCCGACGGCTGCGACGAGAATTGCCAATTATCTGGGTGAAGCAGGTATCAATGGCAAATCGGTGCGATTGCTATTTGAGAAGCCGTTTGGGCTTGACCTCGAGAGTGCCAAGGAAATGGTAGAGCGAACCAGCAACTATTTTTCTGAGGCGCAAATGTATCGGATCGACCACTATCTAGCCAAGGAAATGGCGCAAAATATTGTGGCGTTTCGGGCGAACAATGCGATTTTTCGGCAATTGTGGGGTGGCAATGGTATCGAGCGGATCGAAATTCGCGCATTTGAAGCGATCGGTATCGCGGGACGAGCGCAATTTTACGAGCAAACGGGTGCGCTACGCGATGTGTTGCAGGGGCACTTGATGCAGCTGCTTGCGCTGGTGCTCATGGACGTGCCGTCACGACTGGACTGGAGTTTGGTGCCTGACCTACGGCTGCAAGCACTCAGGCGGATCGCACCAGCTGACCCGGCTAAATCACTCCGCGCGCAGTACCGCGAATACCGCCAGGAGGTTGATGTGCCAGCAAGTCAGATGGAGACATTTGTGCGCGTTGAGCTGGAGAGTAGTGCGTCAAACTGGGAGAATGTACCGTTGGTACTGATGACAGGCAAAGCGCTCGATCGCAAAGAGACGGAAATTACAATTTATTTCAAAAAGGGACATGCCGAACAGTCAAACGCGTTGCGATTTAAAATTCAGCCAGACGAAGGTATCGAGATCAACTTATTTACTAAAAAGCCAGGCTATGAGCGGGTGCTTGAGTCGCAAAAATTGAGCTACGAATATCCCGAGGATGCGGAGCTGCCTGAGGCGTATGAACAGGTATTGGTGGACGCCATCACAAATCGCAAGAGCATCTTTACAACAAGTCAGGAGATCGTCGAGAGTTGGCGCATTTTGCAACCAATTTTAACAGAGTGGGCGTTTGCAAAAGACGATATTTTGTTGTATGAACAAGGTGCGAGTGTGGAGCGTATCATGGAAGGCGCGAAGCAAACTGTGCTACAATAGACAATTATGGAATGGTGGCAAGCAATTATTTTAGGAATTATCGAAGGTGTGACGGAGTTTCTACCGGTGTCTTCGACGGGACATTTGACGATAGTGCAGAAATTGATGGGGATGCAACTGGACGATCCGAGTCTGGTGGCATTTACAGTGATTATCCAAATTGGGGCGATTATCGCGGCGATCGTCTACTTTTGGTCGGACATATGGCGGGTGCTGACGGCATGGTGGACGGGGTTGTGGCGTGCGTCGGAGCGCAAGAAATTTGACTACAAGTACGGTTGGGCGATTATCGTCGGCTCGGTGCCGATTGCGGTGATCGGCTTATTGTTCAAAGATGAAATCGAGACGGTGTTGCGAAGTCTGTGGTTTGTGGCGGCAGGTCTGATCGGCTGGAGTGTGGTGTTGTGGCTGGCAGACCGGGCAGGGCGACGTGCCAAGCGACCGCGCACCGAGGAGCAGACGACCTGGAAAGATACGTTGGCGATCGGCATGATGCAATGTTTGGCGCTCATCCCAGGAGTGAGCCGCTCGGGCGCGACGATTTCTGCAGGTCTATTTCGAGGATTTGACAGGGTGGCGGCGACCAAACTGAGCTTTTTCTTGGGAATCCCAGCGCTCGTAGCGGCAGGTGCGCTACAAACCGTGACGCAATATCGGCACATCGCAGATGGTGTCGGCTGGGGCAATACGCTGCTAGCAGGAGCAGTGTCGCTGATCGTGGGGTATGTCTCGATCGCATGGCTACTGAAATTTGTCGCCAGCAATACCTTTTCGGCGTTTATCTGGTATCGCGTGGGGTTGGGTCTGGTGATTGTGGGGCTATTGACGACGGGCATTATTACGGCGGTATAAGAATAATATTATAATACTATTGCAATAACATTATAATTATGCTACATTTGTAACATGACAATTACGACGACACAAAAACTTATCAAAATCGGCACGAGCAAAGGCGTGACGATACCGGCGAAGTTGCTCAGGGAGTTGCAGCTTGAGGTAGGGAAATCGGTCAAGGTGACGATTGAGCCGGTCGAAAAAGAATCTGACATTCGCTGTGAGTATGAGACATTCAAAGCAAAATACAGCGAGACTCTAAAAAATCTTTCGGATCGGTAGTATGCGCTATTTTACCTATGCCGAAATCATCGAGCTACATGTGATGATATTACTTCGTGATGGCGGTATGGACGGTGTTCGTGATGCTGGGCATCTCGAGGCGGCGATTGCGGGGTGGTTGAGATGCTGTAGCTCTGCGTTAAAATGACGAAAAGTCCTTGACAAGATATATATATTGTTATAATGTTATTGTCTTTCGGGAACAGCTTTGGCACTTCCGTCATTGCGCCCACTATCCGAGAGGAGAAAGACAATGGGGTTATCTACTCTAGCAATAGTCAGTATCACCCTCGCCGTCATGGCGGGGCTTGTCTCTCTGTGGAGAGCTGTTCAAGGATATCAGAAATCGACGGCTCTCTTTATAAGCAACATTGCGTTGATATGCTTCAATGTGAGGGAGGTGTTCACCGCCTCACTCCTACTTATAGTAGGGGCGATAGTCTACGTGGTGGAGTTGGAGAGAGAAGAAAGGGGTAAGAAAAAATGAGTAGTGAAGGACGGATAATACTGTCGAGCAAGACCGTGACTCCTGTCATGCGCTCCATATTATCCGTCCACCCCAATTCGTCTACAGATATGAGCTGTACTGATGAGCCGTAAAGCGGCGAAACGAATTGGCTAAAACCAGTAATTTTTCACACGTACGCTTGACTTTATATAGTACTTGGTATAACATAGAACTATGAACAAGAAAAATACTATACAATCACAAGGAGTCGCGATGGCGGACAGCGACCTAGACGGTGTCGTCGACGCGACGGAGAATCTA
>RRZU010403047.1_pt1 | contig 10164 bp, 10 predicted proteins | sample 2165561 | NCBI WGS metagenome assembly RRZU01 (sample SAMN10456909, study PRJNA506462) | wastewater metagenome | isolation source: wastewater sludge | place: USA: Moscow, Idaho
ATAACCTCTGTGGAGAAATCAACCGTATTGGATTATCTCAATATGGTTTTAGATACCTCAAGTGCTCGAAATAGAAACAACACCAGAACCGATATTCAAACGATGTTTCAAGTATTGGAGGATAACGATGTTATTGCGTCAAATTTCATTTCTAAAATAAAAGTTTTAAAAGCGCCACCAAAACGAAACAAGAGTTATTCAGAAGATAAATTGGAGCGTATTTATTCCTTTTTAAAGGAAACAGATCCTAATTTATTGTTGTTTATAAAATTTGTATCGTATAACTTTTTACGACCAATTGAAGTTTGTCGTTTACGTGTGGAAGATATTGATTTAAAAGAGCAAAAATTAACCGTTAAAGCCAAAAATAAACTAGTAAAAGAGAAAATTATTCCAAATATTTTAATTGAAGAGTTGTCTTTTTTATCAAACTATGATGGAAATGATTTTCTTTTCACGCCAAAAGGCATACCTTCAAGTTGGGAAGCTACTGATGATAACAGAAGGGATTATTTTACCAAAAGATTCAAAGAAGTAAAAGATTTGTTTACTCAAAAAGCAAAAGAAGGGGATAAGGATTATTTTGCTTTAGGGAAGGAATATGGAATTTATTCTTTTAGACACACTTTTATTACTAAAATTTACCGTGAAATGAGAAAGACACTCACGCCATTTGAAACAAAGAGTAGATTGCTTTTAATTACGGGACATAATACGATGAATGCACTAGAGCAATATTTAAGAGATATTGATGCTGAGTTGCCTGAAGATTATAGTGATTTGATTAAATAGAATAATAAAGTCATTAATTTTATTAATGACTTTATTATTAACTTTTCAAACTCGAAATATATACTCTTAAGCTTTAAGTGCTAAATTATAACTAGAAAAAATAGTTTAATTTGGACATGAAAGAATTAACTTTGTAGTAATTGTGTATGTTATATGTATAAAAAAAAGCTTGTGTTTTCACAAGCTATATATTAAAATTAATACTTCTTTTACCGATAAGGCTTAGCCTAAGATGATGTCATTCTTCATAATAATTATTTTTAGTTAATTAACTTAAATAAAGATAAACAAATTTAATACCATAAATTGAAATAAACAAATAATATTTACTAATTGACTGTTAAATCGTTACCTGATAAAAATCTTTTATCTGTTATACATTCTTTACTTAAAAAATCTTTAATAAAAACTTTATTAAATCCTGATAGAGAATGCTTAGCAATGATTGAAAGTCTAATAAATGAACTTGTATCACTCCACATTTGCTCAATATCGTCGGTTGTACGAATCCTGACAGCATGTAAATTATGAGGGTCGTTATTTGAATTACAAGGCATATAGGATATAAAATTATCTTTTAAATTAATATCTTTACCTTGTAAATTACCTCCATTGTAATCACCGATTGGTTTATAAAATGTTAACTCAATATGAATATCAAAGATTTCAGAATCTGTCATATTAACAAATTTAATTAAATAGCTATTTTCATTATTTACAATTTGCTTAGAAATATGATCAGAAATAGCAATAATTGGTTTTTTCTTACTTAGAAAAAATTTTAAGAAAAAATAAGAAGCTGCAACACCAGATGCTACTCCAATTATCAAGTTTAGTAGAAAATCCATAAAATTTATTTTAATGCATAAAAATAGTAAAAACATTTAGATTAAATTATTTAAAAATAATTAGTAATGTGAAATTCTTTTAAACAAACTTTGTGTTCATAACCTTAGTTATTTTTATAAAATTAAATTAATTCGGTATCCTTAAAGAACATGAAAGGATTCATACACGCGCAGTGAATTTACTTTTAATTTATTCTTCTGAAATTCCCATCATCATATTATAATGACCAATATTTTCTGTTAATCTGAATATATCTTGAAATACTTTCAGATAATTAGTTATTATGCCTTCAGGTAATTCAATATACAAATCATCAGGTAAAGTGTGAGAACCTTCATTTACCCAACTTAATAGTGACCTACAAATATCTCTTTCTTCTTGATTGTCAAACTTACCCATCAAAATATCATCTCTGTTTTTACCCAAAATACTGAAATAATTTTCCAATATTCTTCTCATAGTATTTTGTATTGTTGTTCCGGAATTATTTTGCCATTCTTTAATTTCCCTCCATAACAATTCATAAGATGATTGAATTGGATTGTTTTCATTATAAGGATGAATAGATGATATTTTATTGTTTTTTCTTAAAATCCAATAATTTGCACGCTGACCAGGACCTCTGTTATTCCCTTCAAAAGACACTTCTTTATGAAAATAAACATTATGAGTTAAAATGATTATTTGTTTAATATTACCACTATCTGTTTTTACATTCTTAATAATTTCTTTGATTAAGGTACTTACTACAAATAATACATTACTATCTAAACTAGAAATTGGGTCATCAATTACTAGTATACGTTCATCATTTATAGTATCTTCAGTACTACCACCTTTTGCTAATTGTAGATAATATAAAAAAGTTATAAATGTAATTTCTCCTTCACTCAATGTGCTTAAAGCTAACTCACCGTTGTCTCTTTGAATTTGATAAAATCCTTCTTCATTTGATGGAACAATTTTAAAATTTAAAAAACCAAAAGAAATCAACAATCTATTTATTTCATCAATTGTAGGCTGAATACTAGTTACAGATTTACTTAATTCGATAATTTCTGAATTTAATGTGCTGTATGCAGCCCTTTTAGCATTGAGCTGAGAATCTATACTCGAAATCCCTGCATTCTTACCTGAGATAGCTTTGCTATAAACAGTTATTTGAGTCTTATATTCTTCAACCAAAAATTTCCAAACCTCATTAATTAGCTTTGTCTTTTCTGTTCTGAAATTTGATACAATTAAATTGTGTTTCGCTATTTCAGTATTTGCAACATTAATTAATTCCTGAATTAATTCTAATTGCCCAATTAAACTAGTTAGTTCAAAACTTCTACTTGGTTCTTTTAATTTGCTATTAATAATTTCCGTGTTTGTAGCGTTTTGACTAATTAAAGTTTTAAGGTATGCTGAAAAAGCATCATTATTTAATTTAGTATTTGGAATAGTTTTCTGAGTATCTTCTATAATATTTAACTCATTTAGAATATTTTCTATTAACTGATTGTATTCTTGTTTTAGTGAATTTAATAAACTTAAATCAGCTAGATAAGCTTCATCAAAATAATTTTCAATTTGGTTTTTAAAATCTTCTGTAATTGTTTTTTGTTGACAAAAAGGACAAGTATTATCTTCTTGAATATATTCAACACCTTGATTAACCCAATCATTAATGTTCAATTTTTGAATTAATTTTGCAATATCAACATCTGCTTTACCAACTATAATTTTTTTCCAAACTGGATTATTTATAATTTCATTAATCCTATCGAAATTAATTAATGGTATTTCTGAAAGTTCAACGGGAACATCACCAAAAATAGTCTTAGCACTTTCTTTTAACTCATCAAAGGTTCTTAGTACTGAAGTGTTTTCAATAAATTCAGACAATAAATAATCTTTAAAGATTTCTTTTCTTTTGAGTTTATCAAAAGCCTCATTAAAAACAACTTCGTATTTTTTATAAACATTAGACCAGGCATTTTCACGAAAATCTTCTTCAACTTTAGTTTTTGACTCTTTTAAATTGTCTAATGTCGATTTTATACTTTCACCTTCTTTTTTTAATTGTTTTAATTGTTCAGACTTATCTTCTATTACAGCAACTTGTTCAGTAGATGCTTGACCTAAAGTAAAAATCCCGTCTAGTTTTCCTTTTCCAAAATTTATTTCTCTAAATTCTTTGTTATAGACTAAAGTTTTCAAAGGAGTATTGTTTACCCATGAACTAGAACAATGAAGAAATTTATCATTATTTTGATTAGATAGAAAGTTGGAAACAGTAGTTTTACCACAACCATTGGCTCCATAAATAAAATTAACTTTTTTCAAGCCAATGATTTGAATTCCAATATCATCATAAGATGCTACTTTTTTTATATTTATAGATTCTAGCATATTTTTTTATTTTTAATTCTCTTTCAACCCTTGAAATCTTTGTCAACTACAAACCTTTAATACTTCTTATTTTAGGTTTTGATTTTTCTTAATTTATATTTTTGAGCACTTCCAAATCTAATAATTTAAAAGAAGATTTCATACCCGTAAAAATACCTGATTTTCAAACCAAGTAGAAATACGTAGGAAATTTCAACAGATAAAGTAAATAAAGTGGATGGAATAAAAATGTGGAAATCCGTAAAAAGAGAATTAGATTTTTTTGTTATGGTTGACAACCAGATTTAAGTATAAAAAAACGGAGCCTAAGCTCCGTTTCTCTTTTTAATACCTCTTCAACTTCCTCAAAAGATACTCCGTAGCTTCTGCATCAGAAATAAGCGGTTTCTTTTTAGACTTACTTTTATTAGATAGAGTAGGAGACTGCACACCCAGCATTTTGTACAAGCGAGCTACTTCCGTTTCTGGAAGGGCTTGTATTACGCTATATGCAGTCTCTGCTTTCATGGTTATCTTCTAAGTCTTATTCTTGGTTTTGGCTTTTCATTTGCTTCATTTTCGCCCAAATAATTTTCTGATTTTCTACTATAGTTTCGGCTGAATTCTTCAGTTGGGCTGAAAGTTCTTCTTGTTTCTTCTCTAGTTTTTCCAATTTCTGTTGTATTTGTTGAAATAGGATTATTGATTCGCTCTTGTTCATTTGGTTTGACTTTTTTAATTATGCTATTGTATGATAAGCTTCTATGAATTTTACTTCCTTTATAAGTAACATCTTTGTACTTGAATGAAATTCCGGACACCAATCCAGTGCTACTTTTGTTCAGTTTTACTTCTATTTCTTTTCCCTTGAGTTTTTGAAAAAACTCAAGTATGGTTAAGTGTTGATTTAATAATTCATTTATTATTGATTGTAATACTAAACGATCTGGACTTTCTCCTGTTCTGAGACATTTTTCAATTTCACCTTTTGAAAGGACATTTGATTCTTCCTTTCGAACTAATTCGGTTAAGTTATATTTCTGTTCTAATTTTCGAATTAAAGTTTCACTTCGTTTATAATCATGTGAATCACTTACAACATTTCCAGAAAAATTAACCCGATTTGCCACAATATGAATGTGGGAGTGATCTTGGTCAAAATGCTTGTAGATTATATATTGATTTTCATCAAATCCCATTCCTTCAAGGTAATCTCTTGCTAAGTTTGCGAATTTCTCATCAGATAGTTTATTAGAATCTTCATAAGGTAAATTCAAACTCACATGATAAACCGCTTTTGATAGATTCGGTTTTCGCTGTCTTACAATATTGAATTCCTTAGTTTGTTTTACTACTGATTCTGATGAAAGATTGGTATCTAAAACAATAGCTTCATCTTTATCAACCTTCTTTTGGTTATATAAAAGCACTCCTTTGAAATCTCTTCCCTTTATCTGTACCGCAATCATCGTTATACTAATAATTGATTTTTAATTTCGTTTAGTTTTTTATTCAAATTCAACAACTCTTCTTCTAACCCCTTCAGATTAGGATTTCCTTGATTGACTTTTTTGGACATTTGATTAATGTTGTTTCCAATTCGAGAAAGCTCAATAAGTAAATCTCTTTCTAAACCCGACATTGAAAATTTTGGTAATTGTTTGTGTAATGCTCTTCTTCTAATAAATTCAACTACATTTAATCCATGTGATTTAGCCGCTTCCTCAAGTTGAACTTGTTCATTTAAAGTCACTCTTAAATTGATTTGAAATATCTTAATTTCTTCTATCTTCTTTTTTGGTCGTCCCATATTTTCATCTTTTAATTGTTTAAAAATTCAGAATCGAATCCAAATAAAAAACCCATTTAAATTCGTTTAACAAGACAAATTTAAATGGGTAAAAAATCGAAAAATGAGAGTATCGTACACAAAATAATGTACGATACCTGCTAACAATTTAAAATATCTTCATAAATAGTAACAAGATTTATGTAAGCATTTTCATCTTTAAAAAATAAATGAGAAGGATTAACCAATAGCTTCAATGCGTTTTTATAATGTCCTTTTTCCAGCGGACTATCTTCATAATGTCGACATGGATTTTTAGGATGTATCGCTTGTGGTGAATTAAACTTACTAATGCTCCTGTTTTCAATTTTAAATCTAACTTTGGCTTGTTTTATAAGTTGTTCTAAATTGATATCAATTTCGTCATAAGTTTTTAATGGATAATATTTCTCCTGAAGTAAAACTATTAAAGCTCTTCTTATGGAAAGATTCTCTTTAACTATAATTCCAAATTGTTCAAATACTTTATCCGAATTTAGAAGTTTAATTTGTAAAGCTTTTAGCTGATTGTAATTAAATGAATGTTCGCCAATATTGAAAATTGAGACTTTACCATCCATACCTTCAATATACTTTAATAATTCTATTATATTTTCATTTCTCATTATAATTTATGGCCTCCTCTTCCTCTATTTAAATTCCAATTTCTCTTTATTGTTTTATTGATTGCCTCTTTGAAAATATTTTTCTTAATAGATAATAGATAGATGTTTTCTTTAACTATATAATTTGTGATAGCATATACCACATCTTTATTACTAGACTTTGAAAAATATTCATTAAAAGCAAATGACATAATTAACAAATCTTTGATATCCGTCATTGGATTAGCTTTTAGAATTTTATCTGCAATAAACTCAAGTTTGTTTGAAGTGTTGTCTAAAGTATCTTTGATTTTATCAAATGTAGTATTAATTAAAACTTCATTGGAATCAAAAATTGATTTTGAATATTCTTTTAAAAAAAACTTACCATATTCAAATTTTCGTATAGCCATATAATCAATTAATGCTAGGTGAACAAATTCATTTAATTCGCTATCTTTTAAAATTTCAGATAAAAGATAGCTTTTATTATGCAGAAGACGATTAAACCATTCCATATGCTCTTTATCCAAGTTTTCTAGCATTTGATGCCCAAACAATGATGGAATTCGCGTAATAGGGTGTTCATCTATTAAAATAAATTTTATCTCATCTATACTTTTCTCATTAATAATAGGGTAATTGTAACGAATTGAAAAAAGAAGTGCTAAAATGGATTTCAATTCAATTTCTGTCAAGAATACAGGTGTAGTATTATACTCATCGTTGTACTTTTTTCTAATGTTAATCCATTTGACATAATCATAGCTTTTAAAAACTAAAGGTTTTATCTCCATATTATTTTGTAATAATTTAAAATTGAATGGCGTCAAAAATAGAATTAAGAAACAGAAAATAATATTTTGAAATTAAAAATTATTTACGTAACTTACTGATAATCATTTTATTGATACTTTTTAAAAAGTATAAAAAAAATGAATATGTTTTAATAAAATCAAAACAAAGAAGAGTCTGAAAATCAGCTAAATGAAATAAATTAGCAGTATTTTCTGTAAAAAATAAATTTTGAAAAAGATTTTATCATTTTTTAATCAAATTCAATTGAAAATTGAATTTGGAATTATTTTTAGTTTAAAAAGAAGAAGTTTAAAGTCATTTCAGTTTGAAAAACAATCTAATTAAAATTGATTAAACAAGAAAATTAATCAAGAATTTCAACATTGCAAATGTTCTGATTTCAGCGGGGTGTGGGGTGCAACCCTGCCAAGCCATGTGACCAAAGGGAGCGTTTTTGCTATCAAAAACATGGCTTGCTACATGACAACGCATAGATTATAATAGGGAAAAAATATAAAAATAAAACCAGCAAGTTTTACAAGCTGGTTTAAAAAAGTAAACTATCTAATTAATAAGGAACCTATATCGTTACAATGACTTTCTATGGTTTCTAAAATATGTTCAATTGTATTTTCATCTATTTCGCATAGGTCAACATCATCTGCGAAAGAGGAAATTTCATTTTGCAAGAGTTCATTTAAATCTTCATCTAGTCCTGATGCCTTTGGATTATAAATTTTATAAGCAAGCTCTCTACCAAATTCTTTATCAATTAAATCTTCATTCAAATTAGCTCCTTCATTGGCTACAAAATCATCATAATAGACTAGGTAATTTTCATTTAATGCCAAAAAGTAAATTGCTGTTTTATCATTTTGATCCAATTTCGAAATAAACACTGTTATAAATTCTGAAATTTCTAATTCTTCATCTCCATAAATATCACCTTGATTAGCACTTAATTCTCTTTCATTTTTTTAATATACGATTTGGGATTTAATTTTTTCATATTTATTAACTCTATAAAAAATTCTTCAATTACATTAATTAAAGGTTTTGTTATCAGTATCAACAAACATATTATTATAGAATATAATACGCATTTTTTAAAAGATTTTCCATTTTTTTAAAAACAATTCTGGGAAATTCATAAACTTAAATAATAAAATCACATTCAGTTCTTTCGTAGTTTTGTCATATACTTTTAATAATCTAAAAAAGACGCTAAAATTATTCTATAAAATGAATTTTTAATTAGAATCAACTAACTGTTTTTTTATTCATAATATGACTAATCAAAATTTCAAAATCAGATTTTGCACTATCATCATTTTCAAAAACATATTTTGATGTATTTTCAATAATTTCTGGACTTAACGATGGAAATTTTTCTTTTATAATAACATATGCCCAATTTTCAAAATGAGAGTAAAAATAACGTTTATTATCATCAATATTTTTCTCAAATCTGATTATTCCCATTTTTAATAAACGATTTAAAGCATTACTTGTAGTACTCTTACTTAAATCTAAAGTATCCCGAATTTGATCAAATGTTAATTTGTCTGAATCCGAAATTGTTAATAAAGAATTTACTTTTGCTAGTGCAGGTGTAAGTCCTAAATTTTGTTGAATAATAGTAAAACGCAACATCAAATCATATTGCTTTTTAGTAATTAAGATTTTCATTTTTTGATTGAATTTATAATATATTTTTAATAATTTAACAAAAAAGCGATTGAGCTTTGATTAGTAGCTACCCGCTCTCTTCTATAACTAATTTTTTTTTTAATACCTTTAGTTATAAAAACTAGATTCTAAATTAGATGTTTTTTCTAAAGATATCTAATATCATTTAAACATGACATTGAGGTTTTGAAACAATTATGTATGTTTCTTTTGTTGCCATATCCATGCACTTTCCAATGCATCTTCTAAACTATAGGTTGCGCTCCAGTTCAAATGATTCTGAATCTTTTCCGTTGATGCGTAAGCGATTGCGATATCTCCCTGTCTCTTATCAACAATCTTAAAATTGAGTCTGATGTTTGCGATTTTTTCAAAGGCATCAATAACCTCTAACACAGTACTACCATTTCCTGTACCAACATTATAAATTTCAACAACATTTTCTTCATTTCTTTGTATTAATCTATTTAATGAAGAAACATGCGCTTTTGCTAAATCAACAACATGAATATAATCTCTAACTGCAGTTCCGTCTTTAGTTGGGTAACACACACCATAAACACTCAATTCCTCTCTAATCCCAGCAGCCGTTTGAGTTATGAATGGTATTAAGTTCTGAGGTACGCCATTTGGTAATTCGCCAATATGTGCAGATGGATGTGCACCAATAGGATTAAAGTATCGCAAAATTATTGAAGATATGCTTGAAACTTTAGCTATATCTTGAATAATTTGCTCACCAATTTGTTTAGTAAATCCATATGGTGACATTGCTTTTTTTAGTGGTGCAGATTCTTTTATTGGCATTTCATCAGCTTGACCGTAAACTGTACAAGAAGAACTAAAAACAAATTTAATATTATTCAGTCTTTTTAATTCATCTAATAAATAAACTAAACTATTAACATTATTATTGTAGTATAATAAAGGATTTTCAATACTTTCATTAACTGCCTTACTTGCTGCGAAATGAATAACTCCTGCTATATCAGAATTGTCTTTAAAAAATTTCCTCACTTCTTCTTTGACCTTTAAATCTAATTGTACAAAATTTGGTCTAATTCCAATAATTTTTTCTATTCCATCTAAAATTTCAATTGAAGAGTTGGATAAATCATCTATAATTATTACCTCATATCCTCCATTATGCAATTCTACTACAGTATGTGATCCTATAAAACCTAACCCGCCTGTTACTAATATTTTCATATATTTTTAATTTAATTC
>RRZU010475848.1_pt1 | contig 10164 bp, 11 predicted proteins | sample 2165561 | NCBI WGS metagenome assembly RRZU01 (sample SAMN10456909, study PRJNA506462) | wastewater metagenome | isolation source: wastewater sludge | place: USA: Moscow, Idaho
CACCTGCTCGAGGTAGGCGATCATCGCGCGCACGCCCTCGGAGCAGTCGACCTGGGCCTGGATGGCGGGGATCGGTGTGAGCAGACCACCACGATACCGCTGACTCCGTAGGTGCCGGTGGCGCGCCGGCATGACAGGGTCGCGGCCCAGAGTTCGCGTTGATGGGTTGACGAACCGATGGGACTGGGGCCGCAAGACCTGTGTCAGCGAGCCTGATAAATCGCCGGCCGGTATCGGGGGACGGGGATTGGTTTTCCGGTCGCTCGGGCAGCCTCCATCCACATCTCTCTGGCCCGTTCGACTTCAGCGAGCGCCTGCTCGGCTGTCTCTCCCAGTGCTGAGCAGGCGTCGAGATCGGGAATGTCCGCCACGTAGGCGGCGTCTTCTTCACTGTAGAAGATGTTGATGTGATAGTCGCTCACGAGGCATCCCCTAGTCGCAGATTGTATCGTTCGATGAGAAGTGCCTGTCGAATCTGGTATGGCTTGGCGTCGCCGCCAACGTTCTGCACGTTGACCAGTTCTGGGATACTCGCGTGGGCACAAATCCGGTGGCTTCCAGATGTCCTGACGTTCGTGAAGCCGACCGCCTCCAGGAGAGGCCTGAGATTCAGATAGTGCTGTTCAGCCAGGATTTCAGTCGGGGCCATCAGCGCGGTTTGACAACCGGAGCCACAGGCCATCACCAGCGCATGCAACGCCACAACCGTCTTTCCCGATCCCACATCCCCCTGCACCAACCGATTCATGGGTCGCGAGGTCGCCATATCGGCCCGAATTTCTCGCCATACCCGTTCCTGCGCCGCCGTCAGGGCGAACGGCAGAATCTGGGACAGGTGCTTCAGTTGCGACACGTGGGGACTGAATCGAAACGGTTTGTCCTCCTCCTTCACTTGCTGTTGCCTCAGCAACATGGCCGTCTGGAGGAGAAACAATTCCTCGAAGGCCAATCGGCGATGGGCGGCCGTTGTACCGCGCTCCAGCGCAACGAGGTCCGTCTGGGGAGGGGGGAAATGCACGTGCTGAATAGCCTCGCTAATCGGCGGCAACCGGTGGCGCGCGCGAATGGACAACGGCACGGCTTCCGGCAGCTCCGCACCGTACCCGGTCAGCAAGCCCTGCATCACGATACGCATCTGGCGAGAGGTCCAGCCTTTCGTCTCATGGTAGATCGGAACGATCCGTCCCACGTGGAGCAATTCATCATCCTGCCCGCTCAAGACTTCAAATTGCGCCGGCTCCAGCCGCAGATCCATATATCCACGGCGACCGGCCAGCACACGCCCGGCCAACATGAGGCGTATGCCCTCCGTCAGCACATCTTCGAGATAGGGTTGATTAAAAAACACCGCGTGCACCGTTCCGGTTGCATCCTGCACGGCGACGTCAAGAATCGACAATCGGCGGGAGCGTGCACGCGTCGCTTCCGTTCGAGTAATCACTCCGCAGATGCACGCCGTGGCCCCCAGCACGAGTTTCGCTATCGGCGTGATGTGCGATCGATCATCGTACCGCCATGGCAATGTCCACAGCGCCTCTTCGATCGTCTGGATGCCGAGGCGCTTCAGGAGCAACGCGCGCTTCGGACCGACCCCCCTGACGAACTGAATCGATGAATCTAAAGGAAGGCGTTCGGAATCGTGACTGGCGGGGGTATGACCCGGTCCACTGACGTTCAAGGTTTTGCCAGGCGGATCAATCACCGGCGGCCCCTCTTGGAGGCGGCGAAGGAGTTGGAGTGCTTGTGTCAATCGATGCTGCTGTTCGGCTGGTGTGAGGCCAGCATGAAAATCGACAAACAGACTGCGTAACGAGAGCAGCTCAACCTCAAGCGCGCGAGGGTGGAGTCGCTCACCAAGCGCGCCAATCACCTGCTCCGGCACAAGCCGGTCAAGATTTTTGACTGTCGGGAGGTGCGCATAGGCATCACGGCAAGCGAATTCAATGGGTCTCGCCACTCGTTGCAGGAATGCTTGGAAAGACTCGTGAGGGTCAGAAGAATCAGGACGCGACATCCTGGGGCGGGATCGTACCATAGGCGGTCTGGCTGCTCAATGAAGGACCGGCATGAAGAACACACCGTCCCATGGCTGCCCTCCGCCGGCTTTTGCGACTTTCCTTGGTCGGCCACCACCTCGATGCTAGAGTAACGTCGTGTAGGACTCACGGAAGGACACCTATGTACCGACGCAATATCAAACATATACTCGGACCGTTGGCTATTCTGATTGCCCTCTTCATCTTCTATCAGACATGGCTTAAGCCACACTATTTCCATGAGATGCCTGCACCGCCACCGCAAATCATCGCCGAAGAAATCCCTGCCCCCAAAGGTCCCGTAGCACCGCCGCAGCAAGCGGGAGGTCTAGAGCTGAAACGCTCCCGAACCATTGATCCTGTCAGCATTCCAGTTCCTCGGCATTCTGAACTACTCGGAGCCATTCACGATGAGCTCGAGAAACACAATATGGCCTTGGCGGAAACGAAACTTGAAGAACTTCCCGCGTCGATTCTTTCGGAATCCGCCACAAAACGCCATGTGGCTATTCTGTGGAATAACCTCGGAATCCTTCAAGAAAACACCGGTGGAACCGAAATCTCCGTCAAAGCTTTTAAGAAAGCGGTGGCACTTGACCCACAAAACGCGGTGGCCCATCTCAATCTTGCCCATGCGTACTGGGGCCTGCGAGATCCGGCGCTGACGGAGGAGTTCCTGCGGAAGGTCCTGACTTTATCTCCGGACGAGCCTTTCCCGCACGTAGCCCTGGCGGATCTCCTCCAGGAAAAGGATCGCCTGACCGACGCCGCAAAACATCTCGCCCAGGCTAAAGATCGAATGAAGAAGGACCCTGGTCTTCAGTCATATGTGAAGGCCGTGACGGCGAAGGTGCATCGCGCAGAAAAAGTGGAGGAAAAGTTTTCGACACGCAATAGCGTCCACTTCACGGTCAAATACGACGGCAATGAGGATCCGGAAACCTGGACGACCGTATTGGACATCCTTGAAACGGCTTATCGAGACATCGGTCAGAAGCTCAACCTCTTTCCGTCGAAACCCATTATGGTTGTGCTGCACACCAAGACTCAGTTCCAGGGATCCACCGGAAGCCCTGTGTGGGCAGACGGCTTGTTCGACCCGGTGCTGGGGCGGATCCAAATTCCCAGTCAAGGCGCGACGACGGATCGGGCCTGGTTGACGCGCGTCCTTCGGCATGAATTCGTTCATGCGCTGATTCATGAGGAGCTGGGAGCGAACGGCGGAGCGATACCCACCTGGCTCAATGAAGGTCTGGCCATGCAATTGGCCAATGATTCCTGGCAGGAAGTCGCTAACATGCCTCAGGGGGAACATCCCCTGCTTCCCCTGGCGGCTCTTGAAGAAAGTTGGGAGGGTTTACCGGCAGAAAAGGTGAGCGCGGCATACATGGAAGCGAATGCCGCCACTCACTACCTTATCGAACGATTCGGCATGCACAAGGTTCATGAGTTGCTTCTTCACCTGAAAGCCCGGCAGACCATCGCCGCCGCAATGCAGGATCGCCTCCTGCTTTCATACGACAAATTTGAGCAACAATGGGCGGAGAGCTTGGGCGCCACACTATCCGCCCCACAATCATAGGCATCAACGCAACGCCGCTTTATAGAGGGTTGTCTCATTCATCACGCCCGGACGCCAGAATGGAATCGCCTGAGGATAGGCATTCGTCTCCGGCTCGGAATCCGGCTCCTCCAGCCGATCGATCTCCTCGAACGAATCCTCCCACAACAAAATTCCTGATGCGTGATCGTAGGTTCGCACGACCAAATCAAAAATATGCCCGATGGGCTCATTGACCGGGCTTACCTGGCAGCTCTTACACGACACCCCCGCACTGCCTGGTCGTTTCCGAGTTCCAGGAGCAAATTGATCCTGCCAAATGAGCTTTCCGGTAATCGGATTAATCGCTCGCACAGAAAAGAGAGTGTGGACTGCTAGAGGCGTACGATCTGCGGCGGGCACGGCAAAAAAATGGTTGGGAATAATCGTCGCTTTCACCTTGCTCGCTCCATTTTCAGTCACTTTGAGCAAGTTTAATTGCCCCTCCCAGAGAAACCTTCCCGTTTCCGCGTCATACACTCTCAGCATAAACTTAGACTTCCCCTGAGTGTCGGTACCGATTCCGCCGGCGAAAATGCGTCCCCTGTTCCCATCATTTTCAGCGGCGCCCTCTTCCTTCACACTCACGTCAAAAGAATCCTCCGAAAGAATGCTACCTGTCGGAACGTCATACGTCCGAACAGTTATCAGCGACGATCCTGCCGCCTGAAAACCAAACCCCGCAGCTAACAGTGGTGAATGATCTGCCGGCCTTTGCACCACTGGCTCAGCAATTAACTCGCGTATATGTCCACTTGCCGTAACCGCATACGGTGCCCCGACACCAAGCCCCGGCACGAAACCTACCACTGCCATCGCCCACAACATTAGGAGGAATAGTTGCCTGATGACACCGGAGTGCTGCAGGAAGAAGGTTGCAGACCAATATGGTACGCCAAGTCGACGTTGGATTCGTGCAGAATATCTGTGAAGGGTCACGTGTGCCTCCCTGATGAAGGCGGATTTTCACGTGAATACGGATCGACGGTAAATGACTCAACGGACCTGGTTGTCCCCCCGAAGGGTGGGCAGGCAAGGAGTGAAGATATCACCCAGCATCGGCATTCGTCATGACATTGCCTAGCGCACGATTGGGCCGATGATCCTCAATGATAGCATCGCACCACGAGCTATGAGGATTCAGGCCGCTTGCGACAGACATACGGCACGGTTATAGTGCCCCTATGCATCAGACGCGTCCGATGGTCATCCTTTTGATTATCCTCATGATCCTTGAGGGCATCCTCTCTGGGATTGAATCGGGGTCCTCACTCGCTACTATCAAAGACGGCATCTTATTAGGCTTTCTATTTCTACTGCCCGCGCTGCTGCTCGGGGGGCTAGTTGTGCTCCGTCAGCCATGGGCCGTGGTGGGAGCGGTCATGTACAGCACCATCGCCCTCGCCCTTGACCTCGCAACGATCGTTCAGGAAGCCAGCCAAGCCTCCCCTCGCCTGATCATCCTAGTCCTTGTCTTAGGAAGCAGCTTGGTCAATTTCCTGATTATGATCATGGGGGGACGGTGCCTGCTCACCTTCCAGCCTGAGGAACGACCTCCAGGAGGCCACCAGTCAAACCATCAGTTCCCTTCAGCATCGTAAGCGGCTGCGCTCCACTACCCCACATCTCGAAATGACTCAGCTGGTGGGAAACTACGCTCGGGCGAAATCCTTACATCGCAAGATTTTGGCAACGAATCCTGAACTCGCCTGTGTTACCGCAATGACATGTGGCAGCCGATGAAGAAATCCTTCTTCGGATTCTCAAAACTATGAAGAGGGTTCGACCCAAAGGCGGGCACGATCGCACGGCAATAAGAGGCGGTTAGACGAAATGGCACGAACCAGTGTCAGAAAGGAAGGGGGACAACACGGGGAATGAGTATCTCGAGGGTACGCGCACCCTACGTCCTGAAAAGATTTTGACACCAACGCACGGCGGCAAGAACCTCCTCGTAACGTTCAAAATCAACCGCCTTAAGGAACGTGATCGCGACATAGTCGTCATTCATGTCCGTCTGCTCAGCAAACCCGGCCTTGAGGAGAGCTGGGCGTTTCTTAGACACCGCAGGCCCCAGAAAATACTTGGCCTGTTTCGCGACTTCATCGGTTCCCAAATCTTCGGTCGTCCCGTCGCACATCAAACTCTTTACATCATCCATGGCAATTCCGTGCTGACAGAGGAATTGCCCATCGGACCTCAGCTCAAGAATCCACCCATCATCGCCCAAATCAAGGAGAAGCGCACCGCCCGGCTCCAGTTCGTAGAATTGAGGAATATTCGTGCGCAACTTCGCACGTGCTGCCTCCCAGGCTGGAAGAGCCACTGTACTCATGCTCGGGACCGCCGCGGTTGAGGAGTGGGATCTTCAGCATCCAGACGCGCACGAAGACGTGTCAGCCTAGCCATGTTTTCGTCTAATTTCGGTAGCGCATATTTGCGATCCATTCGCACGACTTGCTCCAGCAATTCAATCGCGACCTGCAACTGTCCGAGATCTTCATAGCACTGAGCGAGGACGTACCTCGCCCCGCCGGCCCGCAGTTCGTCCCGACTTCGTTCAGCAATCGATTGGCTTGTCTGACAACAGGCAATCGCGTCTTCGTATCGCTTTTGGAGTGCGAAGGTCCGACCCATCATCCGCCAGGCATCGGCGACGCCGCCTTGATTATTGAGGCGACGCATGAGAACTAGCGACTGTTCGTAATAACGAAGGGCGTCATCACATTGTCCCGTTTCTCGAGCCACCAAGCCGAGATCGGAAAACAGCACGGCCTTGCCGAGTTCATCGTGCACGCGGGTCATAATATCGAGCGCTTCGAGATAATAGGCTCTGGCACGATCCCACTCACCGGCATCCGCGCGTAGATTCCCCAGATTGGCCAATGTGGTCCCAATGCCTTTGTCGTCGCCGAGAACCTTCTGCAACTCCAGCACTTCTTGATAGTAACTCTGCGCCGAATCGCGTCGTCCACTGACCGCACAAATATTTCCCAGGTTTCCTAATGTGGCACTCAGCGCCCGGTGGTCACCAGTCAGACGATCACACTCCAATGCTTTTGCGTAACAGGCATAAGCATCGGTGTAATGCCCTCGAGCAAAATGCTCGTTGCCCTGGCGATTCAGTTCTTCTGACAGTCCGTTTCGAAGCGCCATAATCCTTTATGCCTGGAGCGCATGCTCCACCGCCTGCTTGGCTCCGAATATGATGCTAGCCCCATCACCCACAAGAATCGAGTCGAAGTTATATTTCAACAATCGACGAAGCCCTTCCTTGGCCTTCGTGACATCCCCATATCGTTCAGAGGGCAGGACGCTTACGGCACCAGGTGGTTTGCCGATCAACGCATCCCCAACAATCAACACACCTTTCCCCTGCTGAATATAGAGGGCCGACTCCCCGGGAGACTTCTGATCCTTTAGGTGAATCGCCCAAATACCGCCGGGTAACAACTCGCCGTCTTTGTAGGTCTTCGTCGGCTTCACATCCATCTGTGACGCATCGGCCTCGGGGACCTGTAATTGGCAACGAAACTCCGCCTGGTAGGTGGCCGCCTCACGCAGATGGTCACGATTCGTCACAATAATATAGTCGAGCGCGCCTTGACGCCGGATATCGGTGCTTGCCTCGGCAGTCATAGGAGGGGGATCGATCACAATCTTGTGTTCCCCCACCGCCAGAAAGAGTCCATTAAAATCAAGCTGCTTCTCGTCGGAGAACCAGGACCATTGCCAGATGCCGGGGAGTAGCTGTTTCACGCGCTTTGCCTCATTCTGCAGGGTTTACAAGGTTGAGACTGCGTCCTGCAGGGTTTTCGTCACCTTCGTGCGGATACTGGCTTCCGTCGGAAGATCAATGATGTCGTCCTCTGACACCGTAATGAACTTACGATTTGCACCTTTGGTGAGAGAGATCAGAAACATGCTATTGGTGGGCTTTGTCGGAATCACTACCTCCACACCTTGGTCAATACCCTTGACGACTTCCAGAAATTTCAGTTTACCCTCTTCCCATTCGTCCATGAACCCTCTCTCTCCCCGCTACATGGGACCTGATCCGCTAGGCGCGGAAGCCAATAATTTCTCGACCTCCTGCACAATGACCTCGGCACCGGCCAATTCCATATTGCCGACCCGCTGCCACCTGATCACGCCACGCTGATCAATCACATATACGTTGGGAATAAATTTACCACCGCCATAAACTTTATCCGTGACCTTATTCGGATCGAGGAGATACGGATAGGTGACCTTTACAGGGAACGCGCTCAGGAATTCGCCCACGTCCCGCTTGGAGTTGCCCGATGAATTGATACCGACCACGGCAACATTTTTCCCAGCCAGCACTTCATGAACCTTTTGCAAATTGGTGCCTTGCATCATGCAGGGATCACAAATGTGGAACAGGCCCAGGACGACCACCTTGCCCTTTAGCTGCTCAAGCGAAACGGCGTCTCCGGTGATCGAGGTGAGCGCGAAAGCGGGCGCCGGCTCTCCCACCTTAAAGAATCCAGCAGCCATAACAACATGGGCCGCCCATAGGGGAACCATCAGCAGTGCAATTACGATGAGGATCCGTTTCATCATCGCCTCCTTCCGCAAGGCCAGACGTCGAGAAAAGCCAATGTCTCTCGCCGAAAATTCACAGCATAGTCTGTCACGAATGACTATGCTGGCATCCTAGCACGCGAATTTTTTCAGGAGCAACAACTTAGGAAGGTAGGGCTGCAGCCTCATAAGAAGGCTGCCTGAATGAGAAAGGGCCGATAGGCATCAAGAACTTTGCAACCACCGTCCAACCATGCGCCGCATACGAATGGAGAGGAGTCTTTTCGAGGCGACTCTGCAAAGAGGCACTATACACGCCGACAATATCTGAAGCTGTCGTTGGAACCGAAACCATGGCAGCGGACGATGTATCACCGCTGCATCAGCCCGACAGAGGATTACACTCAATTTACATCGCGCCCACAAGGAATCCTTAATCGTCAGGCACAAGGCATCAGCGCAATCCTCATCAATCCCCTGGTCTGGCCGTTTGAGCAACTGTTGGGGCATTCTCCGCACGAGTACAGATAGGTCTGCGTCTGCCTCAATCTCATGACTCACCGTACGTGGCAATGCACTATCGAAGAGATTTTGAGCCATAGCCAGGCCAAGAAGGACCATTCTTCGGCATCCCCATTCGTTTGCTTGGAACAGAATTCGGCTCCAATCTAAAGCCGGTTTGCGACGCACGAGTTCGGCGACATCGCACACCCATTTCAACTGGGTCCAAGCATGGGTAGTTCCATGCACACACAGCAGAATCAGCAGATCCTCAGGACAAAGCCCCATCACCGACTTCATCGGTAAACCAATCGGCTTTAGTCGGCCCCACAATGCACTCCGGTCAAGCCGGAAGCGGGTATGATGCCGAGTGAGGCCACATTGCAGGTTGACAGTCACCAGGCCGTTTCTTTTGAGAAACACCTGATTGGATTCACGAGACTCGGTCTCGGCATCACTATCAGTACTAATAGGTTGATACCCCTGCGACCAAAGGACTTTCCTGGCTTGAGGAACCGCTCCCCGCTCAACGATCAAGTCAATATCTCCGCACTGGCGCATACTGAGATCGCCATACGCAACCTGGGCTAGCGAGATGCCTTTGAAAGGAATTGCCGTGATGCCCTTCGCGGCAAGTGCATCAAGCAGCGCTACAAGTTCTTTCGCCAGCACATTGTTTATCAGGGTGGTGGCTTGATTATGCCGACGGTAAGCTTCATGAATTGCCGACGGGATTGTCGCAGGACAGATGGCGGCAAGGTTTCGATATACCAGCGGTGCGACTCCATGGACCTTCGACATTCGCCACATCAGGTCCCAGTTGATCCCGTCACACGCCAAATCCGCGATTTCAACTCGCGCAAATTCACTGACAGCGGTTCGTGCGCAGAGAACAAGCAAGCGCCCCTCCGCACTCATCGCGGAGACTTCTGAACGCTGCACCCACGGCTTACGAAAGGCACCTACCCGGCTTGATGGTTTCCATCGAGCAATCATTGATCTTCTCTGCTGTCCCATCTGGGGTCTATCTCCTACTTCGCGTTTCACTCAAAGAGCGGTGACTCACGACGGCAGAGCCGTGTCATCGCAGCACGCAACAACTCACGACGGACCGGTTCCGTCTTCCAATATTCGGCTGGCTTCTGCATGTCTCCATACAATCATCTTTTTTCAATAGGAAGCAGCCCGTCCTGCTGAAGTTGGACGAGTACATCCAACAGGTCAGATTGAGCCTGCGCAGCCGTCACATCGAATGTTTCGAAAAGGGCAGATAGAATCCGTTCAACCGACTGAGTGCCAGTACATTGCTGCCACACCACAGATGCCAAGACGTTCAACGTGTGGGAATGGCCCGTATTCCAATTAAGCAATACGTTTTCACCGTCTTGAACCCTGATTCGAACATCTGAGTTGCGTTGAGGAAACATGTGAGAAAACCCAATAGTGCGCTCACTCACAATAGGCACGGTAGCAGGCATG
>RRZU010398163.1_pt1 | contig 10163 bp, 8 predicted proteins | sample 2165561 | NCBI WGS metagenome assembly RRZU01 (sample SAMN10456909, study PRJNA506462) | wastewater metagenome | isolation source: wastewater sludge | place: USA: Moscow, Idaho
CCAGCGACTTCCGCGCGCCCGAGCGGCTGTTCGCGCTGCTGATGCAGGCCGGCGGGCGCGCCGGGCGCGATGCCGAGCTGGCCGGGCGCAGCGAGATCTAGCTGCAGACCTGGCATGCGGCGCATCCGCTCTATGCGGCGCTGCGTCGGCACGACTACCCGGCCTTCGCCGCCGCGCAACTGCTCGAGCGCGAATCGGCGGCGATGCCGCCCTACGCCTTCCAGGCCCTGCTGCGTGCCGAGGCCCGCAGCCAGGAGGCCGCCTGCTCCTTCCTGGATGCGGTGTCGGCGGCGACGCTGGACTGGCCCGAGGCGGCCGAGGTGCTGATCTTCCCGCCGGTGCCCGCGCCCATCCAGCGGGTCGCCGATGTCGAGCGCGCGCAGATGCTGCTCGAGGCCTCGTCACGCCAGGCGCTGCACCGGCTGCTGGCGCGCTGGCAGCCGGTCTTGCAGCAGGCGGCTGCGCGCACCGGCGAGGCCCGGGTGCTGCGCTGGGCGCTCGATGTGGATCCTCTGGCGATCTGAGCACGGGCCACTGGCGAGCCGAGTTCTCGCCGAGTCGTGATGATTTGCCACAGTTGTCAACCGTCTTCAGTCTGGCTTAAGCTTTCGGCAACGCATGGGTTACAGACACTTACTTGCGGGGGGTGGACGTGCATCCGATCCCGCAGATCTGGAGTACAACCCTCGTCTGCCAGCCCAGGCGCATGGGCAAGCCCCATGCCTGCGGGGGCGGAAGCTGTACAGAGGGGGGAGTCGTGGGATCGATCGACAAGAGCAGCGCCAGTCATCATCAGTCGCCTCAGGGGGGCGCATCATCGGCACAGCGCACGCGTGCAGCGGGTCTGGCCCAGGTTGTGGAGGACAGATCGAGCATGCGCGCAGAACATCTCGAGGTGCGCTGGCGCCGGCCTGAAGAGCTGGACGCGCGTGAGCTGCAGGCCTGGACCGGGCTGGAGTCGCGTGCGGCCGAGCCGAACGTCTATCTGTCGCCGCACTTCGTGCTGCCGGCGCTGCGGCATCTCGATGCCAGCCTGCGGCCGGTGATTGCCTGGATCGAGGCCGGCACCGGGGCGGCGCGCGAGCTGGTCGGCGTCGGCGTGTTCCGGCGCAGTCCGGGCAGCCGCAGCTTTCCGTGGCCGCATCTGAGTGCCTACCTGTCCTGCCACAGCTTCCTGGGCGGGCTGCTGCTCGAGGCCGAGCGGCTGGACGCGGCGGTTGCCGCGCTGATGCGCGCCATCGGCGGCCTGTCGCCCTGGCAGGGTCTGGTGCTGCCGAAGACCGACTGCGACGGCCCGCTGGCGCGCGCGCTGGCTCGCCAGACCGACCGGCGCGGCCTGTCGATGCTGAGCCTGGGCCCGCAGGAGCGCGCGATGCTCGACATGAGCCGCTGCGGCGAGGACATGCTGCGCGAGCTGCTCGGCAAGAAGCTCAACGAGATCAACCGCTGCCGGCGCCGGCTGGCCGAGATGGGCGAGCTGAGCTGGCACTGCCTCGGCCAGGGCGAGCCGCTGCCGGCGTCGGCGGTGGAGAACTTCCTGCATCTGGAGCATCAGGGCTGGAAGGGCGAGTCGGGCACCTCGGTGCGCGCGGTGCCGGCCGAGGAGGCCTTCTTCCGCGAGATGGTGGCGCGCTTCGACGCCGAGGGCCGTGCGCTGTTCACCGAGCTGCGGCTCGACGGCCGCGCGATCGCCTCGACCTGCAACTTCATCTCCGGCACGATGGGCTTTGCCTTCAAGGTGGGCTGGGATCCGGAGCTGCGCAAGTTCGGCCCCGGCATGCTCAACGAGATCGAGTTCATCCGCCAGGGCCGCGAGCGCTGCCCGCAGCTGACGATGTTCGAGAGCGGTGCCTCGTCCGACTCCTTCATCAGCAAGCTCTGGCCGGGCCGGCGCGAGCTGGGCGCGCTGCTGGTGCCGGGCAACCGGGTCGCCGGTGCGGCGATGCTGGCGGCCGAGCGGCTGCGCCAGTCGCGCCGCCGTGCGGCCGAGACGACCGATGCCGGTGCAGCCGAGGGCCTGTCCGAAAGTCGTGGAACCTCGGAACCTGCCTCGGTACCTGGCCGTACATCTGCAGGTAGCGTGACCCAGGTCACGTCGACCTCGACCTGAAGCCAGTCCGGTCCGCCGCTTTTGCAAAGGACAATCCGGAGCATCTGAACGGAGCTCCGGATGTCCCGCCCCTTTCCTGCCGCCGCTTCCCTGCCGTCTGCCGGCCCGCGTCCGTGCGTCGTGCTGTCCTGCATCGGGGCCAGCGAGGGCGACATGAATCTGGTGCGCTCGCTCGGTCTGGCCGGGGTGCCGGCCATCCTGGTGGCGGAGTACGCCGAGCCGCCGGCACGCCTGTCGCGCCACTGCAGCGACTTTGTCCAGGTGCCGCTGTTCTCCGAGCAGCCCGAGGCGCTGCTGCAGGCGCTGCGCAGGCTGGCGGCGCGCCATGGCGGGCCGCTGCCGGTGCTGGCCTCGGCCGATCCGGATCTCGAGGTGCTGGCCCGGCTGCTGGCCCAGGGCGCGTCGGACTGCATCGTCTCGACCCTGCCCGATCCGGACCTGGTGCGCCGGCTGATGGACAAGACCGAGTTCGACCGCCTGGCTGCCGCGCACCGGCTGCCGGTGCCGCGCACCTTTGCGCCGACCTCGCTGGCCGAGGTCCGTGATGCGGCCGAGCGGCTGCGCTTTCCGGCCATCGTCAAGCCGGCCACGCCGCAGGCCTGGTGCCAGTCGCCGGGGCTGCCCGAGGCGGTGCGTCGGGCCAAGGCGCTGCGGGTCGACCATGTCGACGAGCTGATGGCGCTGTGTGCGCAGCTGCTGCCGCTGGGGGCGACCTCGCTGGTGCAGGAGTTCATCGAGGGCCCGGACGAGGAGCATTTCGATGTGCATGCCTTCATCGGCCGCGATGGCCGGGCGCAGGCGGTGTTCAGCGGCCGCAAGTGGCGCATCTGGCCGCCGCATGCCGGCAGCGGCTGCCTGGTCGAGAGCCTGAACGAGCCGCGGCTGGAGGCGCTGGCGCTCGACATCCTGGCGCGCATCGGCTACCGCGGCATCGCCAACATGAACTTCAAGCGCGACTGCCGCACCGGCGAGTTCCTGCTGCTGGAGATCAATCCGCGTGTCAGCCAGTGGGGCATCCTGACCACCCGCTGCGGCGTCAACCTGCCGTGGCTGGCCTGGCGCGATGCGCAGGGCCTGCCGGCGCCCGATCCGGCGCCGCCGGTCCGCGCCGGGCGCTGGTATGTCAACGGGCTGAAGGATCTGCGGGCGGTGCGCCAGTACCGCGCCGAGGGCCTGACCCGCTGGAGCGACTACCTGCGCTCGCTGCTGCGCTGGCCGCTGGTCTGCCAGACGCTGAGCCTGGACGATCCGCGCCCGGCCCTGGTGCTGACGTCGCGCTGGATCGCGAGGAAAATGAAGGCTTCACGCCAGTCGCCGCGGCGGCGGCCGGCCGAAGACCCTCAGACGCCTCGGCACCCATGACCACTTCGACGACCGGCTCGCCTTTGTCCGCCCCCGCGGCTTCTCCTGCGTCCCTGCATCTGGCCGTGATCGGGGCCGGCCCGGTCGGGCTGGCGCTGGCGCTGCATGCGGCGCGGCGCCTGCCGCAGGCGCGCATCTGCGTGCACGACCGCCTGCCCGCCTCGCATGACGTGACCGCCGACCCGCGCACGCTGGCGCTGTCGCAGGGCAGCGTGGTCGAGCTGCGCCGGCTCGGCGTCTGGGACGCCATGGCCGAGCAGGCCGAGCCGATCCGCTGCGTGCATGTCTCGCAGCAGCAGCCCGGGCTGATGGAGCTGCTCGGGCGCGGCGCGGCGCCGGCGCTGCGCATCCGCGCCGAGGACGAGCGCGTCGAGCAGCTCGGCGCGGTCATTCCCTACGGCCGGCTGGTCGCGCCGATGCGCGCGGCCTGGCTGGCGGCCTGCGCGCGCGAGCCGCAGCGCCTGTCCGCGCCGTGGGGCCGGCCGGTGCTGGACGTGCGCACCGTGCCGGCCGGCGTCGAGGTCGATCTGGCCACCGAGCTGCCCGGCGAGGGCGCGGACCCCTGCGGCGAGCGCGGCCGGCTGGTCGAGACGCACCATCTGGCGGTCATCGCCGAGGGCGGCGTCTACACCGAGCAGGCGCGCCGCGCCGTCACCCGCGACTACCGCCAGAGCGCCTGGGTCGGCACTGTCGAGGTCGAGGGCGGCGAGCCCGGCTGTGCCTACGAGCGCTTCACGCCGCAGGGGCCGGTGGCGCTGCTGCCGCTGCCCGGCCTGATCGAGCGCCCGGGGCAGGCGACGCGGCGGCGCTTCTCGCTGGTCTGGTGCGTCGACAGCGGCGACGATCCGGTCGCCGGGCTGAACGATGCGCAGCGGCTGGCGGTGCTGACGCATCTGCTGCCGGGCGAGGTCGGGCGGCTAGCGGGCATCGGGCCGCTGAAGTGCTTCCCGCTCGGGCTCAATGCCGAGCGCACGCTGGTGCGCGGCCGCACGGTGCGCATCGGCAACGCGGCGCAGACGCTGCATCCGGTCGCCGGCCAGGGCCTGAACCTGGGCCTGCGCGACGCGCACGAGCTGGTGCGCCGCCTGGCCGCCAGCGACGATGTCGACCAGGCGCTGCGCCGGGTCGAGTGGCAGCGTGCGCCCGACCGCTGGGCGATGATCGCCGCCACCGATTTCCTCGCCCGCAGCTTCACCTGGAACCTGCCGGGGCTGGGCACGCTGCGCGGCTCGGCGCTGGCGGCGCTGGAGCAGGCCGGGCCGCTGAAGTCGCTGCTGGCGCGGCGCATGATGTTCGGGCAGCGCTGAGCCGGTGCCGGCCGGCACGCGCCGTGCGTGCAAATGCACCGCCGCGCGCCGGTGCATCGCCGCCGACCCCGTTTCAGGGGGACGACGCCGGACCGCACGACGGCGACCATCACGCCGTATTTCTTTCATTTCAAGCGCCAGCTCGTGCGAACGGCCATGATCTCGTCCAGCCCGACTTCCTCGTCCTCGCCTGCTCCTCTGCCTGCCGTCGTGCTGGCTTGCAGGGGCGCGCCCGGTGCCGACCTGAACCTGGTGCGGGCGCTGGGGCGCGACGGCGTGCCGGTGATCGTGGTCGGCGAGTACCCGTTTCCGCCCTCCGGCTACTCGCGGCATTGCATCGAGTTCATCTGCGCGCGCGACTTCACGCTGCATCCGCAGCGGCTGCTGAAGGTGCTGCGCGAGCTGCGCATGCGCCACGGCCAGGCGCTGCCGGTGTTCGCCTCGGCCGATCCGGACCTGCGGGTGATGGCCGAGCTGCATGCCGAGCTGGTCGGCACCGCGCTGTGGCTGTCGTCCTCGCCCGACATGATCGCGCGGCTGCAGGACCAGCGCCGCTTCGCCGAGCTGGCGCGCCAGCATGATCTGCCGGTGCCGGCGCTGCATGCGCCGCGCACGCTCGAGGAGGTCGAGGCGCTGGGCCGCACGCTGGCCTATCCGGTGGTGGTCAAGCCGGCGCGGGCCGGCTGCTGGCACCGGCCGGGCATCGATCCGGCGCTGTCGCGCTGCCGCGCGGTGCAGGTCGAGGATGCGCAGGCGCTGATGCGGCTGTGCTGCCAGCTCGCGCCGCACGGGCTGGAGCTGGTGATCCAGGACCGGGTGCCCGGCGATGTCGACCAGCAGTGGACGGTGCATGCCTGCATCGCGCGCGGCGGCACGCCGGTGGCGCTGGCGACCACCCGCACGCTGCGCAACTGGCCGGCCGATTTCGGCCCCGCCTGCCATCTGGAAACGGTGGCGATGCCCGCGCTGGAGGCCGAGGCCCGCGCGATGCTGCAGCGTCTGAAGCTGCGCGGCATGGTGTCGATGAACTTCCGCCGCGACCCGCACACCGGCCGGATGTGGCTGCTGGAGATCAACCCGCGCGCCAGCGGCGCGAGCCTGCTGCTGGCACGCGCCGGGCTGAACCTGCCGGCACGGGTGCACCGCGAGGTCTGCGGCCGCCCGCCGCTGCCTGAAACCCCCTGGCGCACGGGGCTGCGCTACCGCCACGGTCGCGCCGACCTGCGCGCCTTTCTCGTGCGCCGCCGCCAGGGCCGCGAGCCGCTGCTGCGCGGACTGCTGTCGATGCTGCACCCGCGCACCGTCTTCCGCGCCTTCGATCCCGCCGACATGGGCCCGCCGGTGCAGATGACGCTCGACTGGCTGCTGGGCAAGCTGCGCGGCAGCGGACGCTGGGTGTGGAGCCGGCTGGGACCGGGCGCGGCCTGAGGCCGGACGCCGGACGCTCCCGTCCTCCTGCTCCCTTCGTCATCCCGCCCCCTCGTCATCCTCGCGAAGGCGAGGACCCACGCCGACCCCAAACCGTGTTGTCCCGCGTGGGTGCCCGCCTTCGCGGGCATGACGGATGAGGTGGGCGTGACGGATGAGGTGGGCATGACAGGTGCGGCGTGCATGACAGGTGCGACGCGCACGACTCCCCCCTCCCGTCATCCTCGCGAAGGCGAGGACCCACGCCGCCCCAAGCCGCGTTGCCCCGCGTGGGTGCCCGCCTTCGCGGGCATGACGGGTGAGGCGTGCGGCCTAGAAACTCGACCCCGGCTGCTGCAGGAAGGCCAGCTCCTCCGCGCTGGAGGCGCGGCCGAGAATGGCGTTGCGGTGCGGATAGCGGCCGAAGCGGTCGATGATCGCCTTGTGCTGCAGTTCGGCCTGGTGATTGGCCTGCGGCGCCTGCGTGCGGAACAGCCGCTCGGCGTCCTGGTGGACGAGGGCCGATTCGCTGTGCATGTAGGGCATGTAGACGAAGGCCCGGCGCTCGATCGGCAGCGCCTGATCCGCGCCGGCGCGCACCGCCTCCTGCGCCAGGGCCAGCGCCATCGGGTCGCAGGCGAAGGCCAGCGGCGTGCCGCGGTGGATGTTCCGGGAGAACTGGTCGAGCACGATGATCTCGGCCAGCCGTCCCTGCGGCTGCTCGCGCCACGCGGCCAGCTCGCCCGCGTGGGCGGCCTGATGCAGCGCGCCGAACTGCGTGCGGATGCGCTGGTCGAGCGCGGCGTCGACGCGCCACCACTGCGCCGGCTGGAGTTCCTCGAACCAGAAGGTCAGGACGATGTCGTGCGGCATGGCAGGGGGCTCCGGTGACGAGAGGTGAGGCGGTGCGCTGATGCTAGCGGGCCACGGCGTCACAGCGGTCGGCAAGGCTGCGCCCGGCCAGCAGCGGCCACGCGATCACCGCGAGCTGGTCAGCCACGCCCACAGGGCAGTGAAGGGAATGTGCAGCGTGATGGTGGATATTGGGGCGAGCCAGGGGAGGCTGGTGGGCGTTTTATCAGGGTGTGGTTGATAAATATAGCCATCATTCGATTTTGAAGCTGACTGATGATTTGTGAGTGATATTTATGAGGGTCTCAAACGAGTCGTGTGTGCTATATGATTGAAATTATGCTTGATTTGAGTTATTTTTAATTGCAATGCAAAGATTTTTATAATCAATCGTCTATTGTTGGATATTTTATTGGTGGTGTGCTTGTTGCTTGGTTAGTTCCACTGAGTTACCCGATAACCCTCTGGGTCGTGGTCTTCCTGGGGAATTGTTTTCTAGCATAATAGAGCAATTGTTAATTGATATCATTGTTGCAGTCTCCCCTAGCCCTTGGAAGGTGAGATCGATTGGGTGCGGATTTGATGAGCCGTATATTTTGTATTTTCCTTCTCGGGTTTCTCCATCTATGGTTGCAACAATTGAGTCGCCATTAAAAATAAGTATTATTTCTAGGCCACTCTTTGTGATTCCTCGCCATCGACCATCAAGTGCTTGACTGATTTGTGCATTGCAGTTTGACAAGAAAAATGCAGCAAACAGTAAAAATAAATTTTTTACGATTATTTTTTTTGATTTTGATGTAGTGTTTGGCATTTGTGGTGCACTGTGGCTGGTGTTTGGGGGTGATGGATTGTTTTTTGATATTGTGTGAGTGGCTCAGGTATTTTTCATTGATTTGCTGGTGCCATTGACAAATGGATTTGTATTTATCGTGGTCTAACTGTCGTGATCATCGTGTAGTGGGCTGCTGCCATAGCGGCCTCTCTCTCGTATCGAGTAATTTTCTCCCCCGCGCGAGTCTTTGGAAAAGCTTGTCTCTACATAAGTCGGTGAGTGCTCTGCTCGGCGCAGCTTGTCTATAATCCTTTCGGGGGCATCTTCTGCCAAAAATTCTTTCTCGTAGTATCCAGTGCCGTCGCACTTGAAACAGTTGCTGTTTTGTCCTCCGCAGCCGCACTGGGATATTTTCCGGTATGTGTAGCTTCCATCCGCACGCCGATGTAGATTAACTTCTCCATCTGCAGATGCGAAATGTCCGAGTCCAGCTTCTGGCGCTGGCATGGGTACTGGTGGGCCAACCTGTGACACGGCTGTATTCGTGTCTGCGACGCTCCCACGGCAATTCGTCTTGGTACGAGCGTGTTGCTGCCCGCGATCGGGGGGGGAAAGGGTCTGAGACACCTCATTCGGCTGTTGTCGCCTGTTGAGCGGTGAAGAGGCCGGCGCTGGTTTGCCCCGGGATTCTTTCGAGGGTTTTCGCTGTGATTCCCTGTTGTTTATGAGCCTTTCATGCTTGGCGAGTTCTGCAATTTTTCCGCGCTCGTTGGCTTCAATCGCACGTCTCTCTGCGCGACTCTTGGGTTGTGACGCCGAGCTGATTTTCTTTGAATCTGCAGACGGCCCAGAAAAATAGCAACTACCACATAAAGGGGTAGATCCGGTGTATAGGCGGTTGCACTTTCCGCATGTCTTAATTGCTGACACAGAGAATTTTATTCCTATAAGAAGTAATAAATGAAAGGAAATCACCTTGCGTTGATTCCGGCGCGGAGAATTATAATGATAGGTGCCGCATTTGCTTGACGCGTACCATGAGACGGCAAAAACTCAGTCCGTAGTCGGATGCCGCAAGGAGAAAATCCTGTAACTGGTTAGGCCGCCGCGCGAAGGCCCTTTACGGTTTCTCTCGATTATTACTTGACTTCTTCCCAGTACCCTCGCCAATCTTTGACCGTTTTTCCCGATAGGCTTTTGGATACAGGGGAGAAGCGACGCATGTATTTTCTACTCTTCCATTCAACAACTTGTCTGGACTGAGCATTCGGAAATGCTGCATCGAGTTGCAAGTCTCGTTCTTCAGTCTCGGTGCGAGAGAGAAGCCCCGATTGCTTCAAGCTTTCTTCTATCAAGTGCAAGTCTGCTTTTGCTGTTTCTATTTTGGCCTGGTACTTGTTTGGATTATTTCCGTCATAGTTTTCCCGCATCTTGTTCAAGGATTCCAGCTTGGCTTTTGCCGCAGCATAGTCTTCGAGGGTGTACATGGCTGTTTGTGAATGATTCTAAGGAGGGGCCTAACTCAATTTAGACGGCAAGCTATCTGGCGTAACAGCCGCCTGCAGGTTTTCATTTCCGCCTGCGACACGCACAAGCTGTTTTCGCACAAGAAGTTTTTCGATTTTCTGCATGTTTCCTGCCCCGTAAAAAAACGACCCCAAACCCTGCGGCAGGGCTTAACGTTGACGCCATCTTTGTAATGGCAGTCAGCGCAGCGATCGCAGGATTTTCCGTTTGTGGACTCATGAAGCCGCGCAGGGCGTGACGAATTCCTCGGCCCGCCGAGGCGCCAGCGCCGGCAGCCCTGGCGCGGATTTCCGCTGTCGTCAGGGCCTCAGCCGGTGCGGCGCGCGCCCAGGTTCAGCAATTGCCCTTCTTGGCCTGCCCGGGCGGGCAGAACTTGCCGTGGCCGCTGCCGCCCGAGTCATGTCGGCCGGCCGGGTCGATGACGACGGAGCCGGCGGGCGTGTAGACCGCGCAGCCGGTGAGGGTCGAGGCGAGGAGCGCCAGGGCGATCAGTGCTTTCATGGAGTGGGCCTTTCTGTGAAGTAGGAAATGGACCCATCCAGTCTAGGTGCGCGGTGTGTGGCAGGCCGGACGCGGCTTTTCATTCGCCCGCGTTCGCGGCGTATTTGGCGGATCCGCGGCCCGGCCGGTCAGAGCCGCCGATGCTCCAGCGCCGGCAGCCTGCTGCGGATCTCGGCGGTGCGCTGCTCGTCCAGCGTGGCGAGGACGATGCCTTCGCCCTCGGGGAGTTCGGCGACGATCTGGCCCCAGGGGTCGACGATCATCGAGTGGCCCCAGGTGCGGCGGCCGTTCTCGTGCTGGCCGCCCTGCGCGCTGGCCAGCA
>RRZU010628965.1_pt1 | contig 10162 bp, 8 predicted proteins | sample 2165561 | NCBI WGS metagenome assembly RRZU01 (sample SAMN10456909, study PRJNA506462) | wastewater metagenome | isolation source: wastewater sludge | place: USA: Moscow, Idaho
GGTTGCCTCGGCGAGGGAGTTCTGCTCCGTTATCGACGCGGTGGGTAGATCCACATGATCTGTGCCTACGGCCCACGAGGCCAACACTGGCCTTCCATAAGGGCGGCCAACGTACACAGAAAGGAGTGCCCACCATGGCAGAACGTCACAAGCTTGTCGCGGAGGCCCGTAATACTTTTGGCAAAGGTTCGTCCCGCCAGCTTCGCCGCGCAGGACGCGTTCCCGCCGTTGCCTACGGCCACGGTTCCGATCCTCAGCACATGTCGCTTGATTCCCATGAGCTGTTCATCGCGATCAAGGGTCAGGCCAACGCTCTTCTTGACGTTGAACTTGACGGCGAGACGCTGCTGGTTCTGGTCAAGGATATCCAGCGTCATCCGCTTTCCCGCATCTATCTCCACGCCGATCTTCTTCGCGTGAAACAGGGCGAGAAGGTTCAGGTTGAGGTTCCTGTCGAGGTTATCGGCGAGCCCGCACCTGGCACCATTCACACGGTGGAGTACATGACTCTGCCAATCCTCGCTCCGGCAACGGACATTCCCGAGAGCATTACGGTGGACGTCTCTGGACGCGCCGATGGCGAGCACATCACGGTTGCGGACATCAACTTCCCGGCCGATTCCGAGTGCGAACTTGACGGCGAGAGCATCGTTGTTGTTGTGACCACGCCTGAGGTTGATCTGGCTCTGGAGGCTGCTGACGAAGCCGCCGCCGAAGCCGCATCCGCCGCTTCCGAGGCCGCCACAGGAGCCGCAGAGTAAGCAATCTGTTTGAGAGTTGTGGCGCCCCGCGGGGCGCCACAACCATCTGCGCACCATAAGGAGAGCAATGTACGCCGTTGTTGGCTTGGGAAATCCGGGGGAGAAGTACGCCCGAACCCGGCACAACGTAGGGCATATGCTCATCGATGTTCTGGCCGCGCGCTCAGGTGGCACGCTCAAAGCCCACCGTGCCACCGGGACTCATGCGCTTGGGGCACGCATGGGCGAGGAACGTGTCCTCCTTGCCACCTCCGATTCCTACATGAACACGTCCGGCGGTCCCGTCAAGAAGTTGTTGGACTACTACAAGATAGAGCCCGAAAACCTCATCGTGATTCACGACGATCTGGATCTTCCCTTCGGCACCCTTAAGCTCAAGCGCGGTGGCGGCGAAGGCGGCCACAATGGTCTAAAATCGATCACTTCTACCACGGGCACCAAGAACTACATACGCCTGCGCTTCGGGATTGGCCGGCCACCCGGGCGCCAGGACCCTGCCGATTACGTGCTCCGCCCATTCTCCTCAGCAGAACGCGCCGATCTTCCCACACTCCTTGAACGCGGTGCCGATGCCATCGAGGATGTTATTGGCAACGGCCTTGAAAAGGCCACCATGCGCCTGCATTCGCACTGACTCCCACCCGAGAGGAACCCATGGATTTACGTCCGCTCCTGCCAATCATTGCGCAGGATCCTGCACTTGCGGGGCCCCAAGCGGCGAATATCTCCATGCCGCGCGGAATGGTTCCGCCAGCCCTTGCATACCTTGAGCGGCGGGCGGGGGAGTCCGCTCCTCTCATGGTGGCCGTCACCGCGACGGGGCGGGGTGCCGAAGAACTCCAAGGTGCGCTGCGCGCCTACCTTCCGGATTCGTCCCTCGAGCTCTTTCCGTCGTGGGAGACCCTGCCGCACGAGCGGCTTTCCCCGCGCTCTGACACCGTTGCCCAGCGCCTTTTGGCCCAGCGCCGCCTCGCCCACCCCGAGGAGTTCGATCCGCTGCGCATCCTCATCATGCCGGTGCGCGCTCTTCTTCAGCCCATCACCGCGGGCCTTGGCGAACTCGCACCCGTCCGCGTGCGCGTGGGGGACCGCGTTGATACGGAACAGCTCGAAAACGATCTCGTGAGTGCCGCCTATGTGCGCGTTGACATGGTGGAGCGGCGCGGCGAGTTCGCTGTGCGTGGCGGAATCATTGACGTTTTTCCGCCCACGCAGTCCCATCCGCTGCGCGTCGAGCTTTTCGGCGATGAGGTGGATGAGATTCGAACGTTCTCCGTGGCGGACCAACGCTCCATGGAGCCCGCCACCGAGCTCTTCGCTACCCCGTGCCGCGAGATCCTTTTGACTCCCGAGGTGCGAAAGCGCGCCCTCGATCTCATGAGCAGCCTTCCCGGCGCTCAGGACATGCTCTCTCAGATTGCCGAAGGCATTGCGCCGGAGGGAATGGAATCGTTGGCGCCGGCGCTCGTGGACAAGATGATCCCAGTGGTTCACACTCTTCCGGCCGATGCTCACATCACGTTGGTGGAACCCGAACGCGTGGCTCAACGCGCCGAATCTCTTATCGCCACAACCGAGGAGTTCTTGGCCGCAGCCTGGAGCGCCGCCGCCGCAGGCGGGAACGTGCCGGTCAACGTGGACGCCGCCTCGTTTGCCACGTTGGAGGACGCACGGGACCAAGCGTTGGATCGCGGGCAGGAGTGGCTCACGCTCGGGGGATTCGCCCGGGACGAGGAAACCCTGAGTGCCCCAGCGCACCCCGCCGCATCCACACCCTCCATCTCCGCAACGATGACGGCCCGCGAGCCTCAGCGATTTCTTGGCAAGGTGGATGAGGCCATCAAGGCGATTGGTGGCCACTCGCGCGAATCGTGGCGCATGGTGCTGGCAGTTGAAGGCCCCGGTCTAGGACGCCGCCTGCGCGATCAGCTGGAAGAGGCAGGCGTTCCGGCCCTCTATGTCTCGGATCTGCCCACCCAGCTTGACCCCTCCATCTGCTACGTCACGGCCGCTCCGATTGCCTCGGGCTTCATCATGGTGGAGCAGCGCCTTGCGGTGTTCGCCGCTTCAGACATCATGGGACGCGGCGGCTCCTCCACGCGCGACATGCGCAAGATGCCCGCCCGCCGCAAGGCCGTCGTGGATCCCCTTGCCCTCAAGCCCGGCGATTACATCGTGCACGATCAGCACGGCGTGGGCCGCTTCGTCAAGATGGCCAAGCGCGCGATCGGCTCCAACCGTGAGACTCAGCGCGAGTACATCGTGGTGGAGTACGCCTCCACGCGCCGCGGCGCCCCGCCGGATCAGCTCTGGGTCCCCACCGATTCGCTTGATCAAATCTCGAAGTATTCGGGCGGTGAAGCACCAACGCTTAACAAGATGGGCGGGGCGGACTGGGCCAAAACCAAGGCGAAGGCCAAGGCCGCCACCCGTCAGATCGCGGGCGAACTTGTGCGCCTGTACGCCCAGCGTCAGGCCACGAAGGGCTACGCTTTTTCCCCGGACACCCCGTGGCAGCACGAGCTGGAGGACGCCTTCGCCTACGTGGAAACCCCGGATCAGCTCCACACGATCGATGAGGTCAAGGCCGATATGGAAAAGCCGGTCCCAATGGATCGCCTCATTTCCGGCGATGTGGGCTACGGCAAGACCGAGATCGCCGTGCGCGCGGCGTTCAAGGCGGTACAGGATTCCAAGCAGGTCGCGGTTCTTGTTCCCACCACGCTCCTTGTACAGCAGCACTTGGAGACCTTCACTGAGCGCTATCAGGGATTCCCGGTGCGTCTGGCTGCTCTTTCCCGGTTCCAGTCCGATCGCGAATCGGATGAAACGATCGCCGGGTTAGCGGACGGCACCGTGGACGTGGTCATTGGCACCCACCGCCTGCTGACGGGCAACGTGCGGTTCAAGGATCTGGGCCTTGTCATCATTGATGAGGAGCAACGCTTCGGAGTGGAGCACAAGGAGACCCTCAAACAGCTCTATCCCAGCGTGGACGTGCTCTCCATGTCCGCCACCCCAATCCCACGAACGCTTGAGATGGCGGTGACTGGCGTGCGCGAGATGTCCACGCTGGCCACGCCTCCGGAGGAGCGCCATCCTGTTCTTACCTACGTGGGTGCCCGTGAGGACAAGCAGATTGTGGCAGCGCTGCGCCGCGAGCTGCTTCGCGATGGCCAGGTGTTCTTTGTCCACAACCGCGTGCACGACATGGCGCGGGTAACGGCTCACCTTCAGGAGCTCGTCCCCGAGGCCCGTATCGCGATGGCCCACGGCAAGATGAGCGAGGGCCAGCTGGAGCGGGTGATCGACGATTTTTGGCAGAAGGAGATTGACGTTCTGGTGTGCACCACCATCGTGGAGACCGGCCTAGACATCTCTAACGCCAACACTCTGATCGTGGAGAACGCGGATAAATTCGGCCTGTCCCAGTTGCATCAGCTGCGCGGGCGCGTGGGCCGCGGGCGCGAGCGCGCCTACGCCTACTTCCTGTACGAACCGGATCGGGCCATGACGGAAAACGCACTGGAGCGCTTGCGCACGATCGCGGCCAACTCCGATCTGGGCGCGGGCATTCAGGTGGCCATGAAGGATCTGGAGATCCGCGGGGCCGGCAACATGCTGGGCGGGGAACAGTCCGGCCAGATCGCCGGGGTTGGCTTCGATCTGTACGTCCGAATGGTCTCCGAGGCCGTGGCCACCATGCGCGGCCAGAACCAAGAGGCGGAGGAAGAATCGGCGGCCGACGTCCGCGTGGAGCTTCCGATCGATGCGTTCCTTCCGGAGAAGTACGTTTCCTCGGAGCGCTTGCGACTCGAGATTTACGCCAAGATTGCGGCCAGTTCGAACGACGACGAACGCGACGCGGTGCGCGCCGAACTCATTGACCGTTACGGGCCCATCCCGATTGAGGCAGAGAGGCTGTTTGTCATCTCCCACTTGCGCGAGCTCTGCCGCAAGGCAGGGATCGCGGAGGTGACCATGGCCGGACGGAACGTGCGGTTCGCACCCGTGTCGCTTCCAGATTCGCGGCAAGCACGTCTGAAGCGCCTCTACCCGAAGTCCCTCCTGAAGCCAGCCATCCGCGTACTCATGATCCCCACTCCCACGGGAAGCGCACGCATGGGAGAGGGTCAGCAGCTAGAGGGCGAGAAGCTCATCGAGTGGATTGAGCGTGTGATCACTTCGGTGTTCATCGCCTCGATGGAGGTGGCTCGTCCCTAATGCTGGGAATTGCCTCATGGCGTTGGGCTTCTTGCGGTATCGGGGAGGTCTGCGCCACCGTGAGGATGTAGGATTGGGCGGGGTTCGGTTGACAGACCGGGAGAATTGAGGAGACATGACCAAGAAGCGCGCCGCATTGGGTGTGGCACTGCTCGCTGCGGGTCTATTATCGGGATGCTCATCTCATCCCGGTGCTGCGGCGATCGTCAACGGACAGGAAGTATCGGAGAAGAGCATTGATGCTCTCGCTGTTGATCTGGGTGCAACCTCCGAGGATCAACGGGTTCAGCTGCTTCAGATCGGAATGAACTCGGCGCTGGTGAGTCCGCTTCTGGATCAATACACCGATCAGATCACTTCCGAGTTCGAGGAGACAACCTATCAGGCGTGCTCTCAGGCGATGGGTGTTGGTGAGGTGACTGCGCAATCGCCTGAGGCCATCAGGAATGTGTGTTTGGCTGTGTACCTGAGCCAGTCTTCTCCTGAGTTCAGCGCCGCGCTGTCTGAGGTCTCGGCAGATCCAGATGTTGAGTTCAGCCCGCGCTATACCCCGGCAACCGGCGAACTGCCCGCTTTCCTGACCAGCGATGACCGTTCGCTCGCCGACATTTCGGCCGATACGTCCGGTCTCTTGGGAAACTAGTCCCGGATTAAGTCCCAAACGCGTCGCAACTGAAAACGCTTGCGGCGAAAGTCCGCTCGCAAAACCACTCTGGGCTAACGCGAGGCGCGAATATGCGCAACAATAGGACGTAGCCGCGCCGCGGCTATGTAGATTAACCAAAGGAGTACCTGTGGCCAGCATTGAAGCTGTAGCTTCCCGCGAAATTCTGGATTCACGTGGCAACCCGACCGTTGAGGTCGAGGTCTTGCTTGACGATGGCACCTTCGCCCGCGCTGGCGTTCCCTCCGGCGCATCAACAGGCGCCTTTGAGGCAGTAGAGCGCCGCGATGGTGACAAGGATCGTTACAGCGGCAAGGGCGTTGCAGACGCCGTGGCAGCTGTTTCCGAGATCATCGAGCCAGAAATTGTAGGCATGGACGCTGAGGATCAGCGCTTCCTTGACCAGACACTGATTGATCTTGATGGCACACCCAACAAGGGCAAGATCGGCGCTAACGCCATTCTTGGTGTGTCCCTTGCTGTTGCGAAGGCTGCAGCTGAATCTGCGGGTCTCCCGCTGTACAAGTACCTCGGTGGCCCGAACGCCCACGTTCTGCCCGTCCCGATGATGAACATCCTCAACGGTGGATCCCACGCCGATTCGAACGTTGACATTCAGGAGTTCATGATTGCTCCGATCGGCGCGCCGTCCTTCAAGGAAGCGCTGCGCTGGGGTGCAGAGGTTTACCACACGCTCAAGTCGGTGCTCAAGGAGCGTGGCCTGAACACCGGTCTAGGAGACGAGGGCGGCTTCGCGCCGAACTTGGATTCCAACGCCGAGGCCCTTGACCTCATCTGCGAGGCAATCGAGAAGGCCGGTTACGTACCCGGCAAGGACGTGGCACTTGCGCTTGACGTTGCCTCCTCCGAATTCTTCTCCGATGGCGCCTACCAGTTCGAAGGTGGCCCGAAGGATACCGAATACATGGTCAACTACTACAAGGAGCTAGTTGCCAAGTACCCGCTCGTTTCCATCGAGGATCCGCTGGACGAAGACCAGTGGGAAGCATGGACTGCTCTCACCGCCGAAATCGGTGACAAGGTTCAGCTGGTGGGCGACGATCTGTTCGTCACCAACCCTGAGCGTCTCCAGCGCGGCATTGACGAGAAGGCCGGCAACGCCCTTCTGGTTAAGGTGAACCAGATCGGTTCGCTCACCGAAACGCTCGAGGCCGTGGAGAACGCACACCGTGCGGGCTTCAAGACCATGACCTCCCATCGCTCCGGCGAGACCGAGGACACCACGATCGCGGATCTCGCGGTTGCCACCAACTCTGGTCAGATCAAGACCGGCGCACCCGCCCGCGGCGAGCGCGTCAACAAGTACAACCAGCTGCTGCGCATCGAAGATGAACTCTCCGATGATGCCGTGTACGCAGGCGCGAGCGCGTTCCCGCGTTTCAAGGCCTGAGTAGCTGAGGCTTAGTCAAAGGAGCGGGCCACCCCACACGGGTGGCCCGCTCCTTCTTCGCCCGTGAGTAGAATGGCTGGCATGAATAATCCTTCTCGCGGTCCGCGGCGATCCGATCCTCGGAGAGGTCCTAGTGACCAGAGGGTGCGAACGAAGCACTCCGTCGTCGTCGCCGATGGTCGCGGGAGCCGGACGTACTCGCTGCGGCTCGTCGCCGTGGTACTCACACTCATCGTTGCCATCGTGATCGTGTGGCCCACGGTCTCGCGATACTACGATTCCCAGCAGGAACTCGCCGCCGCACGTGCGGAACTGACCGAAACACAGCAGCACAACAAGGAGCTTCAGGCCGAACTGGATTTGTGGAACGACGACGATTTCGTTCGTGCCCAAGCACGTGAGCGGCTCGGGTATGTGATGCCCGGTCAAACCCTCTATGTGGTCAAGGATCCGAGCGTGGGCAGTGCGCAGGAACAACTGGAAGAGCGCGTTGCCACCGTTAACCGGGAACGCCGGGCCGCGACGCCGTGGTACGTCACGATGTGGGATTCCGTGGCGGTTTCCGGGCAAACCGCCGGGGATTTTGACAATCCGAACGATACTCCGGTCCTCAATTCGCCCGAGGACGGCCAATCGGCAACGCCCAGCGCGCAACCTTCGGCGGGTTCGGGCGCTTCGGATTCAGGATCAACGGGCGAAACAGAAGAGACGGACAACTAGTGAACTTGACTGATATCGGCGCGAACGTCACTGAGCTGCGCGAGGGTGATACGGGCGTGATTGCGGCTCAACTGGGGCGCGAACCACGCGGACTCGTGGCCATTGGAGCGCGGTGCGCCTGCGGGCGTCCGGCTGTCACCGTGACATCGCCTCGCCTGCCTGAGGGAACCCCATTTCCCACTCTCTTCTATCTCAGCCTGCCTTACTTAGTGTACGAAATCTCGCGGCTGGAAGCTGATGGCAAAATGGCCGAATACAATGAGGCCCTTGCCGAATCCCCCGAGCTCGCGGCGGCCCATGCGCGTGCACACCACAGCTACCTGGAGCGCCGCAGGATCTTGGGCGACGTACCGGAAATCGCCGGTGTTTCGGCGGGCGGCATGCCTAGCCGCGTCAAGTGCCTACACGCGCTTGCCGGATATTCGCTGGCGGCTGGCCGGGGCGTGTGCCCGATTGGAGACATGGCTCTGGACGTCGTGGGATGGGATGCAAGCGTGTGTCACTGTGAGCAAACTGAGGACCTGAAGGAGAATCTCGCGTGAGAGTTGCCGGAATCGATTGCGGAACCAATTCAATTCGTCTGCTTATCGCAGATGTTCCCGGGCAGCGTGGGCCGCTCGATGACGTTGTGCGCCTGATGGACGTTGTGCGGCTCGGGCAGGGCGTGGATCGGACGGGGCAGTTCGATCCGGCGGCCTTGGAGCGAACCTTGGCCAAGGTGGGGGAGTACGCCGATCTGTGCCGCGAGCACGGGGTGGAGTCCATTCGTTTCGCGGCCACTTCCGCCACTCGCGATGCCTCAAACCGTGACGAGTTCCTTGGTGGGGTGAAGGAACGCCTTGGAGTTCCCGTGCAGGTGCTCAGCGGCGATGAGGAAGCGGGCACGAGCTTTGCCGGCGCTGCCTCGGTCATGGGGGTAGATGGGCCATCGCCGGTGATCGTGGTGGATCTCGGCGGCGGCTCCACGGAAGTTGTGCTGGGAGAGCTGGGTCAAGGGGTTGTAGCAGATTACTCGATGAACGTTGGGTGCGTGCGCATGCACGAGCGGCACATGACCTCAGATCCGGCCGGTGCCGATGAGATCGCCGCGGCGCGCTCCGACGTGAACGCAGCTTTGGATGAGGCCGAGGCACGCGTAGATTTTGGGAGCGCTCGCGGGCTCGTGGGGCTGGCCGGAACCGTGACAACCCTGACTGCTCGGGCGCTGGGGCTCGAGAAATATGACGCCTCTCGAATCCACGGGACTGAGCTAAGCGTTGCGCGGGTTGTTGAGGTGTGCGAGTGGTTCATCCATTCGTCCAAGGCCGAACGCGACGCCCTCGGCTACATGCATCCCGGGCGCTCTGATGTCATGGCCTCCGGCGCGCTCGTGTGGGAGGAAGTGGTCAAGCGCGTGGCGGCGCGGATGGTCGAGCGGGGGCAAGCGCTGGATACGGTGGTGACCTCCGAACACGACATCCTAGACGGCATGGCGTTGTGGGCGGCGGACGATCCACAGGCGCCGGAAGGCCTATAGGGACTTCTTGCGTCCTGGTGCTTTGCGAATTCTCGGGTATTGGGTTGCGGACAATCCCCGCTGCCCCTCTGGGTCACTAAACCTGCACGAGTCAGGCGGGGGTCTCTAGAGATTTCCTCAGTCCTGGTGCTTTGAGAATTTTCGGGCATTGGGTTCTATCGATTCGGCGGAATAGGAAAGAGCCGTGTGGGACTCTAAGGATCTGACGCACTTCTAGTCCCTATGCGCGGGGGCTCTCAGGCGCGCAATGTTCGGAGTCTAAAGTTCGGCGAGGCGTTGGTTCTTCCGGATTCGCAGGGCGATAGCGCCGGCGATGATTGCGATAAGGGACCCGAGGATCACTGCAACTTTGGCGTGGGCCTCATGCGGGTGAGTGGGTGGGAAGGACAATTGTGCGATGAGCAGCGAGACCGTGAATCCCACTCCCGCCACGAGGGACACCGGGATAATGTCCTTGATCGAGATGTCGTCTCCTAGGCGAAGCTTGAAGAATCTGATCATGATCCACACCCCTCCCGTAATCCCGATGAGTTTGCCGATCGACAGGCCCAGATAAATCCCGACTGCCACGGGATCGGCGAGTAGTTCGCCCAGTCCGCCGGCGTCGGTAATGTTCACGCCGGCAGCAAAGAAAGCGAAGATCGGAACCACGAAGCCGGAGCTAGCAAACTCAAACTTGTCTGAGAACGTCTGGGCGAGGCTGCGGGTTTCGCCATGAGCCGCGCGAGCCGGAACCACCATGCCAAGTGCGACGCCCGCGATCGTCGCGTGAATGCCCGAGCTGTGCATGAAGTACCACGCGAGAAGGGCGATCGGCCACAAGAGCCACCAGTGAATGACGCGCTTCTTGGTAAGCAGGCCGAACA
>RRZU011845366.1_pt1 | contig 10161 bp, 8 predicted proteins | sample 2165561 | NCBI WGS metagenome assembly RRZU01 (sample SAMN10456909, study PRJNA506462) | wastewater metagenome | isolation source: wastewater sludge | place: USA: Moscow, Idaho
TGAAAATCGAAAGAAATAACAATGTATAAGTATAAGTTTCCGGCGTGAATGACAAGAGAATATTCGTCACAAACAATCCGTAGAAAGCCACAATCAAAAGACTGATTTTCAGTGGAAGCTTAATAATGTTATTCAGATATTTAAATATTTGAACATTGGCTAAAGAAATCACCACCGTAGAAAATAAAGCTAAAACCAATCTAAAAACAGAATCGTATCTATTTCCCGAAATCCATAAAGCGAAATTTCGGATTTGGTCAAAGAAATAATTAGACAAAGGATGTCTCTCAAAACCGCCACCAGTCTGAACAATTGCTCTATTATCAAAACTGAAGTAAGCATCCCAAGGGATTCTGTCATCATAGATAATTCTGAAATTCTCTGCAATAAACCAGGCATTGGCACCATATAGTACGACAAAAAATAAGAAAATAAGAACCTCAAATTTGGTAGTAGGAAAAATGATTTTCAGGATAGATAGAGTTTTGTTCAATAGTTTCAATCGGTGATATTTTCTGCAAAAATAGAAAATGATTTTTGTTTAGAATGATGAAACTTTAAAGATGTTGAACAATTTCGGAATGACTGTTCGTAATAAAAGTGACAAGGTAACGATTTTCTACATTTTCAAAGAAAACATACCAAGTAGTCGTTTGATTAGCTTTGTAAAAAATGTATTTTGAACCCAGCTCAATTAAATTTTCGGGTGTTTTTCTGAATGGAAAAATTGGGAGATTATATTCTATGAAATCGTAAATTTTCTGGACATAATCTTGTGCATCACTTTCAAAACCAAAATATTCATTTTCATATAAAATGAACACAAGTTCTTCTAAATAATCCGTAACATTTTTACGAATTATGACATTTACTTTTTCCAATTCAAAGATTTTATAAACTCAGAAGTTTTCTTTCTTGCTTCGGAAACAGTGATTCCTTCACGCCATTCTTTCTCGAAATCAAAAGATTTTTTATTTCTGATTTTATTAATTTCTTCAATGACCGCAGGATTTTCTAAAGAATGAATCCACTTGATGATTTCATTTTTTTCAGATGCTAAATTCATTGTTTTTATAGATTGATTATAACAAAGATAGAAAATTATTACTTTTGAATTTCAAGAAAAATTACGAACTACAAGACAATTGACTACAACCTGTTTGATTATCATATTTTGAAGGTCGTTTTTGATTGAACTGTGGGAAACGGTTTTCGTAAGGGTTTTCCAACGCTTCTTTCAGCTCAAAAAACCTTTCGTAATTGTCCTGTTCCGCATCCTGAATCGCTTCGAACAAGAGATAATTTCTTAGAATAAATTTCGGATTTGTTTTGGACATTAATTCCAAAGATTCTGTTTCTGAGATTTTATTTTTAAGTTTTCTTGCTTGATATTTTTCGATGAAATTAGATAGTCTTTTCAATTCACTTTCATTCAGAACTCGATAAAAAGAATTGGAAAAGTCATCAGTTTTAATTTCTGAATCACGCTTTTCAAGACTTTGGAAAAACAAAGTATAATCAAGATTAAAATCCTGCATCAACTGTTGCCATTCGGTAAAAAACCGTTCATCTTCTGGCAAAACTTCATCGAAACCAAATTTGTTTGCTAACATTTTGTCGTGCTCTATCCAAAATCGTTTTCCGTAATCATTCAGGATTTTTTCCAAAATTTCGGCGTCATTAATCAAAGGAAAAACAGCATTCGCCAAAGTTGCCAAATTCCAATGTGAAATTTGTCCTTGTTTTCCAAAAGCGTATCGTTTGCCGGGCAAATCGGTTGTGTTTGGCGTAAATTCCAAGTCATAGCCATCCATCATAGAAAACGGCCCGTAATCAATTGTGAGACCAAGGATCGACATATTATCGGTATTCATCACACCGTGAACAAAACCTACTCGGTACCAATCGATAATCATTTTCAATGTTCTATCACAAACGGTTTGAAACCAATCAATGTATTTGTTGGGATTAGTTTCAGAATTAACTTCCGGATAAAAATTCTCAATCGTATAATCCGCTAATTGTTTCAATAAATCGGTTTGATTTCTAGCAGACAACAATTCGAAATGTCCGAATCGAAGAAAAGATTCAGCTGTTCTTACTACAACTGCACCTTGTTCTTTCTGTGGATTTCCGGAATATTGAATATCTCTGATAACATCTTCACCAGTTTTTGAAATGCTCAAAGCTCTGGTTGTTGGAATTCCGAGATGAAACATTGCCTCGCTCATCAGATATTCCCGAATCGAGGAACGTAAAACGGCTCTTCCATCTGCGTGTCTGGAATAGGGTGTTGCGCCCGCTCCTTTCCACTGGATTTCGGTTTGATGATTTTCATTGATAATTTCGCCGGCATAAATCGCTCTTCCATCGCCTAATTGTCCTGCCCAATTCCCGAACTGATGCCCGGCATAGGCCGTTGCATAAGTCCTGACATTACTAGGAAGATTTTGAGCAACTAAAAAATCTTTATCATTTTCTAAAGCACCCAAACCGATTTCCACGGATAAATTTTCATTAAAATCTATCAGTTTCGTATTGTCAAATTCCGCGGGTTTTATAAAACAGAAAAGAACTTCCGGAGTTTGCCTCTGCATTGTATTTTCGGAAAAATCGCCGGGGAATTTTTGAGTAAAATTTTGGTTAATATTCTTAAGATTCATAATCAAAAATCCCGTCTTTTAATGAGACGGGAATTATTTATTTATTAAAATCAATATCTTCAGAAGCATTAATGGCTTCATTAGAATTATCTTCTTTTTTCACGGGTTTATCCGGAACAACTTTTGGTGCATTTTTCAGCTCATCTATAGTTTGTAAGCCGCCGTCATCTCCGTAGCCCCCTCTCAGACTGGTTAGATCTGAACAACTTCCCGTCCAATTGGTGGGTTTTATAAATTTTTCTTCAGGCTTTATGTTCAATGCTTTATCTGCAAAAACCTTTTTCATGTAAATTGCCCAGATCGGAAGTCCCATTTTAGCGCCTTGTCCTTCTCCAGTGCTGTAGAAGTGGGTTGCTCTATCTTCCCATCCTACCCAAACACCTGTTGCCAGCTTGGGAACAATACCTATAAACCAACCATCTGAATTTTTCTGTGTGGTTCCGGTTTTACCTGCGATTTCAACAGTTGCAGGAATTCCCTGTCTTCTCAGTTCTCCGGAAGCCGTTCCAAACTCTGCGACACCTTTCATCAAATCGATCATAGTATAGGCATACATTTCGTTCATGACTTCTTTCACCACCGGTTTTACCTCTTTTATCACACGGCCATTGGCGTCTTCAATCCTCCAAATCATTTCCGGTTTGGTATAATTTCCAAAGTTGGCAAAAGTACTATAAGCACCGAGCATTTCGTAAATAGTAATGTCAGATGTACCCAACGCCATTGGTAAATAAGAATCTATCGGATCTGTAACCCCAAGATCTCTAGCCAGCTGAATAATGTTTTGCGTTCCTGCTTTTTCGGCAAGACGCAATGCTACAGGGTTTTGAGATTGTGCTAATGCTTCTTTCAAGGTTAGCATACCTCCTCTTCCTGGAACACGGTAATTACCATTTACGAAAGTGGCGTTAGAAACTGTAGAACACGGTGTCATTCCAAGATGCATAATCGCAGTCGCATACACAAAAGGCTTAAAGGTTGATCCAACTTGTCGTTTTCCTTGCTTCACGTGGTCATACTGAAAATGTTGCCAGTTGATACCACCCACCCAAGCTTTGATATCTCCTGTTGCTGGTTCCATAGACATCAGTCCGGCCTGCGCAATTTGCTTATGATAGCGGATAGAATCCCAAGGAGACATTTCTACCTCTTCCTCTCCCTGCCACGTAAATCTTGTGGTTTTTACCGGTTCGTGGAATTCCATCAGAATAGAATCTTCCGGCATTCCTTCGGCTTTCAGCTGCTTATATCGTCCGGTTCTTTTAACGGCTGACATCATCAGATCATTGATCTGTGACTTCGAAAGATTGTAATAAGGACGGTTCGGGTTACGCTTCATTTCACTGTCAAAGTTTCTCTGAAGGTTGGTTAAATGTTCCTTAATTGCTTCCTCTGCATATTTCTGCATTCTGGAATCTAAAGTCACATAAATTTTAAGTCCATTCTTATAAAGATTGAGATCTTTGCCGGTTTCCTTTTCATATGCATCTAGGTACTGCTGAATTTCTTTTCTGAGATAGAATTTATAATAAGCAGAATACCCTTCTTCTACCGTTTTTACTTCGTGATAATCTACAGAAACAGGTGACGCAACAGCTTTATCATAAGTTGAATTATCAATATAGCCTGTGTCCAGCATCTGCTTCAGTACAACATCTCTTCTCAATTTTGCCTTTTCCGGGTAACGGTATGGGTTGTTTTTTCTTGGATTTTCCAGCATTGCTACAAAAGTTGCAGCTTCCGGTAATGTCAATTGATTAGTGGACTTATTAAAATAAACCCTTGAAGCCATCTCGACACCTTTGGCATTGAAAAGAAAATCGAACTTATTAAAATATAATGTGATGATCTCTTCTTTAGTGTATCGCTTTTCCAGACTTACCGCAACACTCCATTCCTTAAGTTTCTGAAATGCTCTCTGAAATTTGTTTTGAGAAGCCTGACCTGTAAAAAGCAATTTTGCTAGCTGCTGAGTAATCGTGGAACCTCCGCCTCTTTCGCCACGGAAAAATATGGCTCTTGCAACAGATTTTAGATCAATCCCAGAATGTTCTTTGAAACGCTCATCTTCTTTTGCCTGCAATGCATAAACAAGATAAGGCGGAAGCTGGCTATATTTAACCGGTTTGGTTTTTTCTTTTTCGAATTTACCCAGCAGAACATTATCAGATGAATAAATCTCCGATGCAACAAATATATCCGGATTTTCCAATTCCTTCACATCCGGCATATCTCCCACAAAGCCCTGAGAAACTGCAAAAAATAGTGTGGAAATCCCTAAAACTACTGCAAAAAATGCAACCCAGACAATCTTGATCCATTTCTTGATGTTAGAGTTGAATTTTTTCTTTTGCGGAAGCGGAAAAGTTTTATTTTCAGATTTTTTATTTTCCATTGATGAATTAAGGCTTTACATTTTGAATTTTAATTCCAAGATCTTCTATTCCAGGTAAAATATTGCGTCTCATGGCTTGAGTTACTTTTACCGAATATTTTCCATTCTGAGGAAACCTATAATTGAGCTTATATTGAAATAATGCTTCTTTAGTTTCTCCAAAACCGGTTCCCAGCCATTCTCCGTTTGGTTTGGCAAGAACATAGTTAAGCGTATCCTTAGAAATCACTTTTTTATTATGCTCGATGCTAGCTATCACACGGATATTGCTGTACGGATAATCATTGTTATTTCTTATTATAAAAATAAGATTTTTCTGATTTTGGAAATCATTGATATTAAAATCAAAACTCTGAATTTTCTTTTTATCCCATTTGCTATCTATATCGTTTACCAACGTAGTTTCATTAGCGTTTGTACAAGAAGCCAATGATAACAGAAATATTAAAACAACAGTTATTCTAAGCATTACCTTCATTTTTAGGCGGCATTTTCTTTTTCGCTTTTTTGAACGGTTTTTTATGACTTTTATTTTCCGTTTTCTGATTTGGATTCTGGTTCGGAATTGGATTTTTATTTTCTACAGGTTTTGCAGCAACATTATTATTCTGAGCAGTTTTTTGTTCGTTAGAAAGGTTTCTGTCATTCTGCGGCTTTTGTGGACGGTTATTTTGCGGCTTCGACGGAACATTACTTCTATTTTCGTTCTGTCCTTTTTCATCATTCTGCTTTGGTCCTTTATCCCTGCTTCTGTCCTTATTAGACTTATTGGGTCTTCTGTTTTTCTTCTCAAAACGGTCTACACTGTTTTCCTGAATCAAATCAGAAGTCACCATTTTGTTTTCAATCACTTTCAGATCTTCGAGAGCTGGTGCTTTTTCTCCTTTTTTATTGATAGATATCAGCTTCTTGACCTCGAAAATATCCAGATCATACCAAGCCATAGAATTTTCTACATAAGCAAACCACATTTTCTTTTTGAAGACGTCAATCTTTATACAAAATGCTTTTCCTTTTTCAGTTTGCAAAACCGTGCTGGATGAGGGAAAATCTTTGAGCACATCCAGATAACTATCTAGTTCATAATTAAGACAGCATTTTAGCTTTCCGCATTGTCCCGCTAATTTTTGAGGATTGATACTCAGCTGCTGGTATCTTGCCGCATTTGTATTCACAGAACGAAAATCCGTAAGCCACGTGGAACAGCACAACTCTCTACCACAAGAACCAATGCCTCCTACTTTTGCAGATTCCTGACGAAATCCGATCTGTTTCATATCAATTTTCGTACGGAAAGTGCCTGCGTACTCTTTGATAAGCTGACGGAAATCTACTCTGCTATCCGCAGTGTAATAAAAAGTGATCTTTGATCCATCACCCTGATACTCGACATCTGTAATTTTCATTTCCAGATTCAGTCCATAAGCAATTTTACGCGCATCAATTTTGATATTATTTTCCTTTTTTCTTAATTCCTGCCAGGTTTCTATATCTTTCTGATTAGCTAATCGATATACTTTCAGGGAATGATCTTCGGGAAAATTCTTTTTTTTCATCTGGATTTTTACCAGTTCTCCGGCAAGGCTCACGACACCAATATCGTGTCCCGGGCTAGATTCTACAGCAATGATACTACCAATATGTAATGGCAGATTATTTACATTTTTATAATAAAATTTGCGGTCATTTTTAAAACGGACTTCAACATATTCCGAAACTTTCGATCCGGATGGACTGATGTCTGAAAGCCAGTCAAAAACACTTAATTTATAACTATTACCACAGGTATCTACACTACTGCATCCGTTGGCACTCTTGGTACCGCAGGAATGGGAAGAATCGCCGGATGTTTTACATCCACAACTCATATTTATTTTATTTTAATAATTGCAAAGTTAATATAATTTTTATTTAAGCTTACCGAATATATTTTTAAAAAAAACTTTTTTGTTAATTTTAAGTTAATATAGTGTTAATATTGATAATATAACAATAAAATAAGCATTTGAATAACTATTACATAAATAACAATTTGCCTCTTTATTATGGTTTGCATCATAACGTTTAAAATTAAACTAAAAATAATCACTCGCTTAAAAACATCATAAATAATTGATTTTTAATAGTTTTATAATAATCTAAAACTAAACAATTATTCACAGAATAGCAATGTTTAACTTTTTTTAATAATATCTATAGTTATTATTAAAATAATTATAAATTTGGAACATTAATAATAATTATATGAGAAAAATTTTAGTATCCATGGCATTGGCTGCCGGTATGATGGCTTACGCAGGAGGATTCCGAGTGTCTCTTCAGGGTGTTAAGCAGCTGGCAATGGCACATACCAGCGCACACGCAGAGGATGCGAGTGTTGCATTCTTCAATCCTGCCGGTATTTCTTTTATCCCGGCAAAGCTTAGTGTTGCTGCAGGAGGATTTGGTGTTTCTAATAAAATTACTTACCAAAATACCAGCACATTGCAACAGACTGAAACCGACAACCCGGTGGGAACACCGATTTATGCAGCAATTGCTTATAAGATGATGGATAATGTTTCCGTTGGTTTTAGTTTTTCTACACCTTTCGGAAGCACCATAGAGTGGCCAAGCGCTTGGGAAGGGAAAGAAATAGTTCAGAAACTGGAACTGAAAAGTTATTTCTTCCAACCGATGATTTCAGTTAAACTGGCACCTTGGGCTTCTTTTGGAGCAAGTTACATCTATGCCAAAGGAAAAGTGGACTGGACAAAAGCTCTGACTCAATACGGCGGTCAGCTCAATCTTTTAGATGACACCGCTTCAGGACACGGTTTCGGTTTTGGTTTTTATTTCCAGCCAAATAACAATTTGGACGTCAGCGTAGCATACAGATCACCAGTAGATATGAAGGCAAAAGAAGGTAAGGCAACTTTTACGGTGCCATCTTCTCTGCTACCTAATTTTAATGGTGGTTCGGACAATTTCAAGGCTACACTTCCTCTTGTGGACGAATACACTATTGGTGTTACATACAAGGTTACACCTAAATGGTTAATTTCTGCGGACTATAATTACCACGGCTGGGAAAGATACAGCAAGTTGACACTTGACTTCAGTACAGTTGCAGCAGGAAATCAGCCAAATGATCCAACCGTCTCCGTATCACCTAAAAACTTTAAGAATACATCCAGTGTGCGTATCGGAACACAGTATGCGTTTAACGATATGATTTTCGGTAGATTGGGTTGGTACTATGATCAGTCACCGTATGCTGACAAAGATTTTATCCCTGAAACACCTTCTTTTGACAATTATGTTATAACAGGTGGTGTAGGATTTAAGTTCAACAAACTTGGAGTAGATCTTTCCGGAGCGTATGCAATGCCAAAGAGCAGAACATTTAACAATCCCAACCTGAGTTTTGCGGGGCAGGCAAAGGCTGATATATTCTTTTTTGGTCTTGGATTATCTTATAACGCATTCTAATATTTGAATTAATTATGAAAAAATTATATATATCAACAGTAGCTGCAACAATGCTTTTTGCGGTAAGTTGCCAGAGTGATTTTGAAAACAGCACAGAAGATGTAGTGGTAACATCTGGCGAAGCTAATTTTTCTAAATATATTGCTTTAGGAAACTCTTTGACATCCGGATTCCGGGACAATGCGCTTTATATCGATGGACAAAATGAGTCTTATCCTAATATCATTGCGCAGCAAATGAAAAGAGCAGGCGGCGGAGAGTTTGTACAACCTTTAATGAGTGACAACAACGGCGGAATGATCTTAGGAACCACCGTGATACAAGCTACAAAACTTTATATAGAATCATTCTCTAACGGAAGTCCGGTTCTGAAAAACGTAGCGGCAACGCCAACAACAGATGTTACAAAAAAATTATCCGGAACTATTAATAATATGGGAGTTCCTGGCGCAAAATCTTTCCATTTGATTGCTCCCGGATATGGGAACCTTTCTGGAATCACTTTGGGAACGGCTAATCCTTATTATGTAAGATTTGCAACCAGTGCCACGTCAACAGTTGCAGGTGATGCTGCTGCACAAAAACCTACATTCTTCTCTCTTTGGATAGGAAACAATGATGTATTAAGCTATGCATCAAGTGGCGGATTAGGAACAGATCAAAAAGGAAATACAAATCCTGCAAGCTATGGATCCAATGATATCTCGGACCCGAATGTAGTAGCAGGTGCAATCAAAACGGTATTGGAAACCCTAAAGGCTGCAGGTTCTACAAAAGGAGTGATTGCCAATATCCCTTATGTAACCTCTATTCCTTATTTCACAACAGTGCCTTACAACCCTTTAACACCACAAAAATTAGGTTCAAATATCACCGTGCTTAATGCAAGTTTATATGGACCTCTTAAACAGGCATTGACAGCATTTGGAGCTGGAGACAGAATCAATTTGCTATCTTCCACAGCATCTAACCCTGTGCTTATTAAAGACGTATCTCTTACCAATCTTTCTGCACAATTGACAGCCGCATTAACACCATCTTTAGGTGCGGCAACGGCGGCGGCATTCGGGCAAATCTATGGACAAGCAAGACAAGCTACAGCAGAAGATTATGTATTACTTACTGCAAGTTCTGTAATTGCAACAACCAATGCCAGTGCGCCTGCTTCTATCAATGTTAATGGAGTATCTTATCCATTGGAAAATCAATATGTATTAACCAAAACAGAAGCAGCAAGCGTTAAAACAGCTATCGATGCGTACAATTCTCAAATCTCTGCATTGGCGACAGCCTATGGTTTAGCTTTTGTTAATGCTAATGCCAAAATGGTTGAGCTTAATTCTGCGTCTGGAATCCAGTTTGACGGGGTAAAATATTCTGCTAAATTTGTAACAGGAGGTACATTTTCATTAGACGGCGTACACCTTACGGGACGTGGATATGCAGTAGTAGCTAACGAATTCCTGAAAGCTATTAACTACAAGTACAAATCCAATTTACCTATGGTGAATCCCAATTCCTACTCTGGAGTCACTTTTCCTAAATAGGATGTATAAATTATAAAATACAAAACCGCTTCTTCTATTAGGAGCGGTTTTTTGTTGGTATCAAATATTATTTTCAAAATATAAA
>RRZU013255696.1_pt1 | contig 10161 bp, 7 predicted proteins | sample 2165561 | NCBI WGS metagenome assembly RRZU01 (sample SAMN10456909, study PRJNA506462) | wastewater metagenome | isolation source: wastewater sludge | place: USA: Moscow, Idaho
CGGTCTACGCCCTCGCGGACTTCGATTGCTTCGCCGGTTTCAACAGCCATCTCAAACCTTTCCTGCGGTCGCCCGCGTGTCATTCCTTTGCCGCCAGCGGTCATGGGCCGCCAGCCACGCATCCGCAAAACGCGCCACATCCCGGTGATCCGTTGTCGGACCGATCGAGACGCGGATCGCATCGCCCGCCTGTTCCGGCGCGATCCCCATGGCCGTCAGGACGGAACTGGGGCGAACCTTGCCCGAGGAACAGGCCGAACCCGCCGAAACGGCGAAACCGGCAAGATCCATCTGCATCACCTGCGTCTCTCCGCGCCAACCCGGCGTCAGGATCGACAATGTATTGGGCAAGCGGCGGGATTCGCGCCCCGGGAATGTAACCATTCCTGCCCCGGATTCCAGTCTGAGCATCAGGGAATCACGGATTTCCGACATTTTTTCTGCGATTCCTTGATCCAGATCATTCTGGGCAGCCGTTGCGGCGGCGGCAAAACCCAGAATGCCGATCAGGTTTTCGGTCCCGGCGCGGCGGCCCTGTTCCTGTCCGCCGCCCTTGATCCGGGCCTCGACATCGGTGCCGCGACGCACGATCAGGGCGCCGATACCGCGCGGGCCGCCCAGCTTATGGGCGCTGACGAAACCGGCCTGGATCCCCAGCCAGTTAAAGGCGAAAGGCACCTTGCCGAATGCTTGCGTCAGGTCGCTGGCCGCCAATCCCTGCGGCAGATCCTGCAAGACGCCGGTTTCCGCATTGGCCAGTTGCAGCGTGGCGCGGCCCGGTTCGGGAACGCTGACCCGCCCGGCCGCATCGACCGCCAGATCATCCCGGCACCACGCCGTCACGGCGGCATGTTCGACCGCCGCGCAAGCCAGATCGCGCCCCCCCAAGATCAGCGCCGCCGATTCCGTCGCCCCCGAGGTAAAGATCACATCCGCCCCCTCGGCCCCAAGCGCGGTGGCGATCTCTTCGCGGGCGCGTTCCAGCGCGGATTTCGCCGCCCGCCCCTCGGCATGCACGGATGAGGGGTTGCCGGTAATCCCGGTCGCCTCGATCATCGCCGCGCGCGCCTCGGGGCGCAGGGGCGCGGTGGCGTTCCAGTCCAGATAGGTCCGCATCATGCCCGCGCCCCCGCCAGTTGATCGGCAATGCGGTCGGCCAGACGCCGCGCCACCTCGGGCTTCGAAAGGCGCGGCCAGCTTTCCGCGCCCGCATCGGAAATCAACGTCACCGCATTCTCATGGCCGCCCATGATGGCGGTCGCGGGCGACACGTCATTGGCAACGATCCAGTCGCAGCCCTTGCGCAGACGCTTGGCGGCGGCGTTTTCCAGCACATTGTCGGTTTCGGCCGCAAAGCCCACGACCAGCGGCGGACGCCCCTGATGCAACTGGCTGATCCATGCCAGAATGTCGGGATTCTCAGCGAATTGCAGGTCGGGCATCTGGCCCGATCCATCCTTCTTGATCTTGCCCGCACGCGCATTGGCGACATGCCAGTCGGCCACCGCCGCCGCCATCACGGCGGCATCGGCGGGCAGCGCGCGTTCGACCGCATCGCGCATTTCGCGCGCGGTCTCGACGGCGATCACATCGACGCCTTCGGGGGCGGGCACCTCGGCCGGGCCGGTGATAAAGCTGACGCGCGCGCCCAGATCGCGCAGCGCCGCCGCGATGGCCGCGCCCTGCGCCCCGCTCGAGCGGTTGGCGATATAGCGCACCGGATCGATCGGCTCATGCGTCGGCCCCGAAGTCACGATGACATGGCGCCCCATCAGCCGGCGCGACGGCAGCGAAACCACCGCCTCTGGCGGCAGGCGCAGGGGTTTCTCGCGGCCAAGCGCGTTGCGGATCGCGGCGAGGATCTGTTCGGGCTCGGCCATGCGGCCGGGGCCGTATTCGCCGCAGGCCATGTCCCCCTCATCCGGGCCGATCATGCGGATGCCGTCGACCTCCAGTTGCGCGCGATTGCGCCGGGTCGCGGCATGCTGCCACATGCGCACATTCATCGCCGGCGCGATCAGCACCGGCTTGTCGGTCGCCAAAAGCAGGGTCGAGGCCAGATCGTCGGCCATCCCCGACGCCATCCGCGCCATCAGATTCGCGGTCGCCGGCGCCACCACAACCAGATCGGCAGCCCGCGACAGCTGGATATGGCCCATCTCGGATTCGCGGGTCAGGTCGAAAAGCTCGGTATGACAGGGCGATTCCGCCAGCGCCGACAGCGTCAGCGGCGTCACGAATTCCGCCCCCGCATGGGTCAGAACCGGCACGACCGACGCCCCTTCGCGCCGGATCATGCGGATCAGTTCGGGTATCTTGAAGGCGGCAATGCCCCCGCCGACGATCAGCAATATCCGGCTGCCCTGCATGACGCTTCCCCATTCCATGGTCCTGCCACAGGACATAGGCCGAAGCGCCGCCCGGAACAAGCAAGCGGCGCGCCCGGCGCCCGTTAACCATTTCTTAAGGCCGCGCCGGTTAACCAGTTCCGAAAACGGGATCGGGGACAGGCATGGTGGCAATCGCCTATACAGTGGCTTTCGACGGGGTCGAGGCGCGGCTGGTCGAGGTGCAATGCTCGGTCTCGCCCGGGTTGCCGGGCTTTGCCATCGTGGGCCTCCCCGACAAATCGGTCAGCGAGGCGCGCGAACGGGTCAAGGCGGCCTTCGGCGCGCTCTCCATCGCCATGCCCTCGCGCCGGGTGACGGTGAACCTGTCGCCCGCCGACCTGCCCAAAGAGGGGTCGCATTTCGATCTTCCCATCGCATTGGCCGTGCTGGCCGCGCTTGAGGTCGTTCCGGCCGAGGCGCTGTCGCAGGTTGTGTCACTGGGCGAGCTGGCTTTGGACGGGCGGCTGTCGCCGGTCGCGGGCGCCCTGCCCGCCGCCATGGCCGCATCCGAGGATGGCCGGTCGTTGCTTGTGCCCAAGGCCTGCGGCCCCGAGGCGGCATGGGTCGGGACGGTGCCGGTCTTTGCCCCCCGCCACCTGCGCGAGGCCGTCGACCACCTGACCGACCGCGCGCCGCTGCGCCGTGCCGAACCCGGCGAACTTGCGCCGGAAAACCGCAGCAGCGACCTCTCCGAGGTCCGGGGACAGGAACGCGCCCGCCGCGTGATCGAGATCGCCGCCGCCGGTCGCCATCATTTGCTGATGATCGGCGCGCCCGGCGCCAGCAAATCCATGCTGGCCACCCGCCTGCCCGGCCTCTTGCCCCCGCTGAGCCCCGCCGAGGCGCTGGAAACATCGGTCATTCAATCGGTTGCGGGCATGCTGGCCAATGGCGGGATTTCCCGGACCGCGCCATTCTGTCAGCCCCATCACACCGCCTCGATGGCGGCGATGGTGGGGGGCGGGCGCAATGCGCGTCCCGGACAGGCCAGCCTGGCGCATAATGGCGTCCTGTTTCTCGATGAGCTGCCTGAATTCGAACGCCGCGTGATCGATGCGCTGCGCGAGCCGATCGAGACGGGGGAAATCCATGTTTCGCGCGCCAATGCCCATATCCGCTATCCGGCGCGGTTCCTGTTGGTGGCCGCCGCCAATCCCTGTCGCTGCGGGGAATCGGCGGATGGCGCGCCCTGCCCGCGCGCACCGCGATGCCAGTCGGACTATCTGGGACGCATTTCCGGACCGATGATGGATCGTTTCGACCTGCGCATCGACATGCCACAGGTAAGTTACGAGGAGCTCGCCCTGCCACCTTCGGGCGAAAGCTCGGCCATGGTGGCCGAACGGGTGGCGGCGGCCCGGGCCGTGCAAAGCAAACGCTTCGCGGCGCATCCGAATGTGCGGGTCAATGCCGATGCCGCCGGGCGCCTGCTGGAAGAAATCGCCCCGCTCGACAGCGAATCCCGGGCATTGCTGGCGCTGGCGGCGGAACGTCTGGGGCTGACCCCGCGCGGCTATCATCGCATCCTGCGCGCATCGCGCACCATTGCCGATCTGGATGCATCGGAACATATCCGGCAACCGCATCTGGCCGAGGCGCTGACCTATCGCCTGCCTTTCGGACGCCCTGACTAGCAGACCGCATGACCCGCCGCCGGTGCGGGCCGGCCACCTGAACGGCCCGGCTACCCGCGCGACCTTAACCCCGTGCGGCCAGCTTGCGCTCGATCGCGTCCCAGATCAGTGCGGCGGCATTGATGCCATCGAACCGCTCAAGCTCCTGAATCCCGGTGGGCGAGGTCACGTTGATTTCCGTCAGCCAGCCGTCGATCACGTCGATTCCGGTGAAGAGCAGCCCCTTTTCACGCAGAACCGGACCGATCACGGCACAGATCTCGTGCTCGCGCGCGGTCAGGCCGATCTTTTCGGGGCGGCCGCCGACATGCATGTTTGACCGCGCCTCGCCTTCGGCGGGAACGCGGTTGATGGCGCCGACCGGCTCGCCATCGACCAGAATGATGCGTTTATCGCCCTTGACCACCGCAGGCAGGTATTTCTGGGCGATCACCGGCTCACGGCTGCCCGCAGAAAAGGTTTCGATCAACGAAGACAGGTTCGGATCGTTCGGCCGCAGATGGAAGATCCCGGCGCCGCCATTGCCGTAAAGCGGCTTGACGATGATATCGCCATGACGTTCGCGGAACGCGCGGATCAGCGACAGCTCGCGGGTGATCAATGTCGGCGGCGTCAGATCGGGAAAATCCAGCACCAGCAGCTTTTCCGGGCTGTTGCGCACCCAGAACGGATCGTTGACGACAAAGGTCCCGGGATGCACGCGGTCCAGCAGATGCGTATTGGTGATATAGCCCATGTCAAAGGGCGGATCCTGCCGCAGCCAGACCACGTCGAATTCGGACAGATCGACATCGGCCCAATCGCCGAATGTCACATGATTGCCCGCCTCGCGGCGCAGGGTGACGGGACGGCCGCGCGCGACGATGCGCCCTTCGACATAGCTCAGCTTGTCGGCCGTATATTGAAACAGGCGATGTCCGCGCGCCTCGGCTTCAAGGCCCAGGCGGAACGTGCTGTCCCCATTGATCGAAACATGCTCGATCGGGTCCATCTGAAGGGCGACGTAAAGGCTCATGATCCCAATCCCGGTCTGTTTCAGACAGGTTTCTGACCCGACAGCCCCGGGTTTGCAAGATCGGGCGTCAATTCATCCCGAATGCGTTTTCAACGATATCGACACGCCCGAACTGATCGACCAGCGCGGCATCAAAGCGCATCGCGGTCATCATGCCCGTGGGCAACCGCCCGCAAAATTCCAGCGCGGCGCGGCAGATCCGCGCGATCTGCCGACCACCGATCCGTTCCGCGGCACGGCTGTGGCTCGAGGATTTCTTGACCTCGACAAAGATATATTCCGCACCCCGGCGCAGGATAAGGTCGATTTCACCGCTGCGACCGCGCCAGCGTTCCGCGATCAACTCATGCCCTTGTTGGATATAGGTGCGTGCAACCGATTCCTCGGCCATGCAACCGGCGGAATAGGCCACCCGACCGCGCAGGGATCTATCTGCTGCGGGCTGCACGGGCATTCCGTCGAAAGATCTTTCATGCCTCATTCGGCTTCCCTCTTCATGTCCAGTGCCAGCGCATAAACATCGCGCCGCGACAGACCGTAACGCCCGGCCACCTCGGCAGCGGCCTCCTTGACCGGGATCCGGCCCAGCAATTCCCCCAAGGCCGCGCGCAACACGTCATCATCCGCGACCACAGGTTCGGGATGCCCGAACAGAACCACGATTTCCCCCCGCAACCCCTCATCCGGGATGGATTGCATCAGTTCGCCAGCCGTTCCGCGCAACACCTCTTCGAATTTCTTGGTCAGTTCACGGCAGATCACCGTAGCCCGATTCGCCTCAGTTTCGCAGATATTCTCCAACAGTTGTTTAACGCGTCTGGGACTTTCGAAAACGATCACCGTCGCCTCGACCCCGCGCCAGCTTTCGATCCATTTCCGTCGCGCCGCACCGGATGACGGCGGAAACCCGACAAAGAGAAACCTGTCGCTGGGCAGACCCGAGACCGAAAGGGCGGTCAGCGCGGCCGAGGGGCCGGGCAGCGCGCGCACGACAAACCCCGCCTCGGCTGCGTCGCGCGCCAGCCGATATCCCGGATCCGCGACCAGCGGCGTGCCCGCATCCGAGGCATAGACCACCGACTTCCCCTCGGCCAAGGCCGCAAGAATCGCCGGACGCTGCCGGTCCGCATTGTGATCATGATAGGCGATGATCCGCCGACCGCGCAGATGCAGACCGTGAATATCCATCAGATGGCGCAGATTGCGCGTGTCCTCGGCCGCCAGAACATCGGCCGCATTCAGCACATCCAGCGCCCGCAGGGTGATATCGCGGGCGGCCCCGATCGGGGTCGCAATCAGGTGCAGACCCGGCTCGGGCGGGGTTGCTGCGACGGTCAGCGGAACGGGCCGCGCCGACATCCCGGTCGTGTTGCCGCTGTCCTCCATGGGGTCTCCTCGATCATGGCCAACGATCCGCGCCGGCAAGTTGCCATGTCGGGAATATGCCAATAACCTGCCCCCGACAAACCCCCAGCACCCAGACCACAGGGAATCACGCCATGACCGTCCTTACAACGATCCGCGGCGCCTTCGATCTGCGCCGGCCGCTGGCGCGCATCGGCGCCGCCCTTGCGGTATTGACGCTTGCCGCCTGCGAACCGGGGGCGGGCACAGCGACCGGACCGCAGACAGGCCAGCTGATCGACCCGTCGCAACCGGTACAGGTGGCGCTGCTGGTGCCGGCGGGCTCTGGCAATGCCGATCTTGACTGGCTGGCCCGGTCGCTGACCAATTCCGCCAAGATGGCCGCCACCGATGCCCAGGGCGCCACCATCGACCTGCGCGTCTATTCGGCCGGATCGGACCCGGGCGAGGCCGTGGCCAAGGCCAATCAGGCCGTCGCGGACGGCGCCAAGATCATTCTTGGCCCGCTTTTCGCCGACAGCGCCAATGCGGTCGGCAATGCCATGGCGCCCAAGGGCGTGAACGTGCTTTCGTTTTCCAACAATACCGACATCGCCGGCGGCAATGTTTTCGTGCTGGGAAATACCTTCGACAATGTCGCCGACCGGCTGGTGCGCTATGGCGTCAGAAACGGCAAGCGCCGCATCATGATGGTGGCCGAGGATGACGCGGCCGGTCAGGTCGGCGCCCGCGCCATCGAGCGCGCGATCCAGAAAAACGGCGCCTCTCTGGCCGGCACCGCCGTTCACCAGCTGTCGAAGCAAGGCATCGACGCGGTCATCCCGAATATCTCGCAGGCGGCGCTGTCGGGCAATGTCGACGCGGTGTTTCTGACCGCGAACCAGGGCGCGGTGCTGCCCTATCTGACCGACAAGCTGGCCGATGCGGGCGTCACCTCGGCCTCGGTCCAGATGATGGGGCTGACGCGCTGGGACCAGCCTTCGGCACGGTTGCAGCTGCGCGGGACACAGGGCGGCTGGTTCGCCATTCCCGACACCACGCTGCGCGCGCAGTTCGATCAGCGCTATCGCTCGCTTTATGGCGAGGCGCCGCATGACCTTGGCTCGCTGGGCTATGACGGCGTTGCCGCCATCGCGGCCCTTGTCCGCGCCGGCAAACGCAATGCGCTGACCACCGCCGGCCTGACCCAGAATTCGGGCTTTGCCGGCGTCTCGGGCGCGTTCCGCCTGCGCCGCGACGGCACCAACGAACGCGCGCTGGCCGTGGCCACGATCCGCAACAATCAATTGCTGGTGCTGGATCCGGCGCCGCGCGGCTTCGGCGGTTTCGGGTTCTGATCTTGAGCATCGGCAATACCGATCCACTGCCTCAAAGCGCCCCGGCCTTGCCCGGGGCGCATTCTTTGTTCACCCCCGAGACATTCCTGCCCCGGCTGACCGAGGCGCTGGCCGATCTGTCCGAACCGCGCGACATCCGCGCCCGCACCGTCGAAATCCTGAGCCAGGCGCGCAGCGACGCCAAGGCCGATATCGCCGCGGGCTTCATGTCCCATCCCCGCGCCGCCCGCGAAACCGTGCGCGCCATCGCCAGCCTGACCGACGCCACGGTGATCGCGATCCACCATGTCGCGACCACGATCCTGCACCCACTGCCCAATCCCACCGATGCCGAACGGCTGGCGGTGCTGGCCATCGGCGGCTATGGCCGCGCCGAAATGGCGCCGCAATCGGATGTCGATCTGTTGTTCCTGACCCCGTGGAAGGTCAGCGGCTGGGCCGAAAGCGTCATCGAATCGATGCTTTACATGCTGTGGGACCTCAAGCTGAAGGTCGGTCAGGCCACCCGCTCGGTCGATGACAGCCTGCGGCTGGGGGCGGGCGACATCACCATCCGCACCAGCCTTCTGGAACATCGGCTGGTCTGCGGCCACGCCCATACCGCCGAAATTCTGCGCGACCGGCTCTGGTCCGAGCTGTTCGACAAATCGGTCCCCGAATTCATTCAGGCCAAGCTGGCCGAACGCGCCGAGCGCCACCGCCGTCAGGGCGGTCAGCGCTATGTTCTTGAACCCAACGTGAAAGAGGGCAAGGGCGGGTTGCGCGACCTGCAAACCCTGTACTGGATCGCGAAATACATCCACCGCGTCGACCGCGCGGTCGAGCTGGTCGATCTGGGGTTCTTCACCCGCGAGGAACATCTGACCTTCTGGCAGGCCGAGGATTTTCTTTGGGCGGTGCGCTGTCACCTGCATCTGATCGCCGGTCGCCCGACCGATCAGCTGACCTTCGACATGCAGGTCGAGGTCGCCACGCGCATGGGCTATCGCGATCTTGGCGGGCGGCGGGCGGTCGAAATCTTCATGCAGGACTATTTCCTGCACGCGACCAAGGTCGGCGAACTGACCCGCGTCTTTCTGGTCGCGCTTGAGGCCCGGCACCTCTACAAGGCGCCGATCATGAACATCCTGTTCCAGCGCCGCCGCCGCGTCCGCGCGGGCTTTCGCGTGGATCGGGGCCGTCTGACCTATGCCGACGAGGCCGCGTTCCTGTCGGACCCGCTGAACATCCTGCGCCTGTTCGAAGAGGCGCTGCGCACCGGCATCCTGATCCATTCCGATGCCATGCGACTGGTGACCGCGCATCTGGACCTGATCGACGATCACATGCGCTCCGACCCCGAGGCGGTGCGCATCTTTCTTGACCTGCTGTTGAAGCACGGCAATCCCGAACGCGCGCTGCGGCGGATGAACGAGCTGGGCGTTCTGGGGGCCTTTATCCCGGAATTCGCCCCGGTCGTGGCGATGATGCAGTTCAACGTCTATCACCACTACACCGTGGACGAGCATCTGATCCAATGCGTCGCCGCGCTGGCCTCGATCGAACGGGGCGAGGAAATCGAGGATCTGCCCGTCGTCACCGGATTGATGAAGGGAAGGATCAACCGCCGCGTCATCTATCTTGCGGTGCTTTTGCACGATATCGGCAAGGGCCGGGCCGAAGATCACTCGATCCTGGGCGCGCGGCTGGCGCGGCGCATCTGCACGCGCTTCGGCCTGCCGGCGGATGAGATCGAGACCATCGAATGGCTGATCCGCAACCACCTGCTGATGTCGGATGTGGCGCAGAAACGCGACATCGCCGACCCGCGCGTGCTGCGCGACTTCGCCAAGGCGGTCAAGACCACCAAGCGGCTGGACCTGCTGCTGATCCTGACGGTCTGCGACATTCGCGGCGTCGGACCCGGCACCTGGAACAACTGGAAAGCCATGCTGCTGCGCCGGCTGCACAAGGAAACCACCGAGGCGCTGGAAAACGGGCTCGAAGAGCTGAACCGCGACAAGCGCACCGGCGAGGCCAAGCGTTCACTGCGCCATCTGCTGATCGCGCGCGGCTGGGAAGCGCGTGCGATCAAGACCGAACTGGGCCGGCATTACGACAGCTATTGGTCGGGCCTGCCCACCGATACGCAGGGCGTGTTCTCGCAGATGCTGGACGGGCTGGGCGATGACGAGATCCGCATCGATCTGCATCCCGATACCGACCGCGATGCGACGCGGGCGGCCGTTGTGCTGGCCGATCATCCGGGCATTTTTTCGCGCATGGCCGGCGCGCTGGCACTGGTCGGGGCCAATATCGTCGATGCGCGCACCTATACGACCAAGGACGGGTTCGCGACCGCCGTCTTCTGGTTGCAGGATGGCGACGGCCATCCCTATGCCGCCGACCGCCTGCCCCGCCTGCGCAAGATGATCGAGCGC
>RRZU013371510.1_pt1 | contig 10161 bp, 5 predicted proteins | sample 2165561 | NCBI WGS metagenome assembly RRZU01 (sample SAMN10456909, study PRJNA506462) | wastewater metagenome | isolation source: wastewater sludge | place: USA: Moscow, Idaho
ACTTTCTTCTATAACATCTATAGTCAAATCTTTCATAAGAAACTTCATCAATTAGTTCCCACTTGGTTAAATCAATTTCTGGAAAATAAACGTCTCCTTGGTGTTTCCCTTTCACATGAGAAATATGCAATAAATCTACATAAGGAAGCAATGCTTCATAAAGCTTATTTCCCCCTATTACAAAATTTTTCTTATTGTCATCAAGATTTTTTAATAATTCTTCTACTGATTTATAAGTTTTTACTCCAGAAACTTCAAAATCATTTCTTGATAAAACTATATTTTCTCTATTTGGTAGAGCTTTGCCAATGCTTTCAAAAGTTACTCTTCCCATGATTATTCTATGACCTGTAGTCATTTCCTTAAAATGCTTCAAGTCCTCTGGTATATGCCAAGGAAGTTCTTTTCCTCTTCCTATAAGTCTATCTTCATCAAATGCAACTATAAGTTCTAGCATTTATTATCCTCCAAACTGTTGACTGAAGCTAAGCACCTCGACTATACGCCTACGGCGTATAGTCGAGAGGATAATGCGGGGCTTCGCCCCGAACCCCACTAATCTTTTTTAGATTCTGCTTAACTACAGCTATTAATAGTATTAATATTATACTGTTTTTATAGAAAATTTACAATATAAAAGACCACGAAAGTGTGGTCTTTGGGTTTATTTCATCACATACCCATACTTAGCTTGGGAAATTATTTTTTCTCTTAAATAAGGAATTTTAGTTTTCAATCTTGATATAAGGGTTTCTAATTTTCTCGTCTCCCCATCATCTCCCCATATATGTTCATATAAAGTATCCTTGCTAAGAACTATTCCTTTATTTAGAATTAAACAACTCAATAACTCAAACTCTTTTCTACCTATCTTCATTTCCTCATTCTTATAAAAAACCAACATTTTTTCATTATCCAAATACAAATTCTCATCAAACTTTAGTATTTTTGCCTCTACCTTAAACCTCTTCAAAAATACCTCAATTTTTCTTTTTAGTACTTCAGAATTATAAGGCTTTCTCATATAATCATCCGCCCCTAAGTCATAGGCTTCCAAATCCTCTTCCATTTTACTAATAACAATTACGTAAGTATCAAGACTCTTTCTTATTTCTCTTAAGAAATCAAGTCCTGTTTTTTCTCCGTCAAGTTCAATGTCCAAAATTATTAGATCAATATTTTGGTTCTTTACAATTTTTATAGCATCTTCATAAGAACTAGCTTCTTCTATATCATTTGTATACTCTAACATTAAGCCTTTTTGAATTTTTCTTATGAAATTATCGTCTTCAACAAGTAAAACTCTCATCTTTTTCCCCCTAAATATTCTTTGTAATTCTGTCTATTTCTCTTTTTATTTCCTTTAAATTTTCCTCAAAACTAATATCATTATCAAAAGTAACACTTAAATTATTAGTAAGTTCCTCTAAGTTATCATTCCCCCAAAAGCTTATACTTCCTTTTAGCTTATGTACTGTTTTTTTATATAATTTTTCATCTGAATTTTCTCTTGCTTTATTTAATCCCTCTTCAATTTCTCTATAATTATCTTCAATGAGTTTTTTAATTTCTTGATTACTCATATTTAGTTTTAATAAATATTCTTTATATGAATCAAGTTTTTCATTTTTGAAAATTTTCATTAAACCCTCATAAATTTTTTCTATTCTTATTGGTTTATATAGTATCATGTCTACTTCTACTTTCTCTATGTTTTCAGGACTTTCTGCAGTCATAAGCACTGTTTTTATTCCCTTAACTTTTTCTTTTATTTCTGATAGTATTTTATCTCCTCTCAAATCTTCCAAATAATAATCACTTATTACAAGATCATAGGAACTATCTGCTAACATAAGAGCATTTCTTCCAGAAAAAGTATAGTCTACCTCTAGTCCAATATTTTCCAAAATATCCTTAGTCATTTCAGCAATAATCATATTATCCTCTACAAGCAAGACTTTTCCGTTTATCTTTTTAAGTTCAATCTTTTCTTCTTCAATAATTATGTTTTGCACTTCTACAGGTAGTTCTACAGTAAATATACTCCCAAAGTTAAACATACTTTCAGTGTTTATTACTCCTTTTAAAGTTTCCACTAGATTTTTGGTGATAGATAGGCCTAGTCCTGCACCTTTTATTTTAAGATTCTCTGCGTTATCTCTTTCATACATATCAAAAATTTTCGGTAACATATGCTCTTTAATTCCTATTCCTGTATCTTTTACCATTATCCTAAGATAACTTTTGTCTTCTTCTTCAAAAAGTTTAAGTAAAAAATATATTTCTCCTTCAAAAGTATATTTTAGTGCATTGGACAATAGATTATTCAGAATTTGTTTTATTTTCATTTCATCACTAAAAATAATATCTGTATATGAATCTACTTCTATCTCACTGGTAAAGACCAAATTTTTATTGCTAGCCTCTATTTCATATGTTTCTTTCATCTCCTCAAATAAAGCTCTTAAACTAAAAAAATCATTTCTTAATTTAATTTTATTTTTCTCAAATTTTGAAATGTCTAATATATCATTTACAAGATACAATAAACTTTCTGTAGATTTCCAAATTACATTTATATATTTTTCTGGATTACCAAAATTTTGAAATTTAAGAATTTCTGAAGCAGAAAGTATACTTTGTAAAGGATTCTTTATTTCATGACTCATATTAGAAAGAAAATTTTCCTTAGCATCTTTAATTTCTAATATCTTTTCTTTTTCCAAGGCTTCGCAATTTATTTTTTCATGTAATAGCTTATCTCTTATATAAAATCTTGATGCTCCATAGGTAATTAAAATTATCATTATTACGTAAAAATACATAGTCCATATATTCCAAAAAGGATTTTCCCCTACTACAATATTAACTTCAATACTATTTTCACTTTTTATACCTTCGTTATTTATTCCATAAGCTTCAAATTTATAATCGCCTGATGGAAGATTTGTATACTGAATAGTTTTTTCTGTAGTGCTATACCATTCTTTATCAAAACCCTTTAATCTATACTCAACTTTACTTTTTCCACTGTTGAAAAAATCTAACACAGCTAAATTGAAAACAAGATAAGAATTATCATAAGGTAGCTTAATTTTACTTAAATCTCGCACTTCTTCAAAATTAGTCATTATTCTATCTAAATATATATAGTAGCCAGATTTTTTATTTTGTTTTTTTACTGGTATAACTGATATGCCCTTTATTCCTCCAAAATACACTTCCTTTTTTACAAAATCTACCAAAGAAGCTCCTATATTAAATTCATTATCCTGAAGACCATGGCTTATATCATAAACGTTTATTTCTCCATTTTCCAAAATTTCTGCAATACCCATATCACTTGACACCCAAACTTTACCATCAACAGTTTCTATAGCATAAATAGTGTCGTCTAAAAGTCCATTTTTAGTGTTATAATGAATTGTTTTTTTTGTTTTTAAATTGTATTTATAAAGACCACTATCCCAAGTTCCTATGTATAAATTGTCCCCATATTTTTTTAATTGCCACATTGTATTTTCTTTTATGCTTGAATTTTGTGTATTAATAAGTTTATAAGATTTACTTACCAGATTTAATATAATTATCCCAGCATCCTCGGTTCCTAAATAATACTCATTATTAGTGCCCTTTTCTATATCCCACACAAAATTACTAGCTAAATTTTTTGTTTGTACACTAAATATCTCATAGGAATAATCCTTTTTATTTAACTTAATGAGTCCGTTTCCATAAGTACCTATAAGTAAAAAATCTTTTTCGTTAAAAATAACATTTATTCTCTTTATATTTTCTATAATTTCAGAAAAAACCAAGTTTTTTATTAATTTAAAATTTTTGTCAAAAATAAATAAACCATTATTTTTCGTTCCCAAATAATAGTATTTTTCATCCTTTTCAATAGACCAAACAGGCATATTCTCCAAAAGATTCTTAGTCTTGGAACTTTCCTTGTCATACACACTAAAACCTTTATCATGCCCTATCAAAATTTCGTTTTTATCCCCAAAAATCATTGCATGAATATTATTATTTATAAGATTACCTTTTTCACTGCTATCAAAGTTTCTAATATACTTTATCTTATTTTCCTTACTTAAGCCCCCAGTATAAGAGCCTATCCAAAGAATTTCATTTTTATCTCTATAAAGACTCATTATCTTATCATTAGGAAGGCTATATCTATCTGATACTATGTGATTATAAAAAGATTTTTTTCCTGTTTTTTCATCTATAGTCATAATACCTTTATCACAAGCTATGTATAGAATACTTTTATAATAGTTTACATCAGAAAAAAGACCTAATTCTTCTTCATAAATTAAGCTAAGTTTTTTATCTTTATTCAAATAGAGCACTTGATTATCAGTTAATACATAGGTTTTTTCTCCTGTATTTACTATTCTGTTAATCTTATCATCTAAAAGGCCTTTTTCCAACTTTCCATCTACTGGATTATAGTAAAATAGACCCTTGTGTGTTCCAAGTACTAATTTATTTTGAAATTTAGCTATGGAAAATATTACCAGTTCATTTAATAACTCTGATTCTATTTTATTTATTTCAAAACTATTTGGGTTTATAGTATACATACCTGAATCAGAACCTAAGTACAATTTATCCCCTAGTTGTTCCATACTTCTACCTGAAACTTCATAAAATTTTTCAATTTTTCCCTCAGCATAATTAAAGTAACTAATACCACTCTTACTTATTATCCACATATTTCCATAAGTATCTTCAAAAAGTTCTCTAATAAAAGAATGATGTAGGCCATTTTCTCCATTTTTATCTTTTAATATTTCAAATTTTTCCCCATTAAATCTTTGAAGTCCTCCATGAGTTCCTACCCACAAATAGCCTCTTATGTCTTGTTTTATAGCTTTTACTGAACTTTGTAATAAACCGTTTTCTGTAGAATAGTTTACAAATTTTATATCATTAACTCTATTTACTTCTTTAGAAAAAATAGACATAATAAACAATATAAAAATAATTAATTTTTTCAATTTTATTCCCCCAAAATCTATAATGATAGTTAGTAGGTAGTTAGTAGTTAGTAGTTAGTAGTTAGTAGTTAGTAGTTAGTAGTTAGTAGTTAGTAGTTAGTAGTTAGTAGTTATAAATTGATAATTGAAAATGTAAAATGGATAATTATGGTAGGGTGCTTGCCGCTGGCAAGCCCTATATTTTTTAGGGGTCCCTATATCGACCCTGTTTTTATTGTATATCCCATTATTTCAAACCACTGGGCAAAAATAGATTTTGCCCCTACAAAACAACATATTTATCTATTTCCAATATCAAGGTTCATGCAATGAACCAAAACTATTCACTCTTAACTATTAATTTTTAACTGTTTCATTCCTAACTACTAATTCCTAATTGCCTTTATATATTCTTTCCCCTTTTCAAGATTTTCCATAAATTTTTCTATATCTTCTTTGCTTCTCTTCTTTATAAGCTTTGCAGGATTTCCCCCTACAATAGAAAAAGCTTCTACATCTTTTGTCACAACACTGCCCATCCCTACAATGGCTCCCATTCCTATTCTAACTCCCGGAACTATCATTACAGAATCCCCTATCCAAACTCCTTTTTCTATATGAACAGGCCTTTTTATTACTTTTGCATCATAAGGTATAGTCTCTGCTTTCTCATAGTTGTGGTTTGATGAGTATATTATAACTCTTGGACCAATGATAACGCTATTTTCAATAGTTATTCCTCCAAGTCCATGGATATTCCCAAAAGGCCCTATATAACAATTATTTCCAATCTCTATATTTTTACTATTGGAAAAAGTTACTGTTTTATCAATAATTACATTTTCTCCAATATTTTTCATTTTTTTTTTTTGCAAAAAAATTTTAATTTTCTTTAACATTATACCTCCAAGACTTATTTAGTTTATTGCAAAATTACATTAAATTGATTCTAAAGATACAATGCTTAAAATTTATCCGTGAAATCCATGTCTAAACATTACCACTTTACAACTATTAAGTTCAAAAGAGAAGGGAGCTCGCCCCCTTCACCCCAAATATTCATAAATTCTTTTTGTAACTGCTCAGGCATGAGGAAATAAATAAATTTAATTCTTTTGTTTTTATGGGGTTCGGGGCAAAGCCCCGCAATTCTACATCCAAGGTTCCACGCCAAAGGCGTGGAACCTTGGATGTAGTCTGAGTAGTTACTTCTTTTTTATAATTCTATATATCTTGTTCTTAGTAATTTTATTCTGCAATTACTTTTTTGTAAGAATTCCACATGTAAACTGCACCTATTACTCTAACTATAAATATAGATAATACCGCTCCCAATATTCCTATCTTCAATATTCCTATAAAAACAAATCCTAATAGAGCACTTCCTATAAATTGGCATACATTTATAAAAGCAATGTTTTTATTAGCCTTTATATAGAGTACTAATCTAAATACTTGTGATATTAACTCAATAAAAAATGCCAGAAGAAGTATAACTGCAAATTTATATGCACCCATGTACCCTTCTCCTATGGTTAATTTTATAAATATTTTTATAAAGGGTATTAACATAATTAGAGGAAACGCCAGAATCAACCCCATTTTGAAGGCTTTATTTACTTGATGAATTAATTCTTCTCTAGTGCATGAAGCAAATTTTGGAAAAAATAATGTAGTCAATGAGGTGTTTAACACATTTAAAATAGTAAAAAATATAAGTAAAGCCGAAAAATATCCTAAATCCTCTTTAGTAGCATAAAGTTTTAAATAGTAGAGTTCTAGAGTTCCATTTAGTATAAATGCAAGAGATATATTTGATAAAAATATCCATTTACTAAAATGAAATAATTTTTTTACTAATCCAATCTGGAGACCGGGTTTTTTAAATAATTCTTTTTGGTCAAATAATAACAAAATAACAATAGCTATGGCAGAATAAGTAAATATATCCATAGATAAATTCAAGTTATAAAGTCCCTTATAGTAAAAAACACCCATAGGTATAAGTCTCATAAATGCCATAATAAATTTATAAATAAAAAAACTTTTAAATTTCCCTTGTGCTCTATACTTAGACATTAAAAGTTCTGAAATACTTATAGTAAAAATTGTGCTAAGCATGATTACAACTCTTTTTAGACCCAAATACTCAATAAAATCTTTCCCCCACAAGGGTAAAGATACAGAAAAAGCTAATATCAAAATTAGAGAAATTATCCCCTTAAGATAAAAACTATTTGTTAAAACTTCGTCACTGGTCTTTTTATCCTTTCCATAATTTTCTGAATAAAATTTTAAAAAGGCCGTAGAAAGGCCCAAATCACTTATTAAAACAAGAGTATTGATACTTTGTATAATTAATGAATAAATACCTATTTCATTAAGACCCAAAAATCTTGTATTTAATATTCCGTATAAAAAATTTAATCCACTTACAAAAAGGGTTAAAAAAATTACTAAATATGATTTCATTTATTTCCTTCCAAATACTTAATTTGTAATGCTCAGACCGTTATTTTAACATAAACCCATTCGCCTTCGGCGAATGGGTGGAGTGTGAATCCGGGGCGTTTCGCCCCGAACCCCTTTTTATCTATCTTTTTATTTCTAATCTATTATTTTAAATTTGCACCCGCTCAAGTATAGCTGATAAGTAAATCCTTTTTTTGTTTTTATGGGGTTTGGGGCAAAGCCCCATAAGTTCCCATCCAAGCGTCCACGCTTTTGGCGTGGACGCTTGGATACAGACTGAACAGTTCCCTTAATTTTATCAAAATATTATACCACAATCTTTATGCTAAGTAAAAAAAATGTGCCCTAGGGCACATTAAATATTTTTTCTTTGTTTCACTCTTAGAAGTTCTTCTAAATTAACAGTAAGTCCTTCTTTTTCTCCAGTAATTATTTGAGTTGTTTTGATATCATAAATCTCTATAACTCTTTCTAAATCCATTTCATCTACTATTTTTTGTCTAGCTCTTTTACCCATAAGTTCTCTTTCTTCCTCTGAAAGATTTATTAGAGTAGCCATTTTATAAGCTAAATCAAAAGAGTTTTTCGCCTTACACAAAAATCCTGTAAGTCCTTCATCTACTACTTCTCTACAACCTGCAACATTTGTAGCAATTATAGGTTTTTCCATAGATGCAGCTTCCATAAGTACTCTTGATACTCCTTCTCTATAACTAGGAAGAACTATACAGTCTGCTTCTTTTATTACTTTTACTACATCATTAGTTGTCCCCAAATAGTTAAGTATTCCAGCTTCTACAGCCTCATCTACTTCTTCCTTAGGTACACCACTAGGATTCCCATTGTCTATAGCACCCAACAATTGAAACTCAATATCAGGCCTTTGACTTTTAATTTTTTTCGCAGCTTCTACATATTCTCTAAAACCTTTGTCATAAAGCACTCTTGCTATCATCAAAAACTTGATTTTACCGTCTTTTATTTCTTTAGCAGAAGGAATATATCTTTTTGTATTAACTCCCTCACTTGGTAAAATAAATGCTTGACTCTCTGCTATAAGGTCTTTTTCCAAGAATATTTCTTTGTCTTCACTATTCAAAAACCAAACTTCTTCTGCATAAGTTAGAGAAAACTTATACAAAAATTGTGCAATAAGACTTGTTATATTTTTGTTAATAAAAACATAACCAAGACCTGTGGTTATTGCAACAGATTTTCTTCCAGCTAGTTTTGCAGCCAAAGTTCCATAAATATTAGGTTTTATTGTGTAGTGATAAACTAAATCAAATTTTTCTTCCCTATAAATTTTATAAAGGTTCTTCACAAGTTTTAAGTCTTCTTTTATATTAGTTCCTTTTCTGCTCATAGGTACTGTTATAAGATTTACTCCCAATTCTTCAGTAAAAAGATGCTCTTTTCCTTCATTAGGGGGAACTATAACCGTGATATCATAACCTCTTTTTTTAAGCTCTCCTATCATTTCCCCACGGAAATTATACATTTCCCATTGGGCATTGTGTACAAATGCTACTTTCTTTTTCATTTTGAGCTGATGCACTCCTCTATGTTAAAAAATTTATAAACTATAAATTGTTCTAAATTCTATAATAGCAGATATTTTGCTTTTTTTCAATGATAATTATTTTTATTTGTACCAAATAAATTTCTTGAGAATAAAAATAGGCTATCCTAAAAAAGATAGCCTATTTTTAAATTTAGAATCTATATTCAGCTTTAAATGAAGCTACTAAATTAGTTCCATAGTCAATTTCTCCACCTTTAGTAGTTACTGCTCCAACCTTTTCCTCATAGTCTTCTTCTTTAGCTATATTTAACTTAATATCTCCTACAAGTTTAAGACTATCTATATATTTTTCAACTCCACCACCTAGGTCAAAGCTATTGTATGCTTTAGTAAATTCATAGTTTGTATTTTCTTGATTTACTGATTTTCTTACAAATTTAGAGTATACAAAAGGTCTCATTTCACCTTGTCTGTTAAATGTAGCTTTTCCATATAAACCTAACATAAAGTTATTATAGCTATAATCATCACTTATTGTTTTATTTGTTCTTGCATCGTTTCTTAAATCGCCTTCTACTTCAAATAAAGTTGTAGCAGTTTTAAATTCTCCATTGGCGTTTAATGCAAAATAATTTTCTTTCCTGTCTTTATCAATATCAGCTTCGTCTACTGCCCCAAAGTTGTTAATTCCTAATCCTATTAAACTGGCAACAGTAAATTTAGAATTTTCACTTACTTTAAAGTCTGCTCCAACTTGTGTGAATAAACAATCTGTTAGATTAAACATATTAACTTTCGTAAATAATCTTTTATTCCCCATGAATTTTTCGTATTCAATACCAGATATTGGCAATCTCATGTCATTTCCTGCTGTTGCCATTTCGTTTTCAAAAGCATTCTCTAGCAACAATACGTCTACTCCACCAATATTTTCTATTTCCCCTAAAATTAAACCTCTATCAAAATTTTCATTCTCAAATCTTTTTCCTATTTTCCAATCCATATCATAAGGTCTTAAAGTTACTATAGAATCAGGACTTGATTTTATTTTAATGTAAGTCTCAGAGCTTTCTACATCTACTCCGTAGTTATTATTTGCTTCTCCTGTTAGTTCATCAATACTCGCAACTTTTGATACAACAGCTTTAACTTGCCCTTCTACTCTTCCTTTAC
>RRZU010718948.1_pt1 | contig 10160 bp, 11 predicted proteins | sample 2165561 | NCBI WGS metagenome assembly RRZU01 (sample SAMN10456909, study PRJNA506462) | wastewater metagenome | isolation source: wastewater sludge | place: USA: Moscow, Idaho
ACCGGGACCCGCAGCAATGATGTGCCCACCCGTCAGACGGGGGAATGTGTGGCCAACCCGTCCCCGGCCTCCGGTGTGCAGATCCCGCTGGGCGCGATCACCCTTTTCACTGGCGGACCGAGCGTGGGCGGCGAGATCGCACACGTCTTCGTCCCGGTGGTCGCCAGCCGTCCGGTCAATGCCGAGAACGTCTTCGTCATGGTGTCGGTCAGCGATCCCGCCGCGTCCCCGCGGGACATCGTCGGGGATGCGCCCCTCACTGTCGCTCCCGGCGGTGGAGGCACTTCGGTGGGACTGGTCGCCCCCACCGGGAACAAGCTGAAGTGGAAGGGCAAAGGCAAGGCCGTGGTGTCCTGGCAGCCGGTCACTGGCGCCACCTCGTATCGGGCGCGCCTCAAGGTCGGGAAGAAGTGGACCAAGTGGTCGACGCTGGCGAACAACGGGCTGCGGCTGACCAAGCTCAAGAAGGGCAAGCGGTACGTCCTGCAGGTGCAGGCGGTCGGTGACGCCGGTCGTGGGCCGGTGGCGACCTGGCGTTTCAAGGCCAAGAAATAGCCCCTCGCCGTTCGCGGGTTAGGGTCGAGGTATGGCCGACGCTGTGGATTGGAACCTCGCTGCTGCGCTCGGTTCCCGGGTGGTGGGCGGCGGCCCCAAGCTTTCGCCGGAGGAGGCCAACCAGGTAGTCGCCGAGTTGTACTACCTGGCAGGTGAGGCCACTCCGCTCGTGCAGGAGACCACCGGGCTCGACGCCTTCCTGGCCAGCGAGGTCAAGGTGGTCGACCGGACCGAGTGGATCAAGTCCAACCTCGACAGCTTCCAGCGGATCAGCGAGCCGTTGACAGAACGCCTTGAGAACTCGGGTGCGTTCACCCGCGAGATCGGGTCGCGGGCCACCGGTGCCCAGCTCGGCCTCGTGCTCGGATTCGTCGGGTCACGGGTGCTGGGCCAGTTCGAGATCTTCACGCAGGACGATCCGCGGCTGTTGCTGGTGGCACCCAACATGGTGGCCATCGAGCGGCAGCTCGACGTCGTGCCGCGCGACTTCCGGCTGTGGGTGTGCGTTCACGAGCAGACCCACCGCATCCAGTTCGCATCCGCCCCCTGGCTCACCGGCTATCTGCTGGAGAACATCCACGAGTACATGCGGCTGTCCGATATGAGCACGCAGGAGCTGTTCGCCCGGATGTCGGCGGCGGTGCGCGCCGTACGTTCCGGTGACCAGCAGGACGGGTTCATCGGGGCCTTCCACTCCGGTGAGCAGAAGGTGGTGTTCGACCGCCTCACCGCGGTGATGTCGTTGCTCGAGGGTCACGCGGACGTCGTCATGGACGAGGTCGGCCCGAAGGCCATCCCCACCGTGCGGTTCATCCGTGCGGCGTTCCAGCAGCGCCGTGCGGCGGGGACCAGCGGATGGGAGGGGTTGTTGCGCCGCCTGCTCGGCATGGACCTCAAAGCGCGTCAGTACGCCCAGGGCGCGACGTTCGTGCGGGCGGTCCTCGCCGACGGTGGCATGCAGCGGATCAACGCGGTGTGGGAGTCGCCCGACCACCTGCCCACCCGCGCGGAGATCGAGGACCCGGCGCTGTGGCTGAAGAGACTGTAGGACGGCGCAGCCTGCTCGCGGTCCGCAGAGCCGTGGTCGACAACCTCGCGGATCTACCACCGGACGTCCTGGTGCTGGTCGCGTGTTCGGGTGGTCCGGATTCTCTGGCGCTGGCTGCCGGTGCCGCAATGTCGGGCAGACCCGTGGGTGCGGTGGTCGTCGATCACGGTCTGCAGGAGGGTTCGGCACAGCTCGCTGCGCGCACAGCGCAGATGTGTTCGCACCTCGGACTGGCCCCAGTGCACGTGCGGGCGGTGTCCGTCGGGACCGTCGGTGGGCCGGAGGCCGCGGCCAGGGTCGCCCGCTACGGCGCGCTGCGAGCCGTCGCCCACGAATGCGGGGCGGGCGCGATCCTGCTCGGGCACACCCTCGACGATCAGGCCGAGACCGTCCTGCTGCGGCTCGCGCGCGGGTCCGGAGCCCGCAGCCTGGCCGCGATGGCGCCGGTGGACGGGGACCTTCGACGACCGATGCTGGGGTTGCGCCGGGCGCAGGTGCGGCGGGCCTGTGAAGGGGCTGGGTTGGCAGCACACGAGGACTCCCACAACGCCGACGACCGCTACGCGCGTGCCCGGCTGCGTCATCACGGGCTGCCTGCCCTCGTCGACGACCTAGGGGAGGGTGTTGTGCTCGGGCTGGCCCGCACAGCGGCCTCGCTGCGTGACGATAACACCGCACTCGATGCCTGGGCCGAGCAGATCGCCGTCACGGACGGTGACCAGGTGACTGCGGAGATCGCCGACATGGCCGGTATTCCGCGGGCGATCAGGCTGCGGGTGATCCGTCGGATGGTGCTTCTGGCCGGTACGCCTGGTGCGGCGCTGAGCCGGGATCACCTGCTCGGTGTGGACACGCTGGTCACCGCCTGGACAGGACAGGGCCCACTGGATCTGCCAGGCGGTGTTCGCGCGACCCGGGTATCTGGCAGGCTGGTCCTGCACCGATCATCTGGGAGGCACAGTGCGCGTTGAGGACGTTGACGGGCAACTCGAAGGTGTGCTCATCACCTCCGCCGAACTGCAGGCCCGCCTGTCGCAGATGGCCCACCAGGTCGACTCCGACTACGGCGACAAGGACCTGCTCATCGTGGGGGTCCTGAAAGGTGCGGTGATGGTGGTGGCCGACTTCGTCCGGGCCCTGTCGATCCCCGTCGAGATGGACTGGATGGCGGTGAGTTCGTACGGCTCGAGCACGAAGAGTTCCGGCGTCGTGCGGATCCTCAAGGACCTTGACGCCGACCTCGGGGGCCGGCACGTCCTGATCGTCGAGGACATCCTGGACTCCGGGCTGACCCTGTCCTGGCTGCTGCGCAACCTGCGTTCCCGGGGGGCTGCCAGCGTCGAGGTGCTCACCCTGTTGCGTAAGCCCGACGCCATGCGCACCGAGGTCGATGTGCGGTACCTCGGATTCGACATCCCCAACGACTTCGTGGTCGGCTACGGCCTGGACTACGCGGAGAAGTACCGCAATCTGGACTGTGTCGCCAAGCTCTCGCCGTCTGTCTACGAGTGACCGGATGTCCCACTTCGCATGATGATCATGCTCGCTTCCGGGCTCTCGTGGGGAGATTCGGCGCTGCCTTCATGATCATCATGCAAAGTGGGACATGACGTTGCGGTTACGCCCTTAGCGCACGCTGGTGATACGGGAATGAGCAGACAAGTATCGGCCGTTCTATCCTCAAGGTGATGAATATGAAGCGCTTGGCGCGTGGGCCGCTGTTGTGGATCCTGCTGGCAGTACTCCTTGTGCTGCTTGGCAGCAGTCTCGTGTCCGGCGTCGGAGGAGTCAAAGACGTCGACACGTGGCAGGCCGTCGACTACATCGAGCAGAACCAGGCCAAGCAGGCCACGCTGATCGATCGCGAGCAGCGCATCGAGTTAACGCTGCAGGACGGGACCAAGGTCCGCTCCGAGTACATCACCGGTCAGGGCCTCGAACTGCAGAACCAACTGCAGGCCAAGAAGGACGCCGGACAACTGCCCGACGGCTACACCGTCGAGGTCCCGCGGGACAACATCTTCGTCACGCTGCTGGTCTCGCTGCTGCCGGTCGTGCTGATCGTGCTGCTGCTGTTCTTCTTCATGAGCCAGATGCAGGGCGGTGGCTCGCGGATCATGAACTTCGGCAAGTCGAAGGCCAAGGTCATCACCAAGGACATGCCGCAGACCACGTTCGCCGACGTCGCCGGCGCGGCTGAGGCCGTCGAGGAGCTCGAGGAGATCAAGGAGTTCCTGGCCCAGCCTGCCAAATTCCAGGCAGTCGGAGCCAAGATTCCGAAGGGCGTGCTGCTGTACGGCCCGCCCGGTACCGGAAAGACCCTGCTCGCCCGGGCCGTTGCCGGTGAGGCCGGGGTTCCCTTCTACCCGATCTCCGGTTCGGCCTTCGTCGAGACGTTCGCCGGCGTGGGTGCGTCGCGGGTGCGGGGCCTGTTCGAGCAGGCGAAGACCAACGCGCCGGCCATCGTTTTCGTCGACGAGATCGACGCCGTGGGCCGCCACCGTGGTGCGGGTCTCGGCGGCGGTCACGACGAGCGCGAGCAGACGCTGAACCAACTGCTTGTCGAGATGGACGGCTTCGACGTCTCGGGTGGAGTCATCCTCATCGCAGCAACCAACCGCCCGGACATCCTCGACCCGGCGTTGCTGCGCCCGGGTCGCTTCGACCGGCAGATCGCTGTGGAACGCCCGGATCTCAAGGGACGCGAGGAGATCCTCAAGGTCCACGTCAAGGGCAAGCCGATCGCCCCCGGGATCGACCTGCTGAACATCGCCCGCCGGACGCCGGGCTTCACAGGTGCCGATCTGGCCAACGTACTCAACGAGGCCGCACTGCTCACCGCCCGCGGCAATGAGACCCTGATCACCCCGGAGGCCGTCGATGAGGCGATCGACCGGGTGGTCGCGGGTCCGCAGAAGCGCACTCGCCTGATGAACGAAGCCGAGAAGCGGATCACCGCCTACCACGAGGGTGGTCACGCGCTGGTCGCGGCGGCCCTGCCCAACAGCGATCCGGTGCACAAGATCACGATCCTGCCGCGCGGTCGTGCCCTGGGCTACACGATGGTGCTGCCCGATCAGGAGAAGTACTCGACGACCCGCAACGAGATGCTCGACCAACTCGCGTACATGCTCGGTGGGCGGGCTGCGGAAGAGATGGTCTTCCACGACCCCACGACCGGCGCCTCCAACGACATCGAGAAGGCGACGGCGGTGGCTCGCGCGATGGTGACCCAGTACGGCATGACCGAGCGCCTCGGCGCGATCCGGTACGGCCAGGAGAACAACGAGGTGTTCCTGGGCCGCGATATGGGACATGTGCGCGACTACTCCGAGGAGATCGCCGCGGCCATCGACGAAGAGGTGCGCTCGCTGATCGAGCAGGCCCATCAGGAGGCGTACGAGGTCCTGTTCGACAACCGCGACATACTCGACCGGCTCGTCGTGGAGCTGCTCGAGAAGGAGACTCTCGACAAGGAGCAGGTCGCTGGGATCTTCGCGGACCTGCGTCGCCGTGATGCGCGACCCGCCTGGACCGGTTCCGCGCGGCGACGTCCGCACGAGCGGGGACCGGTGGAATACCCCGCGGGTTCCAACGGCAACGGATCCGTGGGTGTGCCGGCGCCCGAGCAGCCGCTGTAAGTGCGGGGCCGCTGTCGCTTGGGCACCCGAATGCGTGGGCCTGTGGGTTTGGGTGTCTGACGGGCAAGCCAGTTGTCGCTGGGGCACCCGAATGTGCGGGTCGGTGGGTTTGGGTGTCTGACGGGCAGCCCAGTTGTCGCTGGGGCACCCGAATGCGCGGGTCGGTGGGTTTGGGTGTCTGACGGGCAGCTGCGGCGCCGCCCCGGGAGCCCGGCAGGCGCGTTCAGGATGTGTGCTCCACACTAGATCAATGACCAATCCGATCAGCTTGCCTGACCGTGAGATCCCGCCGTTCGATCAGGCCCGCGCCGAGGCCGCCGTTCGAGAACTGCTGTACGCCGTTGGCGAGGACCCGCAACGCGACGGCCTGCTCGACACCCCCGCTCGCGTGGCGCGGATGTACGCCGAAGTGTTCGCCGGGATGCGGCAGTCGCCCGAGGAAGTGCTCACCACCACGTTCGACCTCGCCCATGATGAGCTCGTCCTGGTCCGGGACATCGAACTGTGGAGCCACTGTGAACACCACTTGGTTCCCTTTTTCGGGCGTGCACACGTGGGCTACATCCCCGCCGACGACGGCCGCATCACCGGGCTGAGCAAGCTCGCCCGCCTCGTCGACGTCTACGCCAAGCGCCCGCAGGTGCAGGAGCGCCTGACCACGCAGGTCGCCGACGCGCTGCAGTCGATCCTGAAGCCCCGCGGGGTCATCGTCGTGATCGAGGCCGAGCACCTGTGCATGGCGATGCGCGGCACCCGTAAACCGGGATCGACGACGACCACGAGCGCGGTGCGTGGCCAGTTGCGCGATTCGGCCACCCGCGCCGAGGCGATGGCGTTGATACTGGGTCGATGACCATCGTCATGGGCGTGCTCAACGTGACGCCCGACTCATTCAGCGACGGGGGACGGTACGCCGGTCTGCCGGAAGCTCTCGAGGCGGGCGTGGGCATGGCGGCTGCGGGCGCTGCATGGGTGGACGTCGGGGGTGAGTCCACGCGTCCAGGGGCACAGCGGGTGTCCCTGGAGACCGAACTCGAGCGGGTCGTGCCCGTTGTGTCGGGGCTTGCGGATGCCGGAGTCGCGGTCAGCATCGACACCACTCGAGCCGCGGTCGCACGGGCCTGCGTGGCCGCCGGAGCACGGATGGTCAACGACGTGAGCGGGGGGCTGGCCGACGAGGACATGCTGCCCAGCGTTGCCGACCTGGGCGTCGACTTTGTCGCCATGCACTGGCGCGCCCACTCCGAGCGCATGCAGGAGTTCACGGACTATGGCGACGTGGTCGAGGACGTCGAACTGGCCCTGCGGGAGAGGCTGTCGGCCTGTGAAGATGCCGGGATCGCCGGCGATCGGGTGGTGCTCGATCCGGGCCTCGGGTTCGCCAAGCAGTCGCACCACAACTGGCAACTTCTGCACGGGTTGCCCCGGCTCGTCGCCATCGGGCCTCGGGTCCTGGTGGGTGCGTCTCGCAAACGCTTCTTGGGTGATCTGCTGGCCGTCGAAGGTGTGCCACCCGAACCTGCTGGGCGCGACACCGCCACTGCGGCGATCAGTGCGCTCGCGGCCGCCCAGGGCGTCTGGGGGGTACGAGTGCATGATGTTCCCGGGAGTCGCGACGCGGTGCGGGTCGCTCAGGCATGGCAGGAGGCACGATGACGGACACGATCGCGGTGATGGGGATACGTGCCCGCGGCCACCACGGGGTGCTCGACTTCGAACAGAAGATGGGTCAGACGTTCGTCGTGGACGTTGAGATGGCCGTGGACACCGCGCAGGCAGGCGGTTCAGACGACCTGGCCCACACCGTTGACTACGGGGCGGTGGCCACCGAGGTTGCGGCGATCGTGACCGGGCCGGCGTTCCAGCTGATCGAGGCCCTCGCCGAGCGCATCGCCGCGCGGGTGAAGGCCTTCCCCGGTGTCGAGCAGGTCACGATCACCGTGCACAAGCCGTACGCGCCGGTCACCGAGGTGTTCGAGGACGTGATCGTGCGGATCACGCGATGAGGGTCGCGCTGTCGATCGGGGCGAACCTCGGTGAGCGCGTGGCGGCGCTGCAGTATGCCGTGGACGAGTTGGCCACCCTCGGCTGGATCGTTGCGGTATCCGATGTTTACGAGACCGATCCGGTGGGCGGGCCGGAGCAGCCGGACTACCTGAACGCCGTCGTCATCCTGGAAACAGAGGCTCCCCCCGAGCAGGTGCTGGCCACCGCACACGCGGCCGAGCAGGGCAAGGGCAGGACCCGGGAGATCCGCTGGGGTGCCCGCACCCTGGATGTGGACGTACTCGCCTACGGCCAGGTCGTCAGTGCCGATCCGGACCTGACATTGCCGCATCCACGGGCGACGCAGCGCGCGTTCGTGATGATCCCTTGGGCCCAGATCGATCCCGCGTTCGAGTTGCCCGATGGCCGAACAGTGGGTGAGGTCGTCGTGGCCTCCGCAGGTGTTCGCCGAATGGGACCGTTGCTGCGTACAGTGGAGCCGTGACCCCGACCAGTGCCAGGCTGTTGCTGACGTTGGGGGCCGTCAGTGCGGTGGCTGGATGGGTCCTCGCCGACGTCATCGACAGGTTGGCTGGACGCAGCGTTCCGGTCCCGTGGACCGCCCCCGCCACGCTCGCGATCCTGGCGATCGCTCTGGTGTTCTGGTCCTTCGGCATGCGGCGGCGCCTGCGTGAGAAGCGGGTGGACCCGTTCGTGGCAGCCCGTACCGCTGCGCTGGCGATGGCGGCGTCGCGCACGGGTGCAATCGCAACAGGTGTCTACGCCGGGTTCCTCGTCTGGTTCGTCGGTCAGTGGTGGATCGAAGCGGCACGGGCGCGCGGTTTCGCGTCGATGGCCGCGGTGATCGCGGGGTTGCTGGTCGTGGCCTCTGCACTGTGGCTCGAACGCATCTGCCGTATCAAGGGCGACGGCGACGATGACGACGACGGCACCAACGATGCGGACTCAGCGGCCGATTGGGTGCATCCACGGGTCGGCTAGAGTCGGAACATGGCCGAGGCTCTGGAAGACCTTCCGTACGAGGAACTGCGCCACCAGGCGTTCGAACTGGCGGAGAAACGCCATGACATCGGGTTCTTCTACGACCTGCTGACCCACGCCCCGTCTCTTGAGAACGTCTCCGATGAGGGCGGTTCGCTGGGCGACATCTCGGGTTCGCTGGTGGGGCTGATCTCCGCTGCGAAAGAGGCGTTCGGCCATGAGAAGGTCGGCGACCTCGAGCCGTTGTTCGTCGCGCGGTACGCCACCTACATCCGCGAGCACGGTGGCCAGTAGGCCGTCGATCAGGGGCGCGAGGCCAGCATCAGTCGGTCCATGTCCGCGACCCGCACGGCCCTGCCGCCCGGAGTGACCCGCGCGGTCCCTGAGTCAGCCTGCAGGGTCGCGGCGAGCAGGTCGTAGAGGCTGGCTGACCCCGGTACCTCGATGACCCCGGGTCCCGGCTCGATCGTCTCCTCGCCAAGTGCGTCGTCGGGGATCGGACTGACCCGAAGGCGCTTGATCGCGCGGTCCGAGCCGACGAAATCCGCAACGAAGTCGCTGGTCGGGAACCCGAGGACCGCGGCCGGGCGGTCGTACTGCTCCAGATAGCCACCCTGCCGCATCACCGCGATCCGATCGCCGAGCTTGACGGCCTCGTCGATGTCGTGGGTCACGAGCACCACCGTCTTGCGCACGCGCTGGTGAAGAGCGAGGAACTCGTCCTGCAGGCGCTCGCGGGCGATCGGGTCGACCGCGCCGAACGGCTCGTCCATGAGTAGGACCGGAGGGTCGGCGGCCAGGGCGCGGGCCACCCCGACCCGCTGCCGCTGCCCTCCCGAGAGCTGGTGCGGGTATCTGTCGCCGAAGGTGTCCGGGTCGAGATCCACGAGGCCGAGCATCTCGTCGACCCGGGCGGTGATGCGGGCCCTGTCCCAGCCCAGTAGCCGGCACACGGTGGCGACGTTCTTGCGCACGGTGTAGTGCGGGAACAGGCCGGCGTTCTGGATGACGTAGCCGATCCGCCGGCGCAACTCCTGCACGTCCAGGGAGGTGACATCGTCACCGTTGACCAGGATGCTGCCGCCCGTGGGCTCGATGAGGCGGTTGATCATCCGCATCGTGGTGGTCTTGCCGCACCCGGAGGGGCCCACCAGGGCGCAGATGACCCCTTCGTCGATCTCGAGGGTGAGGTCGTGCACCGCAACCGTGCCGTCCGGGTACTGCTTGGTCACGTCCTGCAGGCTGATCATGGGTGCGACCGTAGCGCAGGCGGGGCGGCCGTGAGAACTGCTGTGGCGCCGTGGCTGGATCGCCAGTAGCCACGACGCTGGCGATGCATCAACGCCACGCGCTACCGTCGGCCCCATGTCGTCCACGCTGGCTGATGCGAGCAACCCGTGGTTGTCCTGGACCTACGTCCAGAACAACTGGGAGGAGCTCGTGGCGGCGGGCAAGGAGCACATCTTCCTGACCGTGGGAGCGGTGGTGCTGGCCATCGTGCTGGCGATCCCGTTGGCAATGCTCGTACGCAAGGTGCCCCGCCTGTCCGGTCCGGTGCTGGGCCTGTCCGGGATCCTGTACACGATCCCGTCGCTGGCACTCATCTCCTTGCTGTGGCCGGTGTTCGGCCTGAGCCCGTGGACCGTGATCATCGCGCTGGCGGTGTATGGCCTGCTGGTCGTCCTGCGCAACATCGTGGTCGGCCTCGACGAGGTGCCGGCCGAGGTCCTCGACGCGGCCAACGGCATGGGGCTGACCACGCGCCAGATCGCCACGCGGGTGTCGATCCCGCTGGCGATGCCGACGATCCTGGCGTGCATCCGGATCGCCCCCGTGAGCACGGTGGGAATGGTCACCTGGGTCGCGCTTGTCGGCAACGGCTGCTTCGGCAAGCGCTGCCTGTCCGGGGTCCAGAACAACTTCTGGCA
>RRZU011367141.1_pt1 | contig 10159 bp, 8 predicted proteins | sample 2165561 | NCBI WGS metagenome assembly RRZU01 (sample SAMN10456909, study PRJNA506462) | wastewater metagenome | isolation source: wastewater sludge | place: USA: Moscow, Idaho
ATTTGACTGTTAATCAAAGGGTCGTTGGTTCGAATCCAACCAGGGACGCCATCTCTTATCACTTGTTTTATTAAGTGATTTTTTTTGCTTCCTACTTCCTTCACTTAATGATATAATAGATTTATTAATCTTTTTTATTACAGGAGTGACTATGTTTGTTGATTATTTAGATAATATAGACGAATTAGAAAATAACAATGAAGTTAAGAAAAATATAAATATTATAGAGCAAATTTATAAATTTATGTCATTTGTTAATTTTCTTTCTTTTGAATCTACTAGTTTAGCTAATTCTGATATGAATTGGAATTATAAAGGAGATGGTGTAGTAAAGATCAATGTTATAAGAAATAAAATTGCTGACATTATTGATGAGGAATGGACTGATAAAATTGAAATATATATGGATGAAGCTATTGAATTAAATGATGATGGCAAGATTATTAAATTAAATGATAGAAAATTGTGGAAATTTTTTAATGATAAAGTTGAATTTTGGAGATATAGGAATGGAGATTTTGAAAATATATTTTCATTTATAGAAAAGGATAATACGATTTTTCTATTAAACAATTATACTTGTTCTCTAGATATATATAGTGGATTATTAAATTTATTGGATGATAGACTAATATTTTCTATATTTATAAATAATATGAGTACTGATATTGCTGAAATAGGTGATAATTCAATAGAAAATAATGAAGAAAAAATGATTCAAATAGCACACAGAAAAAAAGAAAAAATAGTTTATACGTACTATATAAATAAATGATAGGAGTATTATGGATAGATATATATTTTTAGATAGAGACGGTACAATAAATGTAGAAAAACATTATTTACATAAGATAGAGGATTTTGAATATGAGTTTGGAGTTATTGATTCTCTTAAAGGCTTACAGAAATTAGGATATAAATTTATAATTATTACCAATCAGGCAGGAATAGCTAAAGGTTATTATAGTGAAGATGATTACTTGAAACTTGAGAAATTCATTGAAAAGGATTTATTAAATAAAGGAATAAAGATAGAAAAAACTTATTATTGCCCACATCATCCTAAAGGAAAAGCACCTTATAATATAAATTGTGATTGTAGAAAACCAAAAACAGGAATGTTTCTTAAAGCAATAGAAGAATTTAATGTAGATATAGAAAATTCTTATATGGTTGGTGACAGATTTACTGACTTATTACCAGCAGATAAATTAGGAATTCACCCAGTACTTATAAAAACAGGATATGGAGAAAAGCAGTTGGATGATTTAGTATATTCTAATGAAAAAATAGACATTGAATTAAATAAAATTTTAATAGTCGATAATATGTTAGATTTATTGAATAAATTGATTCTTAATAATAAAAATTAATTTATTGAAAAAATATATTACTAATGTTATAATCTATAGGGTTATAAGTCATTATAATCAATGTTATAATATCGGAGATAAAAGAATGGATATAGATAGTATTTTTAGTAGTTTAATTATAGAAAAAGGTTACAAAAAAAAGAAAACAACAATAGTTGATAAGGTTGTAATGAACTCTAAGGAAGTAGAAGAAAACAGCTTATTTATAGCAATAAGAGGTGGAAATGCTTATGTAGAGGAAGCTCTTAAAAAAGGGGCATTTGTAATTTATGATGATGAGAAAATAGATTTATATGAAAATGAGAATGTATTTTTAGTAGAAGATAGTGTAAAGTTTATGCAGGAACTTGCTCATAGTTGGAGGAAAGTATTAAATACAAAAATTATTGGAATAACTGGTAGTAATGGCAAAACAACAGTTAAAGATATGATTTTTCAGATATTAAGTACAAAATACAAAGTAAAGAAGACAGAAGGGAATTATAACAATCACATAGGATTACCCTTCACTTTGTTGCGTTCTGATTTAGATGATGATTATATGATTTTAGAAATGGGAATGAGTGATTTTGGTGAGATAGATTTGTTAGCTAAGATATCAGAACCTAATATTGGAATTATAACAAACATAGGAGATTCTCATTTAGAATTTTTAAAAACTAGGGAAAATGTATTTATAGCTAAAACAGAGCTATTACCATATTTAAAAGATTTTCTTGTTATTAATGATGATGATCAGTATTTAAATAATATTAATAATAGTTTGAATGATAAATCGTACAAAGTTTATTATATCAATAAAGTGGATGACTATATTGACACTGAATTAAAATCTATATTAAACATAACAAATAATAATAGGTATATGTATAAATTAGAAAAAATAAATCATGAAGGTTCACAATTTATATTTTATTATTATACTAATCTTAAAAATATGGAGATTAATGACAATAAAATATTAAAGAAAATAAATATTAAAACAAATATAATTGGAGAACATAATATTAGTAATTTATGTCTTGCAATTACATGTGCATTAAATCTTGATGTTTCAGAACAGCAAATATTAGAATCTGTCAGTAATATAAAATTAACTGATATGAGATTTCAAAAATTAGAAGTAAATGATGTTATATATATTAATGATGCTTATAATGCTAGTCCAATATCTATGGAGAAATCAATAAAAACATTTTCGGAAATATATAACGATAACACATATAAGATTATTGTTCTAGGTGATATGCTAGAGCTTGGTGAGGATGAAAAGAAATTTCATGAAGATGTAAAGGATTATTTGATTGATGCAAATTATAATTCTATATTTTTATTTGGAAAAAGAATGAAATATTTATATGAAGAATTAACAAATAATGTAGAAAAATCTAATGAAATTCAACATTTTGATAGTAAAGAAGAAATAAAAAAAGAAATTTTAAAGTTAAAAAAAGAGGCTAAATCAAGAGAAGAAAGAGTAGTTGTTTTATTAAAGGGATCAAGAGGAATGAAATTAGAAGAAGTCATAGAGAAAGGATTATAAAATGCTATATTTATTACATCAACTATTTACTGATGATATAAGATTTTTTAGAATATTTAAATCAATAACAATAAGAGGGGCAATTGCATTTACTATAGCATTGTTATTTATGTTGATTTTTGGGAAACCATTTATTGCATGGTTAAAAAAGAAAAAATATGGAGATACAGCAAAGGATTGTGGACCACAATCACATTTTTCAAAATCAGGAACACCAACTATGGGGGGATTATTGATAATAGGTAGCATTTTATTTTCTTTATTAATAGCTGGAAATTTTACGAATAAATTTACAATTTTTTTATTTATAATAACAATATTGTTTACAACAATCGGTTTTTATGATGATTATTTAAAATTAACTCGTCATAAGAGTGGGTTATCTGGTAAAAAGAAAATATTAGGACAATTTATAATAACTGTATTCACTTTTATATTTATATATAAATATGGACTTATCAGCCATAAAATAGATTTTTCTATAGTAAATCCAATATTAAAGAATTCATTTTTCTACATAACACCAGTTCTATTTTTTTTGTTTATGTTTTTAGTTATAGCAGGTTCATCTAATGCAGTTAATTTAACTGATGGACTAGATGGGCTAGTTAGTGGACCAATAATTATAGTTAGTCTAACATTATTAATAATTACATATTTAACTGGACATTACGCATATGCCAAATATCTTAATTTGTTTTATGTAAAAGATGCAGGTGAAATAGTAGTTTATTTAGCAGCAGTTATAGGGGCATTAATTGGTTTTTTATGGTTTAATTTTTATCCAGCACAAGTATTTATGGGTGATACAGGTTCTTTAACATTAGGAGGAGTATTAGGAATTATTGTTATATTTTTAAAACAAGAACTATTGTTACCAATAGCAGGATTTGTATTTATAATGGAAGCAGTGTCAGTAGTTATTCAAGTTTGGCATTATAAAAAGTTTGGAAAGAGAGTTTTTAAAATGGCTCCTATTCATCATCATTTTGAATTGCTAGGTGTACCAGAAACTAAGGTTACAATAAGATTCTGGATAGTTACAATACTTACATGTTTATTGACTTTTGTTATGTTGAAATTGAGATAAATATTTAATAGGTCCATAATTAATTTTATAAAAATAGAATAAAAAAGGATAATAAAATGAAAAAATGTATAGTTTTTGGAGCAGGATTAAGTGGATTGGGTGCAAAGGAATTACTTGAGAAAAAGGGATTTGAAGTTTACCTTATTGATGATAAAATTGGAATGTCAAGTAAAGAGGGAATAAATAGTATAAATTCAGAAGAAATTGAATTTATAGTAAAAAGTCCAGGTATTTCTTGGAAATCAGAATTATTGCTAGAAGCAATGAGTAAGGGTATCAAAATAATTTCTGAAATAGATCTAGCATATAAGTATATGGATAAGAATATCAAAATAATAGGAATAACGGGAACAAATGGTAAAACAACAACAGTAACAAAAATATATGAATTATTAGAATTTGCAGGATTTAAGACTGCACTCGCAGGAAATGCAGGATATTCTTTTGCAAAGTTGGTTGCAGATGAAATAGAATTGGAATACATAGTTTTGGAGTTAAGCAGTTACCAATTAGAAAATAATCCTAAAATACATCCATTTATTTCTGGGAATATTAATCTAACACCAGATCATTTGATGAGATATACTAGTATAGATGACTATTATATAACAAAATTTAATATATTTAATAATCAAGATGAAGAGGATTATATGTTATTAAATCTTGATGATAGAGAATTTCAAAGAATTTCGGCATTATTAGAAAAAGAAGGTAAATTAAATAATAAACCAAAGAAGATAGGCTTGAGTAAAAATACTAAGGGAACTGTTTTTGTATTTAAAAATAAAATATGTATAATGAAAAAAATTGATGAAAAAATAGAGCAATTTGTATTTGATTATGAAGAAATAGATGAAAATGAGAAAAAATTAAATGAAATAGTATGCGATAAATCGGATAAACTTATGGATATTGAAGAGTTATCTTTAAAAGGGAATCATAATTTAGAAAATGTATTATTTATAATAGGGACAGGAAAGATATTAAACATATCAAATGACAAAATTAGAGACTTTCTTAAAACAACTAAAGCACTAGAACACAGATTAGAAAACTTTTTCTTAAAACAAAAAACTTTGTTTATAAATGATTCAAAAGGAACGAATGTAGAATCAACAGTTAAAGCTATAGAAGCATTTAAAAATAAGATAATACTGATTGCCGGAGGAGAAGATAAAAAGATTTGTAATGATGAATTAATAAAAAAAATTAAAGAAAGAGTATTTTTTGTATATTTAATAGGAGAAACAGCAACATTATTATCAAGAGATTTGGATAATATAGGTTATTCAAATTATAAAAATTTAGAAACATTGGAGAATGTTATTTTAGACATTAAAGAAAGCATAGACTTTGAAGAGAATCAAACCGTTCTGTTTTCACCAGCAACTGCTAGTTTTGATCAATTTAAAAACTTTGAAGAAAGAGGTAGAATTTTTAAAGAATTAACAAATAAAATATTAGGAGAGATTTGAATTGAAATATAAAAGGACATTAGGAAGTATCTTCTTAATAACCATAATTATTTTAATTGTTGTGAGTATTTCAATGATAGCTAGTGTAAGCTTTACAAAAGGCTTGAAAGAATATCATAATTATTATTATTTTTTACAGAGACAGATTATATGGATAATCATAGGGTTAGGTGTTTTTTATTCAGTTTCTAGAATAGATTATAGATGGTATAAAAAAAAGAGAACAATTTTATATATTTTAGGTACTGTAATGTTATTGTTAGTTTTAATTATTGGTAAAGAGGTTAATGGAGCACAACGGTGGTTAGATTTTAGATTTATATCAATACAGCCTTCAGAATTTGCAAAATTAATATTTATACTATATTTAGCTTCATCTTTAGAATTTTATAGATACAAAAATTATACTCCTAGAGAGACTTTAATTGCTTCACTTGTTCCTTTAATGTTCTACTGTGTATTGATTGTGTTTGAAAAAGCATTTAGTAATACGCTTCATTTATTTATAATCGGTTCTGTGATGATATTTATGTCAAGAATAGATTTAGTAGAATATTCTTTAGCTCTCTTAATTTCAGCTTTATTGGGTATTATTACAGCCATTTCATCACCATATAGAATGAAAAGAATAATGAGTTATATGAATGGATTTGGTGAAGGAAATAATGACATAGGATATCAAGCTAGGCAATCATTGATAGCAATAGGTGGAGGAGGTATATTTGGTAGATTTTATGGAAATGGACTTCAAAAATACTTTTTTTTGCCAGAAATACACACGGATTATATTTTTTCAGGGTTTTCGGAAGAATTTGGACTTATAGGAGCATTGCTATTAATGATTGTTTATATGGTGATGTTAGGTATTATAATAACTGCAATTTCAAATATAAAGGATCAATTTGGAAAATTTGTGCTTATAGGAATATTCGCAATGCTTTCGACACAAGTTTTAGGAAATATAGCAGTTGTTACTGGATTGATACCATCTACAGGAATACCTTTACCAATAGTAAGTTATGGAGGAAGTTCAATAATAATGATAATGATGGCATTGGGAATAGTATATAATATAATAAAAAATATAGATGTTGAATAAGAATAGAAATTTTAAGGAAGAGTGATAAAATAAAATGGATACTATTAAAAATGAAAGAATAATATTTACAACAGGTGGTACAGGCGGACATATATATCCTGCATTATCGCTAGCAAAAGAATTTAAAAAAAAAGGAGCTTCAATTTTATTTGTTGGAACAAAATATAGAATGGAAAAAGAAATAGTTCCTAGCGAAGGATATGAATTTATTGGATTGGATGTGATACCTTTAAAGTCACCATCATCTTTCATAAAGATGTTTAAATCCATAAAAGAAGCACTAGGGATAATAAAAAAATACAATCCAACAAAAGTAATCGGATTTGGAAATTATATATCGATACCAATCTTAGTTGCATCTAGGATAAAAAAGCTACCATACTATCTACAAGAGCAAAATAGTGTTATGGGAGTTGCAAATAAATATTTTTATAAAGGTTCACAAAGAACATTTTTAGCCTTTGAAAATACTTTAGATAATATACCTCCGAAGTATAAGAAAAAATTTGTAGTAACTGGAAATCCATTAAGAGAAAATTTTTATACAATAGATAAGTATATTGAGAGAGAAAAATTAGATATAACAAATAGTGAAAAGATGTTGTTTGTGATAGGTGGGAGTCTTGGTGCAAAGAATATAAATCAAGCTATTCTAAAAAATTTAGAAAAAATTACAGTTGATAATAATATAAAACTTTTTTGGGGAACAGGAAAAGAAAATTATGAAGAAATGAATAATAGAATAAGAAAAAGACATAATTTAACTATAAAACCATATTTTGAAAATGCTGCAGAGATTATGGCTGCTTCAGATTTGGTTATAAGTAGAGCAGGAGCCTCAACAATTTCGGAACTAATACAACTTGAAAAACCAGCATTGTTAATTCCTTATGATTATGTTGGGCAGAAAGAAAATGCTGATGTTTTGGAATTTGTAAACGGTGGTAAAATATATTCTAATGATGATGTGCAAAATGCAATAGAAGAAGCAATTTGTTTAATAAAAGATACTGATATGTTAGAATTTATGTCATCAAATATAAAAAGCATAAAGAAAGGAAATGCAACAGAAAATATAATAAAAAATATGGAAGAATAATTGGAGGCAAATATGAAAGTAGAGACAGTTAAGTTTGACAAAGTAATTAATGCTTCAGAACAAAATGGGAAAATAAACCATGAACCAGATTCAAGTAAAGAACGACCAGTAAATGCTCCAAAAAAAACAATGCCTTTTTCTGATCAGATTGGTAATTATCAACGTAACAAAGCAGTTCCATTAAAGGACTATAAGGATAGCAAAGTATATGTTGTTGGAAGTGGTATAGCGGGATTAAGCGCTGCATTTTATTTCATAAGAGATGGTAGAATACCAGCAGAAAATATTACTTTTTTGGAAAAAATGCATATAGAAGGTGGATCTATGGATGGTGCAGGAAATCCAGAAAATGGATATATCATTCGTGGTGGTCGTGAAATGGATATGACATATGAAAATCTTTGGGATTTATTTCAAGATATTCCAGCGGTTGAATTACCAGAACCTTACAGTGTATTAGATGAGTATCGTTTAGTCAATGACAATGATTCTAATTATTCTAAAGCGAGGTTAATACATAATAAGGGTGAAGTTAAAGATTTTAGTAAATTAGGACTTTCAAAAAAAGATCAAATGGCAATCATCAAATTATTACTTAAAAGAAAAGATGAATTGGATAATTTAACAATAGATGATTATTTTTCAGAAACATTTTTATCAAGCAATTTTTGGACATTTTGGAGAACTATGTTTGCATTTGAAAACTGGCATAGTTTGTTGGAATTGAAATTATATATGCATAGATTTTTACATGCTATAGATGGATTGAATGATTTTTCAATGTTAGTATTTCCTAAATATAATCAATACGATACCTTTATAAAACCATTAAGAAATTACTTAGAAGAAAGAGGAGTTAAATTTCAACTTAATACATTGGTAAAAGATTTGGATATCCGTATTACTAAAGAGGGTAAAGTAGTAGAAAAAATTATTACTGAGCAAAATGATAGTGAAGTAAAAATTGATATTCGTGAAAATGATTATGTAATAGTAACTACTGGATCAATGACAGAAGATACATTTTATGGGGATAATAAAACAGCACCAATTATAAAAATTGATAATGAAACGAGTGGACAAAGTGCTGGCTGGAAATTATGGAAAAACTTATCAGTTAAGTCAGATGTTTTTGGTAAGCCTGGAAAATTTTGTGGTAATATAGAGAAATCATCTTGGGAATCAGCCACATTAACATGCAAACCTTCAGCCTTTATAGATAAATTAAAGGAATTATCAGTTAATGATCCCTATTCTGGAAAAACTGTAACAGGTGGAATTATTACAATAACTGATTCTAATTGGTTGATGAGCTTTACGTGCAATAGACAGCCTCACTTTCCAGAACAACCAGATGATGTTCTAGTTATATGGGTTTATTCTTTATTCATGGATAAAGAAGGAAATTATGTAAAAAAAGTAATGCCAGAGTGTACTGGAAATGAAATTTTAGAAGAATTGTGTTGTCACTTAGGAATTGTAGATAAATTAGATAATGTAATAGAAAATACAATAGTAAGAACAGCATTTATGCCATATATAACATCTATGTTTATGCCTAGAGCAAAAGGAGACCGTCCAAGAGTTGTTCCTGATGGATGTAAAAATTTAGGATTAGTTGGACAATTTGTAGAGACTAATAATGATGTAGTTTTTACAATGGAGAGCTCTGTAAGAACAGGGAGAATAGCAGTTTATACATTGCTTAATCTTAACAAGCAGGTTCCAGATATTAATCCATTACAATATGATATTAGACATATATTAAAAGCAGCGAAAGCGTTGAATGACGGTCAACATTTTATGGGCGAAGGAATAATAAGAAAAGTGTTAAAAAATACTTATTTTGAACATATACTTCCGGAATCAGACAATATAGAAAAAGAACATGAATCTTTTATTGATGAGCACATAGATAAATTTAAAGAATTTATGCATAAATTAAAAACTAAAAACTAAAAAAATCTGATAATAGGGGGATGAAATGTTAACAAATGTAAAAAGCATATATTTTAGTGGTATAAATGGAATAGGAATGAGTGGATTAGCTAAAATAATGAATGAACAAGGCTACACTGTTTATGGATCAGATTTAGAAATTAAGCCAATAACAGAAGAAATGAAACAAATGGGAATAGAAATTTTTATAGGACAAAAAGAAGAAAATTTAATAGGGAAAAAAATAGATTTATTTGTATATTCAACGGCAATAAAGGATACAAATCCAGAATATAGATATGTTGTAACTAATGGGATAAAAAAGATTAAAAGAGGACAATTGCTTGCAGAATTGATGAATAATTTTGAAGGAATAGCAGTTGCAGGAACACACGGCAAGACAACAACTAGTTCAATGATGAGTGTTGCATTTTTAGAAAAAGATCCATACATTGTTGTTGGTGGTATAATACCTGAAATTGAAAGTAATAGTAGAATAGGACATTCTGATATTTTTATAGTAGAGGCAGATGAAAGTGATA
>RRZU012940078.1_pt1 | contig 10159 bp, 13 predicted proteins | sample 2165561 | NCBI WGS metagenome assembly RRZU01 (sample SAMN10456909, study PRJNA506462) | wastewater metagenome | isolation source: wastewater sludge | place: USA: Moscow, Idaho
AAAGGAGAAACTGATCTAGATGATGCCAACATACAATTAGATGATGATGGTCAAATAACAATGAGCTTAGAATAAAAAAATAGCGCTCCTGGAGCGCTATTTTTATGAAATACTATTAGTTTTTCTTTCTCATTCTTTTATTCAAGAATCCAATCCCTATCGAAAATGCTATGGCAAAGTATAAATACCCTTTAGGAACAGCACCCACATGTTCGCCAATCAAAGCAGCATTAGACAAGTGCATACTTTCTGTAATCAACATAAATCCAATAAGGATTAAAAAGGCTAAACCTAAGATCTGAATCGATGGATTGTTGTTGACAAATGTCCCCACTGGAGCAGCAAATACCATCATTACTCCTACAGAAATTACTACAGCAGTTACCATAATGTATAATGCGCCTTCAACACCATTGGTCATACCAACAGCCGTTAGGATACTGTCAACAGAGAAAATGAGGTCAATTAGTAAAATTTGAAAAATGACATTTCCAAAAGATTTTGCAGCCGCATTTTTTAAATCTTTCTCCTCTACACCTTTATGTTCTACTTTTTCATGAATTTCTTTTGTGCTTTTGTAAATTAGAAATAAACCTCCAAGAAACAATATCATTGCTTGACCAGTGAAATCAGCACTAAACCAACGCCAGTTTACACTAAAAAAAGGTTCTTTCATTGCAATCAAAAGCGTAATTCCAAAAAGTAAAGCGATACGCATAAACATCGCTAGAAACAAACCAATTTTAGTGGCTCTTTTTCGTTTTTCTGGGGGTAATTTCCCTGTAACAATCGATATAAAAATGATATTATCAATCCCTAGAATGATTTCTAGAAAAGTTAATGTTAATAAGGCAACCCAAGCATCGGGATTTAAAAATACTTCCATTTATTTTGTTATAATTTATAAGTTAAAAAAGCAAAGATAAAATTATTATTCTGAAATTTTCGTTACAGTGCCTCGTTGTTTTTCATCAACGCCTATCATACCGAATTCAAATGTATATGAGTTTTTTGAAGTTGTCAAAATTTTCATACCAATGGCTTTTTCTTCGGCCATGTTTTTAGGGTGTAATTTTAGTAAAACATATTCACAATCATTTACCCATCGTATCGAAGCGGTATCCGTTTTGCCTTCAAAAGTTTCGATTTCAATAGTGTCGTTACGTTCAAAAATAGTAGTTTTCATAACACCATCAACTTCATGTTCAAATTTAAATTTACCAGTTTTAAAATCGGTGCAGTTGCGATCCGCATCATAGCATGATAGTAGTAGCAGTAGTGGGAGGATGAGGAGTGTTTTTTTCATTTTTTTTTCATTTTTAAGGCCTAATCCAGCAGTTCGTTACAACTCCTCAGTCTAAAAACTTTTTTTCTAATGACAAAAAAGGAGCTTCCTTTGGTCGCTCTTTTCTGTCAAGAAAAAATAGTTTTTAGCCCTGCGGGGTTTTCACTTCCGTCTGGGGCAATTATAATTACACAATTTTGATGTCGTATTTTTCCAGAAGCCCAATAATTCCTTGCGCAGAAAACCTTGCTTTTTTCATGGGGTTAAATTCCGGATCAATTTTAAAATTAGAAGCTTTTGAGAAATCGGCACCAGCTAATTGTGTATTGTTAAAAATCGCACCATCTAAATTGCTGTTTTCAAAAACGGAACTCGTAAGATTAGCTCCTATAAAGCTAGTGTCTTTCAACGAGCAGGAATTGAATTTTGTTTTGGGCATTTTTTTATTGGCAAACGAAGAATAATCCAAAACACATTCTTGAAAATTTACATTAAACAAGAAATCATCACATTCTTCAAATTGAATCCCCAGTAATTTACAGTTTTTGAAGCGAACTCCTTTCAAGCTCGTTCCTAATAATTTGGTCATAGCTAGATTGCAATCAATAAACTCACAATCCATAAAACTGCTGTGGGCGAAATCGCTATTCGACAAATCACAGTTTTTAAATACGCAATCTTCAAATTCGCGATTGTTTATTTTTTTGCCAACGTAAACGATTTTTTCAAATGTTTTTTGAACGTGAATTAAGTTTTCCATTAGTCGTTGAATAAGCTTTTCATAATTGTTTTTAACCCTAAATACATGAGAAAAACCCCAGTAATACAAACAAGTATTCCTATTGTTAAAACAAGAAAATGCCAGATATTTTGTTTGTTCATAAAGGCATTATGAATCAAGCCTGGACCAATAAAAAGCAATGGTAAAGCACCAGCTAAATATTTGATTCCTTTAGATAATACGTCTTTGTTAGTTGCCATTTTTTGTTTCATGTTTAAAGTTAATCCGTATGCTAACAACAATTCTTGTTTTACTTCTTTCTGAAATTGTCAACCGCTTTTCTCACACTCCCATATTTTTGCAATAGTTCAGTAGCTTGTTCGTAGGAAACGGTGATTTCACCCATAATCATTTTCACACCACGGTCAACAAGTTTGCTGTTGCTCAGTTGCATATCGACCATTTTGTTGCCTCTTATTTTTCCCAGCTGAACCATAGTGGCAGTTGTTATCATATTGAGTACCATTTTTTGTGCCGTTCCAGCTTTCATACGGGAGCTTCCAGTTACAAATTCAGGACCTACAACTACTTCAATAGGAAATTTTGCGGTTTGGGACAGCGGACTTCCGGCATTGCAAGAAATACTTCCTGTGGTAATATTATTTTCGTTGCAAGTTTGCAATCCTCCAATAACGTAAGGTGTTGTTCCCGAAGCTGCTATTCCTACAACGACATCATTTTCATTGATATTGAACGCTTTCAAATCAAGCCACGCTTGTGTTGTATTGTCTTCGGCATTTTCGACAGCTTTGCGAATTGCGGTATCGCCACCGGCAATTATTCCAACTACTAAGTCAAAAGGAACGCCAAAAGTGGGTGGACATTCCGAAGCATCGAGAATTCCCAGACGTCCAGATGTTCCTGCTCCAATGTAGAATAATCGGCCGCCGAGTTTCATTTTGGGTACAATTACGTTTACCAAATTTTCAATTTGAGGCAATGCTTTTTCTACTGCAAACGGAACAGTTTTGTCTTCCTGATTAATATTAGAGAGCAATTCTTGAACTGACATTTTTTCTAAATGTTCGTGTTTTGAGGATTGTTCTGTAGTTTTTGTAAATGTCATTTTCATTACTGTTAAAATTATATAGGACAACTGGTGACTTGTATGTATTTTGAGTGCGTGAGGGATAGCAGTGGAAATCCTTTTTTATGTAGCGTTAGCGAAATAAAAAAGATTGCAACGCATAGCCTGACCCTTGTGGTCACGCCTAAATTACAAAATTATAAAAAATATGCTAAAGCAATTCCTATTACAATCATGGAGACTTTGGCGATATTGAATTTGTGCCCTTCGCTACTTTCAAAAATAATAGTCGACGAAATATGAAATAATATTCCGATAACTACAGCAGTAATTTCACGATGATACTGATTTAAACCTGTCAAATAATGGGAAGCTAATGTCCCTAGTGGCGTCATCAAAGCAAAGGTAACCATAAAGACAAAAATAGCTTTTTTGTTTAAATTAGAATTGATAAAAAAAGTAGTTAAAATAATAGCGATGGGAAGGTGATGGATGGCAATCCCTAAGGCTAATTCACTATGATCGTGTCCTACAGGAAATCCTTCTAAAAAAGCATGAATACAAAGACTGATGAACAGCAACCAAGGAATATGAGACATGTTTTGATGCCCATGTACATGACCGTGTTCAGCACCTTTTGAGAAAAATTCTAAGATAATTTGGAACAAAATCCCTAACATAATAAAGATTCCAGCATTGTGATCAAGACTTTCGTCCATGCCGTGATGGTGAACCTCATACACCTCAGGTAATAAATGCATTACGGTCAGAGAGAGTAGGAAAGAGCCACTAAAAGCTAATAATAACTTTAGATTCGTTTTGTTTTTTGGTTTTAAAACCAATGCGATAACGTATCCTATAAGTACGGAAAGTAATGGTAAAAGGTAATTCATATTTTTTGCTGAACCGTTTATTTGTAAATCTGTTTAACGGATAATTTGTTTTATCGATTAACCCATCAACTATTTAAAAATCATGATAAGGCGTTCACTCTCTGTTTTGTGGAATTTTTTCAATTTGTAATCGCCAAAAATATCCAAGAGATAAATTCCTGCTTCTTCCATTAAATCCTCAAAATCTTTTAGGGTAAGTGCTTTTACTTTTTCGGTAAAATGAAATTTTTGACCTTGGTCTTCAAAATCAATTTCTTTGTAAATATGGTTTTCTTTTAAATAACGTTTGATGTGAAAATCAATGCCTTCCATCGTTTTTATTTCTTCAGGAACCAGGGTTTCAATTACTTGGGAAACATTCATAAAATCAATCACGGCGAAACCATAGTCCGAAAGGCTTTCTTTGATGGCTTTTAGAGTAGTCAGATTGTCGTCGTCATTTTCGAAATAACCAAAGCTGGTAAATAAATTGAAAATGGCGTCAAATTTTTCTTCAAAAGGTTCACGCATATCGTGCACTTTAAAATGAAGGGTTTCATTCGCATTTTTATTGGCTTCGGCAATGCTATTCTCTGACAAATCAGCTCCAAGAACTGTAAAACCTAATTGGTTCAAATAAATAGAATGACGACCTTTGCCACATGCTAAATCCAATACTGTTGCCTTTTCAGGAAGATTGAGATAATGAGTAAGATTATCCATAAAAACTTGCGCTTCTCTATAGTTACGTTCTTTATAAAGGATGTGGTAATACGGAGTGTCGAACCAGGAAGAGTACCACTTTTCGGTTGGTTTTACTTGGCTTTCGGTTGACAGTTTTTTAGCTTCAGACATTTATTCTTTTTCAATTAATTTGATTGCTGCAAATTTAGTGTATTTTTGCCAAATATAACGATAACAATTCCCCCTTTAGGGGGAAAAAGGGGCAAATGGAAAATAATTATAAAATGATTGCCAAGACCTTTTTTGGTTTTGAAGAAATATTAGCAAAAGAATTGCAAAACCTTGGCGCACAAAACGTCGAGCAGGGAGTAAGGATGGTAAGTTTTAAGGGAGATAAAGGGTTTATGTACAAAGCGAATTTGTCTTTGCGTACTGCTTTGAAAATCCTGAAACCTATTTATTTTTTCAAAGCTACTAACGAGCAGGCTTTGTACAAAGGAATTGCAAGTATGAATTGGTCTAAATTACTAAGTGCCAATCAGACTTTTGTGATTGATACCACGGTGCATTCAAACTATTTTAACCATTCGGAATTTGTTTCCCAAAAATGTAAAGATGCTATTGTGGATCAATTCAGAGAAAGAACGGGTCAACGACCAAGTATTGATAAAGTACATCCTGATTTAAGAATCAACATTCATATCGATAAAGACCAAGTTTCAGTGGCACTGGATACTTCAGGAAATGCGTTGAACCAACGTGGGTATAGAACAGCTACCAATATTGCGCCAATAAACGAGGTTTTGGCAGCGGGAATTCTATTGCTTTCTGGTTGGGATGGGCAAACTGATTTCTTGGATCCAATGTGTGGTTCTGGAACATTCTTAGCCGAAGCAGCAATGATTGCCTGTAACATTCCGGCAAATATCAATCGTAAAGAATTTGCTTTCGAAAAATGGAACGATTGGGATAATGATTTGTTTGACGCTATTTCCGACAGTTTATTGAAACGTGTTCGGGAATTTCATTACACCATAAAAGGCTATGATAAAGCACCAAGTGCCGTTCAAAAAGCGAAAGACAATATTAGAAACGCCAATCTTGACGAGTATATTTCTATTGAAGAAAAGAATTTCTTTGATACTGAAAAAACATCAGAAGGAAAATTGCAAGTCGTTTTCAATCCACCGTATGATGAACGTTTGGACATTCACATGGAAGAGTTCTACAAAAACATTGGTGATACATTAAAGAAAAATTATCCGGGAACAAATGCTTGGATGATTACTGCTAATCTTGAAGCATTGAAATATGTAGGATTAAAACCTTCGAGAAAAATCAAGCTTTTTAATGCTGGTTTAGAAGCACGTTTGGTAAAATACGAAATGTACGAAGGTAGCAAGAGAACGAAATTTCAAGTAACAAATGAGCCTGTTGAATAAGTAGTTTTCAATTTTTTACATTTGACTTTATAACTTTAAGACTTAAAATAAAATGACTAGATTACAAATACGAGCATTTATATACCAATTGGGATGCTTTGCAATATTATTTATTTCTGTTAGATATTTAGTGGCACAATACACTAATTTAACAGGATTTTGGATTCCGTTAACCGCTTTTATCGTAGGAACACTATTGTCACCAAAATTTCAAGCGATAAAAACAAAAGACGGAGAGAAATTCTATATGAAATGGATTTTCATGAAAGGAATTAAGGAAATAGGGTAGCTTAGGAATTACGAGTCTTAGCAGTTATTTTTTTTTCACTTTTTTTGGAACTATAATTGGCTCTACTTTCTTCTTGTAGAAAGGAACAAAATAAGTAACCGTGTAGTTGAATCCTACTCCAAAACTACCATCATAGGTTCTGTTAAATCCCGGAATATATAAGTTAGAGAAACTCTCAGGTTCTTTATTGGTCACTAATCGATTCAATCGAAGGCTGAAACCTACAAATACATTATCAAATACTTTTGCTTTTATACCTGCTACTACTTCAATCCAACTTGCGGATAATCCGTCGAACTTTTTGCCGGAAGCAATTACAGGAACTTCGCCAAAATAGGGATTTGCATTGTAAATTCGATAACTGTTTAATTCCTGATTGAAAGTGCTAAAACCGTAACGCATTCCTATAGAGATAACATTTTCCATATCCAACCAGTTTTCATAGGCATTATAATCGAAACCTGCTTTTATGTAGGAACCTTTGGTGGTAAAATTCAAACGATCATCATCAGTTGTTTTATTTTCGTTACCTAATTCCGCAGCTAAAAAATACTTTTTAGTGAATCGATAGTCTCCTACAAACTCAATTCCTTTATAATTTTTGTCATATAGCGCCCGTGTCAGTTTGTATAAATCCACTCCCACACGTACGCCATATCGATCTGTCTTTGCAGGAACCGAATCCTTCTTTTTTACAGCTGGATTCATTTCCACCATTCGCAAAGGTGCTACAGGAATTACCTGATCTGTTTTGGGTGTAGTTGGAGCACTTTTATCCAATACGGCTTGATTTGCTGATTTGCTTTTTGGACTCGTCGTCTCTTGTCCTTGTGCCAAAGTCAACGATAAAAGGAGATAAATACTAAAAAAAGATCTTAATGTGTGTTTCATTTTCGTTTTCGATGTTACTTTTTTCAACCGATATAAATTTTATCCATTTTTGATTAGGAGCCATTGGATCAGTATGTGTATAGGGATTTGTGGGGTTTAATGTAAAGATTGTTTTGTAGCCACACGCTCTGGAAACAAAAAGTTCCCGTGTGGTGTAATCAAATTTTATAATGTCTTCATCAACCAATGCAGGATTTGTATTTCCAGAATTCAGCGTAAAGCTATAGGTTGTGGTTGTTCCAACAGTTTTCAACGGAATAGAAATTGTGTTTCCGTTAGTCGTTTGGTTTCCGTTGAAGAGAATTCCATTCGTCATTCCTTCGCCAACTACCTTTAGATTCGAAACATTTTTTAAAACTGACGGATTTAAAAAATCATAAAAACCAATCACCAATCGAGGTGTAGTAGGTGTATTTGCATCACAAATATCATCTTTCTCGCAACTGGAGAAAGTGAAAGCAACGGCTAAAAGTAACAAAATTGTTTTTTTCATAAAAATTTTATTGCATGAAGATTGTTGATTAGCGATTGCTGATTTTAGATTTTAAAAAAAATCAGCAATCAAAAACCACTATTCTTAAATCAGAAATCTTTTCTTCTTTCCAAAAGTACAACATTTTCTACGTGATGCGTTTGTGGAAACATATCCACGGGACGTACCCGAGCTACTTTGTATTTCTCGTCCATTAAAGCCAAATCACGTGCTTGTGTAGCTGAATTACAACTTACATAAACTACTTTTTCAGGAGCAATTTTCATAATTTGTTCAATTACATCTTTGTGCATTCCGTCTCTTGGCGGATCCGTTATAATTACATCTGGATGGCCGTGTTGGGCAATGAAATCATCGTTGAAGACCACTTTCATATCTCCTACAAAGAACTCACAATTGGTTATTTCATTGCGTACCGCATTCGCTTTGGCGTCTTTAATCGCATCAGGAACACTTTCGACACCAATTACTTTTTTTGCTTTTTTAGAAACAAACTGAGCAATAGTTCCAGTTCCAGTATACAAATCATAAACGATTTCATTTCCGGTTAAACCAGCAAAATCTCTTGTTATTTTGTATAATTCGTACGCTTGATCAGAATTGGTTTGGTAAAAAGATTTAGCATTAATGCTAAATTTCAAGCCTTCCATTTCTTCCAGAATGTAATCTCTACCTTTATATAATTTGATATCCGTATCGTATAAAGTATCGTTTGCTTTATTATTTACCACATATTGCAACGAAGTTATTTGAGGGAATTTCTCGTAAAGATGGTCTAAAAGCAATTCTCTATTGGCTTTATCATTTTCAAAAAACTGAATCAAAACCATGATTTCGCCAGTCGAAGCAGTGCGCAACATCAAAGTTCGCAACAAACCTTCATGCGCTTTAGGGTTAAAGAAAGTTAAGCCATGCTCATTTGCAAAATCACGAACTTCATTTCTAATCGCATTCGATGGATCTTCTTGTAAATGACATTTATTGATGTCCAGGATTTTGTCCCACATTTTGGGGATATGGAAGCCAAGGGCATTTCTATTTCCTAAATCTTCGGTGCTTCCAATTTCGGCTTCAGTCAACCAACGGCTGTTTGAAAACGAAAATTCCATTTTGTTTCTGTAAAAAAACTGTTTTTCGGAGCCAAGAATTGGTTCAAATTCTGGAAGTTCAATTTTTCCAATGCGTTGCAAGTGATTCAACACTTCATTTTGCTTGTAATACAACTGTTGGCTGTATTTCATATTCTGCCATTTGCAACCGCCACAAACACCAAAATGTTCACAAACTGGTTCCACACGATGTTCTGAATATTCGTGAAAATGAATTGCTTTTCCTTCGTAATACGCCTTGCGTTTCTTGAAAGTCTGCACATCAACCACGTCACCCGGAACCACATTCGGGATAAAAACTACTTTACCATCCGGAGCCTTTGCTACCGAAACGCCTTTTGCACCAGCATCAAGGACTTTTATTTGATGAAAGACAACTTTGTCTGTATTTTTCTTAGCCATAGCGCAAAAATAAGCGTTTGAATGGTTTTATAAATTCAAATTGTGAAATATTTTTACTTTTAGCTGTTTTTTATCGGAGCCTATTCCCGCTTTGCGCTACAAATAGCAATTCTGCCAGTAAGAACATTATACCTGCAAGGGAGCTTTTTTGTATTAAACACAATTAATTGAATAAATAAAGTAATATTACTGTTAATTCAAAACGGAAGATGGAAGTTCATTGAAGTAGCAATTTATTACAACTGTTGAGGTGTGAAAAAGCAAAGGACTTTAGTTTTTGCAGTAAAACTAACTTTAAATTTTAGTTAAATTGTTCCGTGTTTGCAAGTATTTTTTGATAAAAATAACTAAATTTGAGAAAACAGAAAACTAAAAGACATGAAAAGAAATGCAACCGCAGTCTGGAAGGGTTCCCTCAAAGAAGGAGCCGGAAAACTTACCACACAAAGTACGACCTTAAACAACACGCAATATTCGTTCAAATCTCGTTTTGAAGAAGGCGTAGGAACAAATCCTGAAGAATTGATTGCAGCGGCTCACGCAGGCTGTTTTACGATGCAACTTTCGGCTTATATCACCGAAGAAGGTTTTGAAATTGGTAGTATCGAATCTAAATGCGTTATCGACTTGGTGGATGGAACAATTGTAACGTCGCACTTAACGGTACACGCCAAAGTAAAAGAAATAAGTGAAGCTGTTTTTCAACAATTAGTGACTAAAGCTGAGAAAAACTGCCCAGTTTCTAAAGTATTGAACGCCGCCATTTCTACGGCTGCAACTTTAGCATAAACAAACAAGAATTCAAAGCAAAAAGGCTCGATTTATTTAAATCGAGCCTTTTTGCTTTGAATTAAAAAACGGTAATTTATTTCTTTGCTAAAAGG
>RRZU010364757.1_pt1 | contig 10158 bp, 16 predicted proteins | sample 2165561 | NCBI WGS metagenome assembly RRZU01 (sample SAMN10456909, study PRJNA506462) | wastewater metagenome | isolation source: wastewater sludge | place: USA: Moscow, Idaho
ATTAGCTACTACATTTGTTTTGCTTTTTACAGCAATTTCAAATGGTAGTGATACCTCTCTAGTACCGTCCATATACTCTTTGTCAATAATTCCACCACTTAAAGCATTAATAACTAAATCATCTTTATCATCTTCAAAATAATCTAGCCTTGCCTTTAGTGGTATATCCTTGATGTTGTTAATGTGTGCCAATAGCACAATTTGAAAGTTTTGGTTGTTTTGCATTACCTTATACCCATTCCTTTAATAGCTGCCTTTTTCAGTCTTTCTATGTTTGCTTTTAATGGCTTATCCCATCGGCTACCAGTACCTGGCGTGGTGTACTTTCTAAATACAACAATCCCATTAGTGCCATGAAATTGTGCTCTAGCATAGACCGTGTTATAGCTCGCATCTCCGTTAGGCTCTACACGTCCAGAGGCTCTTAAAGCCCCTCCACCTGCCCTAAGAGGCACTGAGCTATCCATAATAAGCAAAGCCTCGCTACCTGCGGCAATCTTGCCACGTTGCAAAGATTGGGGAGATACTTTTTTTTCAACCCCTGCAAGGTCAACTGTTACTCTGACATCTGCCATTAAGTGACTTCAACCTCATAGCTGAAAATTTTGCCATTAAGGTAATTGGGTTGATAACCTGTTACAAGGTAATCACGCTCCCGATCATTCACAATCGCACCCAGCCAACTCTCGTCAACTGTCACATTTGCAAACTTAGGGTAAATGTAAACAACGCCTGCTTTCTGTTTGGTTTTAGAGTTGTTAGTACCTATAACTGCCACTGACCTATCAAACCTTACTGGCTTAATATCCAATGGTGCAGAATACGTTACATCTCCAAAATCATCTTTGCCCTCAACCTTACGGACTGTAACAACATCTTGTAATAAGCGTTTATCTATCATAATCAACTCCCACAATTAAGCTAAATCCAGCTTGTTTTAGGGCGTTTTCAGCATCCAAGCAAAGGTTGAATTGCTGACCTGCTGAAATACGATGTTGACCGCCATAATCAATTTTGGTGCGACCAATAGAAACGCTTGTCATAGCTTGTTTTTCATCGGCTGTCATGATGCCAGAACTATCCAGATAAGCAACCTGAAATGCCATAGCCATCTTGACAGCAGATTTGCGATACTCAACCTCTTTATCAAAGTCAATGTACTTTTGGTAAATACCTTGAGTATAGAGATTGATAGCAATTTCTGCTCTTTTAGCCAGCTTGTCAAAGTCAGTCACATCATCAAAGCCTAAATCTTTAACAAACTCATCTTTAGTTAAATAAGGCATGTGCCACCTCCCTTTGAAAATAAAGGGTGTTGCCACCCCTTATCTATTCAGCAGCATCCTCTGATGCTTTAGTATCAGCTTTTTTACTGCGTGAGGCTGGTTTTGTTTCCTCCACCAACTCTAAAACTGCATCAACATCAGGGAATGTTAGCTTGAGGTCTTTATTGACTTGTTCAGCATAAGCTGGTTCAAGTTCAGTAACTTCTCCCTCTGCCACATAGAAACCTGGTGTTTTAAGAGTGAGGTTTTTGGTAGCTTTGTATTTATTCATCAACAGTTACTCCGTTACTCTCAAGCAATTCAAGGACTTCTGGCTTTTTGGCATTGTTTGGTACTTCTAGGCCATGCGATTGTGCAATCTCAATAAGTTCTTTGATTTTCAGTTTGCTCAAATCTGTTTTTGTATCTTCTACCAGTTCCTCAAAACCATCCGCAATAAGCTGTACCTCAAGTTCGCTGCCCTCTTGGACAGTATAGACTTGGTTTTGTTTGATATACTTTTTCATCCGTTACCTCCTACGCCGATTTATGCGAAACGTAAACCCCATCTTCTTGTGATTTCAGGACAAACAAATCATGATACAAACGGTTTTGGTACAAGTATCCATCACCCTCTGTATGTTGACCTGGTGCAAAGAGATAGATAGAGTTAAATTTAGCTTTTGCAATGATTGCTGGTTTGGCAACAATCAAGAAGTTGATATCTTTACCACCATCAGCTTTAACAAACCCTGTTGTGAAATCAAATTGAGTTTTGAATCGTGCATCATCCCAAACCTCGATAAATTGTACTCCATCAATGGAAGTCACACGGGTGTCAATTCCCTGTGGTGAAGTGGTTGCGATTGAGCGAGTAAAGTCTTTTGAGCGTTCCAAGAAATCCATGATTTCGCTTGAAACATAGACGACAATATTTGATGCACCATATTTACGGATAGGCAAGATGGCAGCTTTCAAACGTGAGAAAACGTTGACTTCTGAATAGTCATCCTCTTGTTTATAATGACCATTAGTGATTGCATTTGTCGCAACTTTAGAAAAACGGTAAGCATCAACTTCTGGTGTGGCGTGTTCTGAAATGAATGTATTTGAGATGTTAGCCGCTGAAAGTTCTTGGTTTGTTTCATCAACATCAGCTGTATCAACAAAGAACTCAACATCACGGTCAAAACCAAGAGTGTAAACATTCTTATCATTTGAAACTGTTCCGGCATTGTAGCCTTTCGAACGTGTGTGGGCTTTATACCCTGTTACTGAAATGGTCGGGAGTTCAAAAGAACGTGCGCCAAGCCAGTTGACTTTAGGGGTTTCAAGGATTGCTGTTAAAGAGCCTTGCATTAGGCGCTTTTCAAATTGCCCCTCATGTTTGGTAATGTAGTTAATTGGCATAACTTCCTCCTTTTTATTCTGTTAGACCTAGTGCCTGTGCAAAGGCATCTGGTGCTGGGTCTGTTGCCGATGGATTTCCTGTAGCAACGATTTTTGGGTTATGCTTGTCATCATCTGCTTTGAAAAGATAGGGGTCACTTTCCTTTAGACCGTTGAGAATGTCATCTAGTTTTGGGTTGCCATTTTCATCAAGTTCGATGGCATCAACATCAATGAACTTCATCAAGGTTGATGGATTGTGTGCGGTGGTATCTTTCAATGCAAGATTGATAGCGCTGACCTTTTTTGTTTGTTCAAGTTCAGCAGCTGCATCAGTTTTAAATTTGTCGTATTCTGCTTGCAAGGTCTTGATTGCATCTTGTTGTTCAGCACTCATACTTGCATCAGCTTTCAACTTTTCTATCTGTGCCTCTGTGTTCTGCAATTGCGATTTAAGGCTATCTCGCTCTTGTATGATAGTTTCCGAGGCTAATTTATTAGCATTTAAGTCTTTGCCATGCAAAGAAAATACATCTTTAGCCTGTTCCTCTGTCAATCCAAGTTTGAGTAGTTCCTCTGTTGTAAATGCCATTTGTACCTCCTTAGTTCTTTTTTAGGTGGACAACTCCCACCAAAAATCAAAATATTATTTACTATTTCAGTTTACTTCCTAAGGAATGGGATTTTTTACGGTTTTCAGGCAACAAAAAACACCTAGAAAAATCTAGGCGTTCTAATATCTATATTTTATTCAATTGTTCTGGGTTTATATCGATCATGATACTTCTTAGATAACCCGCGTTTATCTAATTCATCAATGAATAATTTAGCCTCTGTCTCATTTATTAGATGGACATTGATAATGATTTCCATAAGTTGTTTATCAGACATCGTACTAAAATCCATTGGCTCATCATGCAAATTCAAACCATCAATATAAGTCATTGCTGCTGACAATTCCATAAAAAATCACTCTCCTTTCAAATTCATCTCCAAGACAATACGGCTGTCCTTTTGTTTCACGCTAATTATATCATATTTTGCACCACGTGGGATAATAATTTCACTTTCTCCATCGTTATCAGTAAAATAAATATCGCTATTTTTAGAAATGTTGATGATGGTCTTGACAGGTCTATTCTTAAAGAAATTATACTTAGGAACGTAGCTTGTTGATGTATATCCATCATTTCTAAACGTAGCTTTACCAGAGTTGAACATATCCTCAATGTTATCATACCCTTTCAATAAATCAGCGTTTTGTTGGATGATACTCTTAAAGTAATCACTGCCATCAAACCTGCTCACTTTGATGTTTTGGATTGACTTGTTTTTATCAATTACTCTATCAAGGGTATTTACTATCTTCTGATATGTTGAGGTCATTTCTTCTTGGCCTCTCAAGGCATTATTGATGTTAAAGGAGTGGTAAGTACCAATATACCCAACACCCTTTGGGTTTTCATCTGCATAGATGATTTTTCTTTCTGGTTTAGTGATTTTTCCAGCTGCCTTTTTAAATTTAGGTATGTCATCTTCTTTGATGTAATGATATTCAGATAGTTTGCGCTCGAGTTTAGCTTTGTTAGTAGCTTTGCTTGTTGTCGTTTCATATAGGCGTTCTCTTGAGTAGTCACGGCTCAAAAAGTCATGGCTATCAACAAGGTTTCTGATTTTACCTTGCAAGTTTCGTAGTTTCAAACGTTCCAAAGTAATTAGGTCATCATCTCCCAACTGTTTTGCAATGTGCAATCTTTCTTTTTGGTTTTTGATAGAACGCTCTAAGGCTCTTTGTTTAGCCTCAATCCTTGCATTTTCTTCTGCTTGCTCTGGTGTTAGGTCTTTAATGTAATCTGGCAAATCTGGGAGGGTATTCACACCGACTATAAACGGTGTCAGATAATGCCCACAATGGACACCAAGGCAACCACTAGCTGTGCCATATCCGTAATCTTGCAAAGAGTGTATGGTTATGCCGTGTTCTTTCCGCTCAATTCCCTCTTTGGTAACAATCTTGCCCTGCAACGGGCTACAAGATGGTCTGGCTGTCCGCTTGATAGAGTAATAAAAGGTATCTATGCCAAGTTCTTCTGCTGGTCTAGTACGCATGTCATTATAAACCCTGTATGTTGTTGTTTTAATGATTGCCCTAGCGTAGCTATCCGCTCTCCACTCCCTGCCTGCACTATCAGTAAAGCCTGTAAAGTTCTTTTTTTGCCAGTTCATGATTGTATCATTTAAAGCTCTGTCAGCAGTCTTTGTACCTGCTGCAACTTGTGCTACTGTCTGCTCTACTACCGATTTAAAAACAGCTTGCACGCTTTGTGGCAACGTGGTATTGATAAGGTTTAGGTCACTAATGGCTTGCTGTGTGTAAGCCTCCAAGGCATCTGTCACACCGTTTCTGATTTTGCCATCTGGAAACTTGCCCATGTCCTCCTCTAGCTGTGCTTTGGTGTCCTTATAGACCTTTAGCCCCTCATTAGCTATTACCTCCCGTAAAAGCTCCTCTGCAATGCCTGTGCGCTCGACAATGATTTTTAGATTATCCTCATTCAGCATGTACATATCATTCAGCTTTTCCAGTTGCCAAATATAGGGATTTTCTGCCAGGTCAGCACTGCCACGCCTTATCAGTCGCTCAATCATACTATCAAACAACTCCGTTTGCATCTTGGCGTAAATATCAGATATACCCTGCATCTGTAAGCTAAATTGCTGATCATTAAGCGTTGGGCGTTTCTTAGTATCGCTCATGGTTAAGCCTCGCTAACTACCTCATAGGTTTCATTAAAAATATCTGGTTTGCATGGGTAAAACTCGCCATGCACTCCTTTAATAATATAATCACCCTTTTGGGCTACCATATCTCCCTCAAGTGTTTGTATTACGATACTTAAATCAGAGCATAAAGTATTTTTTCCAATAAATTCTCTAATTTCTTCATAATTTGAGCCTGTAAATCTAATAGCCTCAATTACAACAGGTTTTTTCTTATACTTCGCCATCATCTTCTCCCTCTACTGTATTCTTACTGTTTCCTACTGTATTTTGCCGACTTTTTCCATATAAAGCAAGCTCTGCATCGCTCTCTGGTGGTAATTCTCCATTGATTTCAGCTAGTTCTTTCTCTGCCTCATCCTCTGTGATACCTAGAGTTTTTGCGATGCCTCGTTTCTGTGTGGTAAATCCAGCAGCTACCATTTTCATCCAGTAATCAAGTTCTGCATGACGGTCAGTAAATACCCCGTCATCAAGATTTACAGAAATATCATCAAGTTCTGGTATTTTTCCATTATACAACCCAACAGCCTTGCCTAACTCACACATTGAAACACAAAGCTCTTTAATAGATTGTTCAACAAGTGCGACAATGCTGTTACGCATTTGATAAGTATCAGAGTTTTCACTTACAATCTCGGTTGCTGTCTTAACTCCTTGTCCATTAAAGGTAAACATGCCACTTGATACCCCAATCTGCATCTCAAAGAGTTTAAGCCCCTCTGAAATAGCTGATATATAATCAGATGACCTAATAGGCGTTGTGAGGTCAACAATACCCCCACTATCCATATTACCTGCCCCAACTTGCATATACACATTTTGCTCCACATCAAAGCGGCGTTTGAATGTAATTTCTCCGAGGCTATCTTGCACCTTTAGCTGTGTCATTTGCTCTGGCACAATCACGCGCCTCTGCCCCATCTTGATTTCCCACATAAATTCATCATAAGTACGGTTGATAAAATCAATAGTTGTTTTGGCGTTATCAAAAATGGATAGCCCCAATGGACTATTGATGTCTTTATTGTTCATTCCAGGTGTTTTAAGGTAAGTAAACAACGGGCGTGACAAACCTTGTATTGGGGTTACTGGTTGTAAGTCTGGGTATAACTCACTCAAGTTAACACGTTCCCCTAATGTGCCATCTGATGTTGATTTATACAGCTCGTTAGTGATACGGTATAGGCTCTTATCTTTTGTGCTGCCTACTTCTTGACCATCTTTGGTTACCCATTCATGAAATTCAACAAGCGTATAATACACATTCTTTCTGTTTTCGGTTTTGATAGTCTTAGTCAAAATAGCAGCACTTGAAACATCTTGAGTGTTAGATTGTAGTGGTAAAAAGACAGGTGCTTGGATGAATGCCACACGGATTTTATCGCCGTCAACATAAGGGCGCATGGCTAGACCACCAAGAGCTAAACAACTTTCAAGGTAACGCTCAAAGTTCTTATTAAAGCGGTCATTTGATAGCATATCCTGCAAAAAGCCATTGACTGTTTTATCTTTCGCCGAAATTTCTGCTTGCTCATTGTAAACTAGGCTAGCAATCTTTTTAGCTGCTGTTCGTGCTAGCGGCAAGTGTTGCATCTTCCTACGTTTTCTATCACCATCAGTATTCGTATACTCAATATCATCAAATCTAGATTGATAGTAGGCTAGGTTATGTTGTATCCGTCTAAATTCGGATTGTGTTACAGCTACTTTTGGATGGTCTAGGATGCTACTTAAATGTGATGTCGTCATGTTATACCTCCCACGGTTGAAAAAGTCCTTTACTTTTTGAATTAGGCTCATGTCTGCCCTCCTTATGAATTACCAACACGCAAGCCGAGTATCTTTGCATTATCTAATACAAAATACTGCGCCACGTCGCATGTGTGGTCATCGTCTTTGATAACAGTTGGGTTATCAGTCTGTATTGTCTTGTCATCCCATCTGTACATCTTGTGTTCTTCGATAAATACCTTATTATTCTCTGTATTGAGATAGTAAAAGCGACCTTCTGCCAACAATGATTGAAAAGTGTCAATCATTGTCACTTTCTTTAATTTAGCTACTGGATGCCATCTAATCGCAAAATCAAGGTACATCTGGTTTCTTAATGCTCCCTCTGCGCTATCTATTGTGTACTGCAAGATTGGCACTTTATACTTACTAACTACCTTTGTTGTGAAATAGTAAATGTCCTGCGATAACTGACTAGGGGCTTTCTTTACTTCTTGACCTGCTGGGCTGTAATACCAAGTATCAAGTAAGATTACCTTGCCTTTAGCTGTGATGCCAAAAGCACAACAAGCGGTGGCTGATTGCTGATGCCCACCATCTAGGGCAAATGATACTCCTATAAGTCTATCATCGCTTGGCAAGGCATCTAATGGGTGAAATGTACTCATGTTATAGATATTATTACCAAGCCCTACTGGCTCGCCTAAATAGACATACCTGTAATAATCATAGTCATTCTCTTTTATACGCTCTATATCAGCCAGCATTTGCTCATTGACAAAACCTAACTCATCATCAAGATATGTACTGGAATGACATAAGTAATTATCCATCGTGTTCATTCTTTCGTACCACTCATTTATCCAACTGTACGGATTGATAGGGGGATTGTAAGACCAAAAAATCTGTACAAAGGGTGCAAGCGGGTGTTTCTGTCGCATAAAAGTAATGTTGGTTTGGTCAAATTCCTCTGCACTTGAAAATTCAGCAGCCTCCTCGTACCAAACGGCGATGATGTTACCAATGTTGTTTGATTTTAGCTTTTGATAATCATCCAGACCATAAAAGTAAAAGGTTGAGCCTGTTTTTTTATGAGTTATCTTAAATGGGCTTACTGTCATCTTAAAGCGACTGGTAAGACCAAATAAACTTAGCCCCCATTGAATTTGATTATAGACACTATCACGGATTGTATTAGCTACCTTACGGATAATAACAACGTTTGCTGTTTCTCCCCTAACGATGTACCAAATCATCATGATAATTAGTTTTAGAGTAATAACGGATGACTTGAAAGAGTTACGCCCACCTTTGAGGATGTTATAAGGTTTCTTAGACAACCAAACGCTCTTAAAGTGTAGATTTACATTCTTCTGAATATCAATTACTTTCATCCTCTACCTCCCAACTATCAATAATTGTGATAGTATCATCTTCAATCTGTGCCTCTGTCAATTGTGATTTTAATTTCTCAATCTCAAGCTCTAGTTTTTCAGATTGTCTAGCTGTTGGATAGCGTTTCAGAATTTCAGTAATGGCTTTAATAACTGTTGCATTATCAGCTTTATTGGTGTGCCTCTCAACTTTCCCTGTTGTTGGGTTAAGTATCAACACCTCCTCATATCGTTTACCTCTAGCAATCTCAGAAAGGATATAAAGCGCCTCTGTGGCATCCATGATGTTTGACTTATGCAGCTCTTGCATCTGTTTATTGATGTACTCTTTTATCCCAACATTTCCCAACAATTCAGTAATGCGATTATTTGCATAATTCTCACTATAACCAGCTTTAATTGCTGATTGATAGCCGTTACCTGTTTTTATGTACTCATCTGCAAAGCGCCTCTGTCTTTCATTCATTCGCTACCTCCTTTCCAACAAAAAAATCACAAGTATTACTACTCATGATTTCATTTTATGATGTTAAAAAGGGGATGTTTTACGCTATTTTGACAATGGGATGTGCTTGTAAGTTGAAACAAAATACTTATCAAACCAATTATTGATGTGAGAATACGCTGGGCTAGGACTTAGATACAAAATTTTTTGACACGCGCCGATCACATTGATACTTTCGTACACATAGACCTCTTTTATTGCTTTCAACATCTTCTCATCCGATTTCCTGATATACTCATCTGTTACAATTTTCAGATTGACCAAAAATACAGACTGCTCAATGTTGTTTTCCAAAAAAGCCTCATGTATCTTCTGCTCCAATATGGTTTTCTGAGGGTTTTTCTTATCCCTCAGAAAATACCATTTTAGCCAAATGATTTCTCTGCGGTGGATGACAGATAAGCGCTCTATTTTCTTTTTAGTCATTTAGCACCTCACAAATTTATCTTTTACCTCTTGATAAGGCTCCAGAATTTTATAACAAAGATTACCATCAACAGTAATCTCACACCCAAGGTGCTCAACATAATCACATGCAACTTCATCAAATATAGCAAAAGTATCTTCGGCAATGGCTATAATTTTTTTAACATTTAATGATAACTTAAAAGCCTCATCTTTATCTTTATCAAAACCAGTTACATCTAAAAGTTCATTATCCATCTTTGACCTCCATAACCAGATACTCAAAATAATTATCTTCTACCATCAGCATATCCCTACGGATTTCAATACCTAACCGTTTTAATCGTGTAACGCTATGATTATCTTTTTCAATAATTTTTGTATATTCTCTAATGTTCAATTTCAATCTTTGTTTAATTAAGTCAAGTTCCCTCATCTCTTACCTCTTTCCCCACCAATTCTAAAATCCGAACCATCTCATCATCTGTTGGTAAATCATTCCGATAAATTCGCTCAATCCGCTTCTCTGGTATACCTGTCTGCGCGCTTGCTACCTCAAACGGTAGGTTGTTGCTGTTAATTTCTTTTTGCAATAACATAGCCACATCAAGCGGATTAAATGCATCTGATAGTTTCGGTGCGTGTTTTGCTCGGTTAACATATCTTCTGGATCGTATCATAAGTA
>RRZU012820255.1_pt1 | contig 10158 bp, 5 predicted proteins | sample 2165561 | NCBI WGS metagenome assembly RRZU01 (sample SAMN10456909, study PRJNA506462) | wastewater metagenome | isolation source: wastewater sludge | place: USA: Moscow, Idaho
AGCTGCTTTAGTCTTAAAAAATGTTGAAAACAGCTAAAAAACGGTTACGAAGCCCGCATAAATTGGAACTATAATTGCTTTTAATCTCGAAAATATAGAACTCGGGAGCATCATAATGAGAGTCGGAACTAGTACAATGTACTCTAGCTTTACCAGATACCAAGAATCTGCGATGGAAGCTCTAAACACCGTCAATAATCAGCTAAAAGGGACAAAGATTGACTACGGTTACCAAAATACCGATGTCTTTATACAAACGCTCAGACTCGACCAAAAAGAGTACACGCTAACTCAAAACTCACAGGCCTCGCAAACGGCTCTACAGTTTGCCCAAAACACGGATAGCACGATGACGGATATGACGAGTACCCTCACATCATTCAAAACAAAACTCGTAAACGCCGCAACCGAATCAAATACGCTTGTATCCAGAAAAGCAATAGCACAAGAGATGGAAGGGTTGATGCAAAACCTAATCACGCTCGGCAATACATCCATAAACGGGCAATACCTATTTTCCGGCTCTAGTTTTACGACAAAGCCGCTTGATGACACGGGTGCATACTACGGAAATGCGGAAAAAGTAAAATCACTTGTAAATGCAGGGGTTGAAATCCCTTACAACCAAGACGGTTTTAGCCTCTTTTACGGTTCAGAGAGTGACTACTCCAGAGTCGTAACAACAAACGTTCCGAAAAAAAACGAGAGAGTATACTATGATATACCGTCCGTTGACAGATATGTCACAAAAGATGATTATGTAAGTGATTTAACAGGTAACAACGGAGACGGCTCAAAAAGCTATTTTTATATCACCGGAGCACAGTCTGACGGTACTACGTTTAAGCAGATGATAGACATCAGCAACACCTCCAAAGTGAGCGATTTGCTAGAAAAAATCAAAGATGCTTACAAGGGCAATGTGGACGTTACGCTAAACGATCACGGACAAATCGAAGTAAAAGACCTACAAAGGGGAAGTAGCAAACTCCAATTTCACATGGTAGGTTCCGACAACAGTTCCGCTCTGACAAAAGCAACATCCGGCTTTAATGCCGGATCCACGGTCTTGACGCTTGCATCTACGGCCGGAATCGTAGCGGGAGACAAGCTAAATATCGAAGGGATCGGACAGGTAAAAGTCACCGGTGTAGGCGTTCCGGCGGCAGGGCAGATCACATTCTCCCCTCCTCTATCAAAAACTCCGGACACTACCGTAACGGCTCTAAACGTAAAAAAAGTCCACTCGACCGACACGACTGCGGCGGCGGCGATAGCGGTCGGTGCAAATACGATAAACGTAGACTCTACAAACGGTCTGGCGGTAGGCGACAAAATCTCTCTGGGGCATGCCGGAGTATACACGATTACGGCAATGACAGGCACAACGCTAACCTTTAATGCTACGGCTACGGCTACGGTAAATTCAGGTGATGAAGTAACTTTTATAGCCGATGTTGACGACCTCCCTTCAAAAGGGGTCACCGTTTCAGAATTTGTAAGAAGTGGAATGGGGCCGCTCTCTATAGGTGACAATACCGCTTCAAACGACTATTGGGATCACAGTACGTTTAATTTCGGTATTGAGTTTAGAAACAGGCAAACTGGGGCGGTATCAGAGTCACAAGAACTACTAAATACGGCTTTGGGCGGAACACCGACCGGTATCACGCTAAACGGCCATGCTCATGCATTTGCTCTGGGTGCGACAAGTACCGTGAGAGACTTTGTAACAGCCGTTCAAGGGGCGCTTGATACAGAATTTGGGGTCAACAAGTTTTCTGCAACTATGGAAAACGGCAAACTTCTCGTAAAAGACAAATCAATCACGGCAGCTACGGCAGATACGGCATCGTCACAACTAATAACTATGACGCTAAACGCTCCGGCTAATACGTTTGCCGCAACCAGCGGAATAGAGTCTAGCAAGGCTAGTTTTGCAAAAGAGGGGAATACCCTGACGGCAAGCGTGCCTCAAATAGTAAAATCCGACAACTCATACGCAAAACCTACGACAAAACTCGTAGATGTAGCAGGGGTTTCTACACTTGTCGGTGAGACGATGCAGCTAAATGTTACTACTACAAGTGGAGCGAGTGAGACGGTAACGATAAATTTCGGTGCAGCAGGCTCGACATTTACGGTAGCCTCTACCGGTAATGTCTATAACATCCTAAATGCAGCATCCCCTCAGGTCTCTACGGCGGCTAACAATGTAACATATCAACAGCTAATGGACGTTATGAGTATGGTGACGGCAGGATCATATCCGGCAACGGTCACTCCGGCGGCACCTACGGCGGCACAGGCGACAGATTACAATAATGCCGTATCATCTGCCCAAAAAGTATCAAACGTCACGATAAGCGACACCGGGGTCATAACTCTAAAAGACAAATTATCTGCAAACACCCAAATGACGCTTGCGATGTTTGATACAGGTGTAAACAACGATTTTTATAGAACGGCTCAGATAAATACCGACAGCATAGTCCTAAACTCAAACAACGCAATAACAGTAGACGACCCGTATGTCAGCTTTTTTGAACAGCTCCAAATGGCCATAGATGCAGTAGACACAGGCAAAACTAGAGCCTCCGATGACGGTTCTGATCCTAGAAATATCGGTATCCAAAATGCTATAACGGCGATAGATCACGTCCTTGACCATCTAATCAGAAAACACACGGATGTCGGAGCCACAAGCAACGAATTTCAACTAACGCACGACAGAGCCGAATCACTAAAAATCAATGTCAAAACCGTCAAATCAGAGGTTTTGGATACAGATATAGCAGAGGCGTATTTGGAGCTAAACCAAAGAGTTCTTTCATATCAAGCGATGATGTCAACCGTTAGCAAAATAAACGAAATGTCTCTGGTAAAATACCTTAGCTAGTCTAAAAACCTACTTTTTGTTATAATCGGGGTAAAAAAAGGATACCCCATTATTTATCGGGATATAGGTTTTTTGGGCGGAATCGCCCTTTTATGCTATCTTGCATTTTCTACTATTATAGGCTCCGAGTCGCTTGTCGGAAGTTTCGGAGCCTCTTTTTCCGCTAAAAATATATATCTTTTCGGCTTTTTGGCATACGTCTACCCGTTTGCCCTCATATACGCCACATACTCAATCTACAAAAACAAGACTATAGATTTCAAAAGGGCTTCGTTTGCCGTATCGGTAGCGGTGCTGTTTGTTTTGTTTATGATGCTCCAATCCACAGTTTTTAAGGATTCGAGATACGAAGGGGTGTTAGGTTCTTCGATGGTTGAGGGGATGATCCCGATTATCGGACAGGGAGGTTTTTGGATTGTCTGGTCGGCCGCATTTTTGCTCTCGGTTGCCCTTTTGGCTGAAGAGAGCGTCGATAGATTGGTTAGAAAAATACTGTCAAAAATAGGTGATTTCTTTGCAAAGCTAAAACCTAGCAAAAAAACGGAAGAACCGCAAAAGCCGCAGCAAGAACCAAAATACGAAGAGGCCGAATATAGATACGATGAGGCTCCAAAAAACGTATACATCCCAAAAGCGCAAAAAAAGCCGGAGCAAAGACCGGCAGAGGCCGAGGATATGCTAATCGGCGATGAGCCCCCTTTTGATACCGATGAGACGGAGCAAAAAGAGGAGAAGGCAGAGCCTAAAAAACAGAAAAAACAAAAAAAAGAGAAAGAAAACGACGTTGAGATAGTAACGGAGCTAGAAGAGAACAAAGCCCTACTGGATACGATAGAGATTGGAGAGAGCGAAAAGCCGAAAGGGTGGAAGCTCCCGCCGTCCGATATATTTGCAAAACCGGCACCCAAAAAAAACGAGATCAACGAAGACGAGATAGATGAAAAGATAAAAGAGCTGATAGAGAAGCTAAAACGGTTCAAAATCGAAGGGGATGTAATCCGGACGTATGCAGGGCCGGTCGTTACGACTTTTGAGTTCAAGCCCGCCGCACATATCAAAGTCTCCCGTATTCTGACCCTCCAAGATGACATCGCCATGGCTCTAAAGGCGCAAACCATCAGGATTCAGGCTCCAATCCCCGGAAAAGACGTGGTGGGGATAGAGATACCGAATCGTGAGATTGAGACTATCTACATGAGAGAGCTAATCGAATCGGAACTATTCAAAAAATCACTCTCCCCTCTTACCCTTATTTTGGGTAAAGACATAGTCGGAAACCCGTTTGTAACGGATCTAAAAAAACTCCCGCACCTACTAATAGCCGGAACTACCGGAAGCGGAAAATCGGTCGGTATCAACGCTATGATACTCTCGCTTTTATACAAAAACTCACCAGATGAATTGCGTCTCGTGATGATAGACCCTAAAATGCTCGAATTTTCAATGTACGACGGGATTCCCCATCTTTTGACACCGGTAATCACAAAACCGAAACAGGCGATAAACGCTCTTGCCAATATGGTGATGGAGATGGAGAGACGGTATTTTCTGATGAGTAAAACGAAAACAAAAAATATCGAAAACTTCAACGACAAAGCAGCCAGCGTCGGAGAAGAGAGATTGCCGTATATCGTCGTAATCATCGACGAATTGGCAGATCTGATGATGACTAGCGGCAAAGAGGTTGAGATTTCAATCGCCAGACTGGCGCAAATGGCAAGAGCCGCCGGAATCCACCTCATAGTAGCCACACAACGCCCTAGCGTCGATGTCGTAACGGGGCTTATCAAAGCCAATCTACCGTCCCGTGTAAGCTTCAAAGTCGGCCAAAAAATCGACAGTAAGGTCATCATAGACCAGATGGGAGCCGAGAGCCTACTAGGTCGAGGCGATATGCTATTTACCCCTCCTGGAATGAGCGGTGTTGTGAGGCTTCACGCCCCTTGGAGTAGCGAAGTTGAGATTGAAAAAGTAGTAGATTATCTAAAGGCTCAAAGAGAGGCCGACTATGACGAGAGCTTTTTGGAAGAGCCGAGAGCCCAATCGGACGGCGGCGGCGGAGAGTATAACGACGGCGAATTGGACGAGATGTACGAAGAGGCAAAAAACATAGTCCTAACAGAGAGAAAAACATCCATCAGCTACATCCAAAGAAGGCTACAGATAGGCTACAACAGAGCCGCCAGAATCGTCGAACAACTGGAAGCCATGGGGGTGCTTAGCGCCGCAAACAATAAAGGGAATAGAGAGATATTATAAAAAAAGCTCAAATCTTGAGCTAAGCCCAAAATTAGGTCTTCGGCAGACAGCCCACGCCGCTAGCGGCTTTTTTGGGCGGCTCTTGACAAATGTGAGATAAAAAAATATAATGTCAATTAAATTTATAAAGTTACTAAGGATTGAACTTGAGAGGCTTTAATACAAAAGCGGTTCATGTTGAGTACGGACGCAAAGACCCGTATGGGGCGCTAAACTTTCCGGTTTACGACGGGGCGGCGTTTGAGTTTGAGGATTCAGATACCATAGAGAGCGTTTTTAACGGGACAACCCCCGGTTTTACATATACCAGAGTCGGCAATCCGACGGTCGATTTTTTTGAGAGAAAACTAAAAAATATCTCAAAAGCAAAATACGCTCTGGCTTTCGCCAGCGGAATGGCGGCTATATCGAATACGGTAATGACTATTGCATCAGCAGGTGACAACATCGTATCCTCAAAATACCTGTTCGGACACACCTATTCGCTTTTTGCAAAGACGTTTGCCGGATTCGGTGTAGAGGTAAAAGCTGTAGATTTTTGCGATTTGGATGCAGTCAGAGGGGCTATAGACAAAAATACAAGGGCACTGTTTTTTGAGACAATCACAAATCCGCAACTAGAGATTGCAGATATAGAGGCTCTACGCTCACTCGCCGATGAACACGGGATACTCCTGATAGCGGATACGACCATGACACCGCCGTATCTATCGGACGGTGAGGCTTTGGGGCTTGATCTTGAGGTGATATCTACGACAAAATTTATCTCCGGCGGGGCTACGTCGGTGGGCGGTGCGGTACTGGACTACGGAACATACGAATGGGCAAAAAACCCGTCGCTGAGAGAGTGGGCGCACAAATTCGGCTCCGGAGCTTTTTTTAACAGGCTAAAAAAAGAGGTTTTCAGAAATCTTGGAGCGGCGATCAGCCCTCACAACGCCTACCTGCAAAGCCTCGGTCTTGAGACTATGGCGCTTAGAGCCGACAAGTGTTGTATAAACACCCTCATGCTGGCCAAATGGCTAAAAACAAATGAAAAGGTCGTAGCGGTAAACTATCCTGGGCTTGACGACAATAGGTTTTTCATGTTAGCCGAAAAACAGTTTAGATACCCTAGTTCCGTATTGACGTTTGATCTAGGCTCAAAAGAGGCTTGTTTTTCGTTTATGAACGCCCTTAAAATCGCCAGACGCTCAACAAACCTATGCGACAACAAAACTTTGGTTATCCACCCGCACTCTACGATATACTCTGAGTATTCGGAGGGGCAAAAAGCAGATATGAAAGTAACCGACGGAGTTATCAGGGTATCTGTCGGAATCGAAGATATAGAGGACTTGCTGGAAGATTTCTCCACCGCCCTTGGCTTGATATAAAATTTGCGGGTCTTTCCCGTAAATTTTATAACCCTCAGTTCTCAAAAGAGCAACTAGTTGCGAGAGCCCTCACGATGAAGACCTAATTTACGGCTTTGCCGAAAATTTGAGAATTAATCAAATGATTCAACTACAAAAAATCTGTTTTTAATGTATAATCACTCACAAGTATTAACATTTACCCGCATTTTACTTACGGTAGCTCAATATGGAAAACGGTAACTTCGATTTTGATTTGTACGGCATTGAGTTATCCCTCATCGAACAATCATACAATCCGGTCATTATCACTACACCCCTACTGGACGGCGAACACCCGAAGATTTTGTATGTCAACTCCGCTTTTTTGAGGATGACGGGATACGGAAGAGATGAGATAATAGGAAAAACCCCTAGAATTCTACAAGGTGAAAAGACCGACAAAAAAACACTCGCAAGGCTAAAAGAGACACTCAAAAAAGAGGAGTATTTTGAAGGGGAGGCGATAAACTATAAAAAAGACGGAACCGAATATTTTGTCCATTGGAATATCTCTCCCGTCTATGACAAATCCGGCAATCTGGCCGCTTTTTTGTCGTTTCAAAAAGACGTTACGGTCACAAGAACCTTGCAAAGACAGTTGTTGCTATTTCGTCAGGGGATTGACCAAAGTGCCGATTTTGTGGCGCTTTTTGACTCATGCGGCAACTACATATACGCCAACAAAGCATATCTGGAGCGAACCGGATACGAGGCGGAGGAGCTAATCGGGCAAAATCCAAGCATCCTAAAATCAGGCAAACACGACAACGTTTACTACTCAAACCTATGGAGCACCGTTTTATCGGGAAAAGCTTTTAGCGCTATTTTTTGCAATAAAACCAAAAACGGCGAATTCTACTACGAAAAGCAGACAATAACCCCGATAGTGGACGAGGATAGTATCATAGGGTTTATTTCGATAGGGAAAAGCTATGATTATGAAAAACAGTTCCACGACGAACTCCAAAACGAGAGTAGACTGGACAAACTGACCGGACTTTTAAATAGAAAAGCACTGGATGAAAAGATAGACGAGGCAATAAAAAGATTTGAGGTCTACGGAGAGCCGTTTTGTCTATTGTTTGCCGATTTGGATAACTTCAAAAACGTCAACGACGCACTCGGACACGATGTCGGCGATACGGTACTAAAAGAGATTGCCGATTCGCTACGGCTAAGCGTCAGAGGGGAGGATGACCTGTTTCGGTACGGCGGGGATGAGTTTGTCTGTTTGATGCACAACACCACCGAACAAAAAGCAAAAGAGGCGGCAAAAAGACTAAGGGACGTGATACTATCTTCAAAATGCCGCTCAGAATACGGAATCGACCTTAGTATCGGGGTATCCGAATACGGCGGCGAGGCGGTTCATAGCCTGTTCAAAGCTGTTGATAAGCAGATGTATCTGGACAAAAAAAAGCACAAAGAGGAGGGCTAGATTTTTTGGAGGGCTAAAGCAGTTTTGTTTTAAACTACCCGCCAAAAACGGAGCTAAATAATGGGGAAATTTCCCGAATTTAATACGGACTTAAAAGAGCTAAAACAAAGCAGTTTAGAGACTATCGAAAAAAACAAAAAACAGATCGAAAAACTCCTAAAACTAAAAGACAAAACATACAAAAATTTTGTTGCCCCCTACTACGAACTAGGTGAACGGCTGAATTTTTTTATCCAACCTATTTTTCACCTAAACGGGGTAAAAAACTCCTCCAAAACCCAAAAAACGGTAAAACAAATCCTCCCTGCCCTTACCGCATACAGCACCGAAATATCGCAAAACAAAAAACTATATGAGGCGCTAAAAGAGATATACGAAAAAGAACAGGCCACGCTATCGGCTGAAGAGTTGAATGCCCTAAAAGACGAAATCGACGATTTTGAGCTGGAAGGTGTCGCCCTTGAAGACGATAAAAAGCAGAGGATAAAAGAGATCAACGAGGCTCTGAGTGAAATCCAAAACGACTTTAGCCAAAACGTTTTGGACGACACAAACGCTTTTGAGATGATACTGGAAAACGAATCGGATGTGGATGGGATGCCGGAGCTTGAAAAAGAGAGCGCCAAAACAACAAAAGACGGCAAAACAGTCTACAAATTCACACTCCAACAACCTAGCTACCTAGCCTACCTGACCTATGGGCCAAACAGGGCAAAAAGGGAGGAGCTATACAAGGCGTATTCGACTAGAGGTGCAAAAAACGGTGAACTAATTACAAAAATACTAGCCCTAAGAGACGAAAAGGCAAAAATACTCGGCTTTGATTCGTTTGCCTCCTACTCATTGGCGACAAAAATGGCCTCTTCCCACTCTGAGGTTTTGGAGTTTTTGCGCTCTTTGGCCGCAAAATCAAAAGTCGGAGGACAAAAAGATTTTGAAGAGCTAAAAGGGTTTGCCGCAAAAGACGGGAATACCGATTTGCAAAGCTACGACACGGCGTTTTATTCGGAGAGGCTGAGACGTGAGGCATTTGACATCGATGAGGAGTATTTTAAACAATATTTTGAGCTAAATTCTGTTCTTGACGGGATGTTTGAATTTTTGAAAAATATGTTCGGGATAGAGTTCAAAGAGGTTTCGGCCAAGCTATGGGATAAAGGGGCAAAAGCCTTTGATATGTATGAGAATGATGTAGTATCCGGCAGACTATATATGGATTTGTGCGCCAGACGGGACAAAAAAGGCGGCGCATGGATGGACAACTGGCTAAACGCCCATATAGACGTCAAAGACAAAGAGGTGTTGCCGGTTGCGTTTATCGTCTGCAACTTCCCGAAACAAACCAAAAAAACCCCTTCCCTGCTCAGACACTACGACATTGAGACGTTGTTTCACGAGATGGGTCACGCCCTCCACCACCTCCTCTCAAAAAACAAGGTTCCGACCGTATCGGGCGTAAACGGGGTTATGTGGGACGTGGTTGAGTTTCCGTCGCAATTTTTGGAAAACTTTGCCTACAAAAAAGAGGTTCTAAAAATGTTTTCGTACCACTACAAAACAAAAGAGCCGCTAAGCGACGAGGATATAGCGAGATTGCAAAGAGCCAGAAACTTTCAATCGGCGATGGGGATGCTCCGCCAACTGGAGTTTGGGATATTCGATATGCGTATCCACTCCACCCAAACGGACGAGGCCGGAGCCGAAAAGATACTAGGAGAGGTGAGAGACGAGGTAGCCGTAATCAGGCCGCCTGAGTACAACAAGTTCAAAAACTCGTTCTCCCATATATTTTCAGGTGGATACGCCGCCGGATACTACAGCTACAAGTGGGCAGAGGTGCTGAGCGCCGATGCGTTTTTTATGTTTGAAGGCAAAGACGGTGAGCTAGACTACACTCTAGGCTCAAAAATCAGAGAAACCGTATTTGCAAAAGGTGGAGCCTTTGATATGAGGGAGATATACAGAGAGTTCGCCGGACGTGACGCAAACGTAGAATCACTACTAAAACTTTACGGGATAGCCTAAACGATGCAAAACCGCCTTGAAATTCAAAAAAAATACGGTAAATTCAAAGACTATGTAGACGAAGCCGGCCCTTTTTTTAGACAAAAGGGGCACTATTCACTAGATGAAAAGATAGCCTTTATCGCCGATTTTAACCGGAG
>RRZU013086065.1_pt1 | contig 10158 bp, 7 predicted proteins | sample 2165561 | NCBI WGS metagenome assembly RRZU01 (sample SAMN10456909, study PRJNA506462) | wastewater metagenome | isolation source: wastewater sludge | place: USA: Moscow, Idaho
CAGAAGGAACAGCCGCGCGTACAGATTTCCCCCATGATCGTCATGGTGGCGTGGCCCTGGCTCCAGCATTCGCCGACATTGGGACAGCCGGCCTCTTCGCAGACGGTCGAAAGCCGGTTTTCGCGCATGATATCGCGGGTCTGCTTGTACCCTTCCGATGTCGGCGCCTTGACCCGGATCCAGGACGGCTTCTTGGGCTGGGACTGATCGGGGCGATGGGCCTTTTCGGGGTGGCGCAGAACCGGGGGCTGATCCGCCATATCGGCATCCTTTGCTTGTGTCCGCGCAATTTAGGTATTTTTCCGGGCTTGATCAACGCCATTGGAACGGTGCAATTGGTCGCGGCCGATGCCGCAGCGCAGCATCGGCAAAAGGGAGGGGTGGATGACGATAAGGATCAAGAAATGAAACAAGGCGATCTGCTTCCCGAAGTGACCTTCCAGACCCGCGTGCGCGACGAATCCGTCGCCGGCCCCAACCCCTATCGCTGGCAGCCCGTCACCACCGGCGATTACTTCAAGGGCAAGCGGGTGGTGCTGTTCTCGTTGCCGGGCGCCTTCACGCCGACCTGCTCGACCTATCAGCTGCCGGGTTTCGAGAAATCGGCGGCCGAGATGGCCGATCTGGGCATCGACGCGATCTATTGCATGTCGGTCAACGACAGTTTCGTGATGAACCAATGGGCCAGATCGCAGGATCTGGAAAACGTCCAGGTCATCCCCGACGGCTCGGGCGAGTTCACCGAAAAAGTCGGCATGCTGGTGCGCAAGGACAATCTTGGCTTTGGCGCCCGCAGCTGGCGCTATGCCGCCATCGTCAATGATGGCGTGGTCGAAACATGGCTGGAAGAACCGGGCCGCAGCGACGATTGCCCCGAAGACCCCTATGGCGCCAGCTCGCCCGAGGCGGTGCTGGACTGGCTGCGTGAAAACCCGGTCAAATCCGCCGCATAGCCCCTCAAAGACGAAAGGGCGCCATGCGGCGCCCTTTTTTCGATCCGCATCCCGGATGCGGCCAGCCCGGTCCCGCGCCCCGGTTTCAACCGATCATCGGCGCGCCCGAACCATAGGTTTCGCGGTAATGGCGTTCCAGCCGCATCAGCGCCAGCCGCAGCACGATCTTGCCCGAACGCGCCGACCAGCCCAGCCGCCGCTCGGTCATCTCGATCCCTTCGAGAAAGCAGCACACCCGCAGCACAAGATCGCCCATGCCCGGCCCAAGTTCGCGCAGGGCGGCGGCGACGCGGTTGCGCGCGCCCTCGGATCCGCCGCCATGGCCATGGGCCACGCGCGACGCGTCGATGCCGGCGGTCAGAAACCGGTCCCAGTTCTGGGTGACGCGCTGGCCCATCTGCGCCAGTTCGAAATCCTCGCGCAGGCGCTCGCCAGCACTGACCATATCCGGGGTCAGAAACGGCGTCCCCCCCGCCTCGCGCCGCCGGGCCAGCATCAGAAGCGGGCTTTCGGCGATATTGACCCGGGCCCGGCGGCGGCGGCCATCCTCGGGATCGGTGATGTCGCGTTCTTCCCATTGGCGATGCTGGTCGGCATGGGTAAAGGCCGCGGCATCCTCGGCACAGCCCTGAAGCGCGGGCTCGGCCACCGGGGCCGCGCCGGCGAAATCCTCGGTCCGGGGGATGGCATTGCCGCGCCGCGACGCCAGCATCCGGCGCAGCGCCTCGCGCCCCTGGGCCGAAATCTGATAGCGGCTGACGCGCCCCTGCCCGACCAGCTGCACCAGCGAACGGATCGCCATATGTTCGGCCAGCTCGCGGTCCAGGATCGCGGTGCGGATGTCGTCCCGCACGACGATGGCCTTGTCCATGCCTTCGGCCACGACCATCTGCGCCCCGGGTTCGGCCAGCCGGCGCAACACCCGCGCGATCTGTTTCGAGCCGGCATTCCCCGGCGCGGGCTGCGGCTTGCCGGCGGTTTCGGCGCTGGCGGCGCGTTCGATGGCGCGATCGACCAGCGGATCGTCGCGCCGGGCCTCGAAACGGCGGATGCGCCGCAGGATGGTCGAAGGGTGACACCCCACTTCGCGCGCCAGCGAGCGAATCGTCTCGCCCCCCTCGACATGGCGCAGATACAATTTCAGATCGCCGTCATCCCCGCCCCCCACAGCCGCCGGCTCCGCATCTGCTTCGGGCCGATTGCGCGCCTTGGTCTCGATGCCGGCTGGCAGCCCGGCGATCGTGACGTCCAAGGCGAAATCTCCCGTCAAAATTGTCATGGTCATTCCTTCATTTCCTGAAAGCGAACGGGCAGACGCTCGCCTATGGGTTGTTTTCGCCCCGCGAAAAGGCCGCAGGCCCCGATGGGGATGCGGCAATATTTGCTAACAATTACTAAAGATTCCTTGCCAAGCCGCGCGCAGCATCACGCCGCAACGCAACACACGTTCAGGTTGTCGATACTTGCGACATCACGAATTTCGCCGAGGGAACACCATGACGATGATGAGCAATGTGATCGCCTTTGAACCGCGTCTGGGCCAGCCGCGCCTGCGCCGCCCCAGGCTTCTGGTCAGCGCCGCGCGCGCCGGTTTGCCGGGCTGGAATCGCCGCCGCCACCTGCGCAGACTGCTGAAATCGGATGTGCTGCCGGCCCCCGGCGCGGCGCTGGACCGGCTGCATGCCGAAGAGGCGCGTCTGGACGCGGCACGGCGCGACGGGCATGCCGAATACGACATGCAACGCCATATCATGGTGCTGATCGCGATCCTAGCCGAGACGGCCGAAGCCGCCCCGCGCCCCGTTCACGCCGCCTTTACTTTCCCCTGAACAGCGAACCCAGAACGCCCCGGACCAGCGCCTGTCCGCTTTTCGTGCCTAATTGGCGGGCAAAACTCTTGCCAAAGGCCTCGATCATCGAATCAGAGCGGCGCGCGGCGGGTCGGGCCGCCGCCTTTTCCGCGGCCCTTTCTTCGGTGCGGATCTGGACACCGGGATCATAGCGCCGCGCGCGGGTAAATTCGCGGTCCATCTGCCACAGATCGTCATCCGCGCCCTTGGCGCCGGCCGCGGCGCTTTGCTGGGCCGCCTCATCGGCGCGCCGGGCCAACAATTCGGCGGCGGAATCGCGGTCCAAGGTGGTGCCGTATTTCTGGGCCATGGGCGAGGCCGCGTTCAGCGCCGCGCGCTCGGCATCGGTGATCGGGCCAAGCTGCGATTGCGGCGGCCGAATCAGCGTACGCTGCACGATGCCCGGCACGCCCTTGGCCTCAAGCAGCGAGGTCACCGCCTCGCCCGTGCCGACCGCCTGAATCGCCTCGGCGGTGTCGAAATCCGGGTTCGGGCGATAGTTCTGCGCCGCCAGACGCAGCGCCTGCTGATCCTTGGCGGTAAAGGCGCGCAAGGCATGCTGAACGCGGTTGCCCAGCTGTCCCAGCACCGATTCGGGCAGGTCGGCCGGGTTCTGGCTGATGAACCAAAGGCTTACCCCTTTCGAGCGGATCAGCCGCGCCACCTGTTCGATCTTGTCGACCAAGGCGGGCGGCGCGTCGTCGAACAGAAGATGCGCCTCGTCAAAGAAAAAGGCGATGCGCGGCTTGTCGGGATCACCGACCTCGGGCAGTTGCTCGAACAGCTCGGACATCAGCCATAGCAGGAATGTCGCGTAAAGGCGCGGCGCGCTCATCAGCTTTTCGGCCGACAGGATGTTGATCATCCCCTTGCCCGCGCCGTCCAGCCGCATCAGATCCGCAAGCTCCAGCGCCGGTTCGCCGAACAGCCGGTTGCCGCCCTGATTCTCCATCACCAGCAGCGCGCGCTGGATCGCCCCCACCGAGGCGGTCGACACATTGCCGTATTTCAGGCTCAGCTCTTTGGCGTTCTGCCCGACCCAGACCAGCATGGCCTGAAGATCCTCAAGATCCAGAAGCGCCAGCCCCTGTTCATCCGCGACGCGGAACGCGATGTTCAGCACGCCTTCCTGCGCGTCGGTCAGATCCAGCAGCCGCGACAGCAGCAATGGCCCCATTTCGGCGGGCGTCGTGCGCACCGGATGACCGGTTTCGCCCCAGACATCCCAAAAGGTGACCGGGAAACCCTGGTATTCCAGCTGAAAGCCGATCTGTTCGGCGCGCTTGGCAAAGACCTCGTGCAGCTTGGCATCCGCGCTGCCCGATTTGGCGATGCCCGCCAGATCGCCCTTCACGTCGGCCATGAAGACCGGCACCCCGGCAAGCGAGAATGATTCGGCCAGGGTTTGCAAGGTCACGGTCTTGCCGGTCCCGGTCGCCCCCGCGATCAGCCCGTGGCGGTTGGCATATTTCAGAAGCAACTCCTGCGGGACCGCGTAATTCGCGCCCCCGCCGCCAACGAAAACCGTTCCGGCGCCCAGATCGACGGTTTGTTTCATCATTCCTCCTCGGATCGGCAAAAAAATGCAACAGCGGTACAAAAGGACAATACAACCGTAACGTTTTTGTGCCAGTCTGAACCTGTCGGTCGCCTGCGAAAGCGGGTGCCGGCTTCCTCCCTGTTGGACTGCCGCGCCCCTTGGGCGCGGCCTTTTTTTTCGGCAGATCCGGGCAAATATGCCCCCGACACCCCGTCCAGACTGTATAGTTCAAAACCGGGACAACCTGACGATTAGTACAGTTGACGCCTTGGATGGGGGGGCCTAGCTTCTGGCGCAATGATGACCGGCCAGTCCGGCAGGGAAGGAAAACCGGGGATCCGGGGCCGCTATCTTACGCCCCGGGTCCCTTGGTCCCGCCCCCGACACCCCGCCCCCCCAAACCCCAGTCCACAGCCCTGTCCCGGAATCAGCGACCATCGTGGCGCGCAGCGGCTGGAACATGCCTGTCCCGGCGCCGGATCCGGCCGGAACCCGCTTTTCCGCACCTGTTTTCGCGCCATTCCCGGGGGCCGCCCCCCTGCGCACCGTGCTTTGAACAAGAGTGACGGCGATCCGCGCTGACAAGGCCGGGACGGCATGCTAATGGCGGGTGCGAAGCATGGACCAAAGGAAGATAACCATGGCCAAACAGACGTCCAAAGCATTCGTCGCCGCACTGTTCACCCTTGCGGGCGGCGTTGGCATCGCGACGGCGCAAACCGCCGCGACCTCCCCCGAGCAGCCTGCCGCGACCCCCGCCGCCGAGGCCCCTGCGGGTGCCGCGCCCGCCGCCACGGCACCCGCCGCAGCTGCGCCCGCAGCCGCTGCCCCGGCGACCCCGGCCGCGCCGCAGATCGGCCAGCCCTATGCCAAGGAAACCCACGGCGCCTGGACGCTGCGCTGCATGAAAACCGAAAGCGGCAACGACCCCTGCGAGCTTTACCAGCTGCTGCGCGATCAGAACAATTCGCCCGTCGCCGAAGCTTCGGTCATTCCGATGACCGGCGAGGTTCAGGCCGTGATCACCTTTATCGCGCCGCTGGAAACCGACCTTCAGGCCGGGCTTGGCCTGCAAATCGACAGCGACAAGGTTGCGCGCTATCCCTTCATGCTTTGCGCGCAGGTCGGCTGCATCTCGCGCATCGGTCTGGCCGAGGCCGAGCTGGGCCCGCTGAAACGCGGCAACAAGGCGACCATCTCGGTCCTGCCCTTCGGCTCGAAAAAGGACGGGCTGGTTCAGTTGCCGATGTCGCTGTCGGGCTTTACCGCAGGCATGACCGCGCTGGTCGAAGCCAACAAGAACCTTGCGCCCGCCGCGACCCCCGCGACGCCGGCCCCGGCTGCGGCCCCTGCCCCGGCTGCGACCCCCGCCCCGGCTGCGGCCCCCGCCGCCGCCCCGGCCGAAGGCGCGGGCCAGTAAGCCCAACGAAAAAGGGGCGCCACACGGGCGCCCCATCTCTGGAACGGGCCGGGATTTTCCCGGCCCTTTTCTTGTTTCGCGACAGGCCCTCAGCTCGCCACCGGAAGGGCGACAAAGCGCGGCTCGCCCGCACGGCGCACCATCAACAGGATCGACTTGCGACCGGCATCGCGCGCCTCTTTGATGCGCGCTTGCAGATCCGCCAGCGAGGTCACCGGCTGTTGACCGGCCTCGGTGATCACATCGCCCGCCGTCAGCCCCTTGTCGGCGGCGGCGCCTTTGGGATCGACCGACTGCACGACCAGCCCGGCCATGTCGCGCGACACGCCAAGCTCCGCCGCGATTTCCGGCGTCAGCGGTGCCACAGTCATCCCCATCAGGTCGCTTGCGCTTTCGCTGGTATTGTCGACGCTGCCGGTGCCCTCGGCCAGCTCGCGCCGGCCCAGCGTCACCTTCAGCTCGACAGGCTTGCCGTCGCGCTGCACGGTGACATCGACCGCCTCGCCCACCGGGGCATCGGCCACGCGGCGCACCAGCTCGCGCGGATCCTCGACCGCCCCGCCGGCAAAGCTGGTGATGACATCGCCCGCCTTCATGCCGGCATCGGCGGCGGGGCCGGCCGGCACATCGGTGACCATCGCGCCCTTGGCATCCGCAAGGCCCAGCGATTCCGCGATATCCTGCGTCACCGGCTGGATCTTGACGCCCAGCCAGCCGCGCCGGGTCTCGCCGAATTGCTCAAGCTGCTCGACGACCTTGCTGACCACGTTCGAGGCCATCGAGAAGCCGATCCCGATCGAGCCGCCATTGGGTGACAGGATCGCGGTGTTCACGCCGATCACCTCGCCATCCATATTGAACAGCGGACCGCCCGAATTGCCCCGGTTGATCGCCGCATCGGTCTGGATAAAGTCGTCATAGCTGCCCGACAGCGCCCGGTTGCGCGCCGACACGATCCCGGTCGAGGCCGAGAACCCCTGACCCAGCGGGTTCCCCAGCGCCAGCACCCAATCGCCCACCCGGGCCACATCGCTGTCGCCGAATTTCACAAAGGGCAGCGGCTTGTCGCTTTCGACCTTGAGCACCGCGATATCGGTCTTGTCATCCTTGCCGATGACCTTCGCGGGCAGTTTCGTGCCCGAAAAGAATTCGACCTCGATCTCATCGGCGCCGTCGATGACGTGGTTGTTGGTCACGATCAGCCCATCGGCCGAAACCACGAAACCCGATCCCAGCGCGTTCGAGCGCTGTTCGCCCTGCGGCCCGCCAAACGGGTTGCCGCCATCGGGCAGGCCCGGAAAGCCGAATTCGCGGAAAAGATCGCTGAACGGGCTGCCCTCGGGCAGCTGCGGACCGCGCGCGAGCGGCGTGGACACGGTGGCGGTGGTGGTGATGTTGACGACCGCGGGGCTGACCTGTTCGACCAGGTCGGCAAAGCTTTCGGGCATCACCTGCTGGCGGCGGGCCTGGCTTTCCGGCGCCTTGAGCGGCTCGTTCTGATTGGCCGCAGCCTGGGCCGTGTCGGCCGTCGCCGATTGCTGGGCCAGGGCCGGTGACAGCGCCAATAGCAATGCAAGCCCCGATGCGGTCAAAAGGTAACGGGGTGAAGTCTTGTTCATCTGATCTGCCTCCTGTCGTGCCGGAACCCGTGTCCGCGTCCCGACAATCTGCTCACTTTCAAGGGGATTTGCGACCCCGTTGCAAATGAACCACGCTCTCGGAGGATGAACTGATCGTGACTTGCACCAAAAGTCCAGAGCGGCCTTTGCGCCGCGGCCCGCCATCCCCCACACCGGACGGCGCGACGCAGAGTGACATGACGCTGACACGCGATGCTGCTAGACTGGGTGCGACGCCGAAGCGATGGCGTCGGATGGCATTGCCGCTTGCAGCCGGGGCGGAACTGCTGTCTCGTGACGCAACCGAAGTGCAAAGGCCGGGCCGGGGTCGACAGGAATGAATACGCGCAACTTGCCGGAAAGCGCCGGCGCCACCGCGCCGGACGGCACGCCCGCCCGCGGGGGCCGGCCCAATCAGGTCGGCTTGCGGGTCTATCGCCAGCCGCTGGTCACCAATGTCTCGGCCGCGCGCTGGCTGCTTCTGGCCATTGTGGCGGCCTCGATCTATTTCTTTCACGGCTTTCTGGTGCCGGTCCTTGCGGCGGCGGTGATCGCGCTGGCCAGCTGGCCGATCCGCGACCGCGCGGCCTTCGGGCTTGGGCTTGGCCGGACGGGGGCCGCGGCGCTTCTGGTGCTGGTGCTGGTCTGTTTCCTGCTGGTTCCGATCGCGATGGCGCTGGCCTATGCGTTCCGCGAGTTGCGCGACTGGATCAGCTGGGCGATCATGGTCAACGGCATGGGCGCCCCGACACCGCGCTGGATGGCCGGCCTGCCCCATATCGGCGACTGGTTCGACAAGAACTGGCAGACCTATATCGGCCGCCCCGGCGGCATCAGCGAGATCGTGCAGCTGGTCAGCGGCTCGAATATCGGGGCGATCTATCGCGGCGCGATCACCGCCGGCACCATGACCTTTCACCTGGCGTTGACGCTGCTTTTCATGCTGATCACGCTGTTTGTCCTGTATCGTGACGGCGACAAGATCGTGGCCCAGATCGATCAGGTCGGCCGCCGCATCCTGCCCGAACGCTGGAGCAGGCTGTCGCGCGTCGTCCCCGCCACGATCAGCTCGACCGTGACCGGGATGACCCTGATCGCCATTGGCGAGGGTGTCATTCTGGGCACCGCCTATTGGATCGCGGGTGTGCCCTCGCCGGTGACATTCGGCGTCCTGACCGGTTTCATGGCGCTGATCCCCGGCGGCGCGCCGCTCAGTTTCACCCTGGTTTCGGCCTATCTGGTGGCCAGCGGATCGCCGCTGGCCGCGGCGGGGCTGTTCATCTGGGGCACCTGCGAGCTGTTCATCGTCGACAAGACCATCCGCCCGCTGCTGGTCGGCGGGCCGGTCAAGCTGCCGTTTCTGCCGACCTTTTTCGGGCTGATCGGCGGGGTCAAGACCATGGGCATCGTCGGGCTGTTCGTCGGCCCGGTGCTGATGGCGCTGCTGGTCTCGATCTGGCGCGAATGGCAGCGCGAGATCGCCGATGACGATGCCCGCAATGGCGGATCCCCGGGCGGAACCGAAGCCGCGCCGCAGGGCAAGATAATTATGGGCGATGAGTGAAATCCGCATGTAAAGACAGCAAGCCTATCGTCATGCTTGTTGATTGGGCTGAACCAAATTCTACGCATATCGCGCGCAGCGCAGATGAGGCATTTCATTCTCAAGTGATTGATTTCGCATTCCCTGTTTTGGAGTAGCTCAATCCAAATTACCATGCGAATATCGACGCTATGCCGAAAAGCAATCAACCAGAGCACAGATACTCTCGGGACATCATAATTTGGCAAGACGATGCGACGGTCAGGCGTTGATTAACGCTTCTGCAATGGTCAAATTTCGGGATAAGGTTGTCACGCCCGCATTGAACCAGCTGCAGCCTATCCCGAGAGATTTGATCGGTGGACCGAAAAAGTTCATGACACAAATCGCGCGTGACAACAGCCACAATTTGCTGTGCTATGAAATGAGGCTAAGCTTCGCCCTTGCCATCGGCGCAGCATTCGAGCGCAGTTTGAGGCTATGGCTGTCGCTCAAACAGCGAGGGGATAGTGCAATTATTGAACACGCCAATCGCACGAGCCTGTTCGATTATGTCCTGGAGTTGAAAGGTCTCCAAATCGCGTCATTGATAAAGACTCAGGCAATAGCCGAGCTTTGGGAACTGATCAGCACGGCACGACACGGCGATGGTCCCGCTGCGAAACGTCTAAGGGAGCTTAATCCGAACCTATGGCCTTATCGAGACAGAGACACTCAGCTACTCTATGAGAGGATCGGCCTGAGGGCATATAATATACGAGTTCAGGATTCCGATATCGAACGATATTTTGATGCGGTCATAGGTTTTTGGAATGCTGTCGGCTATCGATAATTGTATGTCGAACCATGCCGACTTATCCGATTAATCCGGTGATGATGAGAACTGGATTATCTGCAAAAGCACAAGCGATCACTCGGACGCAGATGCTGTGGCAGACGGGCTCGATACGTTACCCCCGACAACATCGTCCACGAAAAAGGGGCCGGACAAAACGTCCGGCCCCTTTCATGTCTCGCCCCGCTCAGTTCGCGGGCGCGATGACCGGCTCTTCCTGCGGCGGGCTGGCCAGTGATTCCGGCATCGGCGTCAGCGTGACCCCGGCGGCGGCGCCCAGCGGTTGGCCATCGCGGTTGGTTTCGGTCGGCGCGACGGCCTCTTCGGCGACGCCGGTCGCGGCATCGCTTGCCGTCCCGGCCGGGGCGGTGTCCGCCCCCGCTTCGTCCGCCTGCGCG
>RRZU011894856.1_pt1 | contig 10157 bp, 5 predicted proteins | sample 2165561 | NCBI WGS metagenome assembly RRZU01 (sample SAMN10456909, study PRJNA506462) | wastewater metagenome | isolation source: wastewater sludge | place: USA: Moscow, Idaho
CGACTCTCGTTTAAAATATCAAACTAATAGTTCAAAGGAGGTAGATCAGATAAAGAAAAAGACGCTTTTCCAAATTGAGTTGTTGCCTGCTAATAGTAGTGAGTCTGATTTTGGTGCCGTTCCTTATGGATCTGATTTGGTTTTTGCCTCTTCACGACCTACAGATGATATCATTAAGCGTGAGTATGGGTGGAATGATTCTCCTTATCTCAATGTGTTTGTGATAGATAATGATACTTCAGCGCAGCCAAGTGCTAAGATATTTAATTCAATGCTCAAAACGGCGTTTCACGATGGACCTGTCGCTTTTAATCGTGATCAAACGGAGATGTTTGTAACCCAAAATCCTTATAGTTTCTTTGATAATATTAAAAAGAGACAAGTAAATAATTTTCAACTCTTTTTGAGTTACAAACTACCTAGTGGCGACTGGAGTGCTCTTAAATTACTGCCATTTAATGGAAAGGATTTCTCAACAGGACATGCATCTATCTCACCCGATGGATCACGGTTGTGGTTTGCCAGCGACAGACCTGGTGGCTTGGGTCGTTCTGATATCTATTATGTTGATAGAGTGGGGGATGGCTGGAGTGAACCTGTTAATGCTGGTGCCGATATTAATACCGAGGGTGATGAGATGTTTCCTTTTATTGCGTCTGATGGTAAACTCTACTTTGCGTCAAATGGCCATCTAACACTCGGCGGATTAGATATTCAGGTTGCACAAAAACGCGGTGGTGGATATACGGTTGAAAATTATGGCTTCCCCGTAAATAGTGCCTATGACGATTTTTCACTCTATCTTAATGAGGATGGAAAGAGTGGATGTTTTGCATCTAATCGTCCTGAAGGAAAAGGAAGCGATGATATTTATTGTTTCGATGTCTTAGATATTGCTCGTAAGTATAATCTAGTTCTTAAAGATAGTGTTACTCAGCTACCTATCTCGGGTCAGAGTATTAAACTATTAGTTGACGGGATTGAAAAAACTCTAAACTCTGATTCTTTGGGATCAATCATCGTTGAGCCTACATTGGCAACACACTTTGTGGCGATCTGTCAGATTGAAGGTTATCAGCCATTAAAGCGATCAGTAGATGTTCATAAAGATCAGGATGTTTATGAACTTTTATTAGTACCTCTGCCAGTTTGGGGCGTTTATGGTTCAATCACAGATCTAACTTCAGGACTGGGGGTAGATAGTGTGCTGGTAACTATTGAGAGTGTTGATATCACTAGCCGTTTTAATGCGCTTACTTTGGGAGGTGGTAAGTTTAGACAAATAATTAATCCCGAAACGGATTATAAATTGGTGTTAAGTAGTCCCAATTATTTCACTAAGAGAGCCAATTTTACTACTAAAGGACGTGCTGCCGGATGGATAAATATTAATGAATTTATTCAAACCACAATAGAGCGGGTGGAGATGAATAAAGTTATTGAAATACCAAATATTTACTACGATTTAGGTAAATGGAATATTCGTAAGGATGCGTCTGTGGAGTTAGATAAGGTGGTACAATTCTTAAACGATAATCCTAATATTAAAATTGAACTAGGTTCACATACCGATAGTAGAGGTTCGGCAGAATCGAATCTCTCACTTTCTCAAAAACGTGCTCAAAGTGCTGTAGATTATATTGTTACAAAAGGTAATATTTCAAAAGATCGAATTGTTGCAAAGGGATACGGCGAGTCGTCACTAAAAAATAGATGTGCAGACGGTGTTAAATGTACGGAAGAGGAGCATCAGCAAAATAGACGAACCGAAATTAAAATTACGGGTGTTAAGTAGAGTATATTTTATACGATTTAAAAGGCCATGGAGTTCAACTTTATGGCCTTTTTTGATGAAAGAAATTGTAGTTAATATTTAGATGATCTAATTGTAATTTGTAAAGTGTTATTGCTTTTAAATTTCAGTGTTTTATTGCTTTTCTGTGATATGTTTTTGTTTCTCAATTGTTTGTATCTTTAAATCTTCTATTTTTGTCTAATTATTTTGATTTTTTTTTGTCTCCATTTGCGTTTAATGAAAGAGTTTGCGTACCATCTAATCTAAAATTAATGAAGCACATCTACACCCTCAATATAACGCTAAATGCGAATTGCACAATTTCTGAAAAACAGTATTCCAAAATTTTGATAATCTAATAGTTTAATGTTTGTTTGATTATAATTCGTTAATTACTAGTAATTTGTGAATCATGTCTCTCTATTACGTTTGCGTTTGACGATTTAACTACAGGCACCGCAATAAGTGGATCTGACTATACGGCTATTGCCCCAGCCGCACAGATCTCTGTTGCCAATGGCGCTACCACGGGCACCATCTCTGTTCCTATTATCGATGATGCGGTTTCCGAAGGAGTAGAAACTGTAATTGCGGAAGTCAATACACCAAGCAATGCTGATGTAACAATTACTGGAGCATCGGCTACGGCAAATATTGACGATGATGATTACGCTGGATTTATCATTTCACCACCTACTGCTACCACCAATGAATCAGGCCTAATCGACAACTTTACTGTCAGTTTAACCTCTCAGCCAATAGACGATGTGGTAATAGATATTTTCAATGGTAACCCTGCCGAAGGTAGTGTGAATAAAACCTCACTTACTTTCATTACAGCCAACTGGGATACCCCACAAACAGTTACGATTACTGGGGTTGATGATGCAATCGCTGATGGTAACATCATTTACGATGTTACGCTAAGCATCAATATTGGAAGTTCAGACTCTAAATTTGGCGCAGTTCTCCCTCAAAAAGTAGTCGTTACCAATGCAGATAACGACTCACCCGGGATTACGGTGTCGGGCATCGACAAGCACACAAAAGAAGATGGTACAACCGCTACCTTCACCATCGTGCTTAATACACAACCAACGAACGATGTAACAATTCCTTTAATCAGTAACAATCTAGAAGAGGGAACAATTGTGGTTTCTTCTGTTACATTTAATTCTACCAACTGGGCATCAGTTCAAACCATTACTGTTACAGGTGTAAACGACGCACTTATTGATGGCAATATCACTTATGCTATCGAAACTGGCAATGCATCTTCCGTTGACATAAATTACAATAATTTGGCTTCTGCCGATGTAGAGGTCGTTAACGATGATGACGATGCAGCCAACTTTGTGCTAAGTAAAGCATCCGGTTCTACATCAGAAAGCGGGTTGTCCGACAGCTTTACGATTAAACTTGCTGCAGAACCAAAGTTTGATGTGATCATAAACTTGTCGAACAGTAATCCTCTCGAAGGCATTTTGTCGCCTACGCAGTTAACTTTTAATGCCTCTAATTGGAATAATCCTCAAATGGTTACAATTACTGGCGTTGATGATGCAATTGACGATGGAGATAAGCTATATAATATTGATATTTCAGTCGACCCATCCTCAGATTCGAAGTTTACATCGGTTGCCGCACAATCATTTAATTTAATTAATATCGATAACGATGTAGCTGGAATTACAGTATCTTCTATCTCAAAAAACACCACAGAGTTGGGTGGTCAGGCTACGTTTACCATCGTTCTAAAAAGTGAACCTACTGCCAATGTTACCATTTCTCTATCTAGCGATGACTTAAGTGAAGGAACTGTAACTCCTGCATTTGTCACCTTTGTTGCCTCAAATTGGAATGTGCCTCAAACGGCTACCGTTACGGGTGTTGATGATGTGGTAGTAGATGGTGAAGTGTCGTTTGATATCGTTACTGCAAATAGTAGCTCTCTTGATGTAGCCTATAATAACTTAATTGTTGCAGATGTAACCGTGGTTAATAACGATGACGAGGTAGTATCGTTTGATTTAGATAAATCAACCGCTACCACAACCGAAAAAGGTGGTTCTGAATCGTTTACACTTGTTCTGCCTGTTTCGCCGCTCACCAATGTGGTGTTTGATATAGTGAGTAGTAATACTTCCGAAGGGGTTGTCTCTGTTTCGCAAGTCGTTTTTACGCCTGCCAACTGGAACACACCTCAAACGGTTACAATCACAGGTAAAGACGATTTGTTACCCGATGGAAATGTGAACTATACCGTTACCATTTCGGTAAATAAACCGCTTTCCGATGCGGCCTTTGGCACTGTAACAAGTCAGGTAATCAATGTTACTAACAATGATGATGATAGTGCAGGCTTTACGTTATCTTCAATTTCAGGTTCAACTTCTGAAAGTGGTGTAACGGCCTCATTCACTATTGTTCTTAACTCGGCACCAACTGCCGATGTTGTTATTGCACTCAGCAGTAACAATACAAACGAAGGTACTCTAGCTATATCTCAGTTGATCTTTACTCCTCTGAATTGGAACAGTGCTCAAACAGTTACCATAACTGGTGTAGATGATGCAGTTGTAGATGGCAATGTTTCTTACTCAATTGTCACAGGTGACGCGGTATCTGCCGATGTAAATTACAATGGTTTAGTGGTAGCAGATGTAGATGTGGTGAATAACGACAACGATGTGACTCCCGATGTTGTTTTAAATGTTTCTTCAATAACTACAAGTGAAAGCGGAAGTTCTACCGACTTTACTATAACACTTTCAACAGCACCAGCTTCGGATGTGGTTATCGATATTGTCTCTAGCTTAACTGCTGAAGCAACGGTATCTTCATTGCAAGTAACGTTTACATCTACTAATTGGAATAATCCTCAAACAATTACCGTAACGGGTGTTGATGATGCGGTTGCCGATGGCGAAGTGGATTATACTATCACTGTTTCGGTTAACGATGCTCTTTCTGATGCTGCATATTCTTCTGTTTCGGATAGGATTATTACGGGTAAAAATGGCGATAACGAAGTTGCTGGCGTTACCATCTCATCAATTAGTAATGCAACAGATGAGAATGGTGCAACAGCTACATTTACCATCGTTCTAAATACTCTACCAACCGATGATGTGACAATTTCATTGAGCAGTAGTAATAGTGGTGAAGGTACACTAACTGTTTCCGAAGTGGTATTTACAACGGGTAATTGGAATATCCCTCAGACAATCACTGTTACAGGAGTTGACGATGCCGTTGTAGATGGTAATGCCAATTATACTATTCTTTTAGGTGCTGCTCTCTCCTCTGATCTAAGCTATCAAGGAATTGATGCGACAGACGTGGTGGTAGTTAATATCGATAATGAGGTTGGTTATACTTTTGATGTTAGCAAATCAACACTGCAAACAAGTGAAAGTGGAAGTAGCGATGATTTTAGAGTTGTTTTAACATCTATGCCTGCAACTGATGTCGTAATCGATATTGTGTCAACGAATGCTGCTGAAGGAACGTTAAGCACCAATCAGTTAACCTTTACTCCATCATTCTGGAATATTTCTCAAACTGTAACGGTTACTGGTGTTGATGATGCAATTGGGGATGGTTCGATTTTCTACTCAATAACACTCTCAGTTAATGATGCCTTGTCTGATCCAAATTTTGCATCGGCGCCTAACGTGGATGTTACGGTAGAAAATAAAGATAATGAGTTTGCTAGTGTTACGGTTTCGCCTATTAGTAACCCTACATCGGAGGATGGTGCAACGGCTACGTTTGTTGTAGTACTTGACTCAAAACCTACAGCCGATGTGACTATTCCAATCTCTGTAAGTGATTCGCAAGAGGGTTCGCTCTCTGTAACCGAACTTTTGTTTACGGTAGATAACTGGAATCAGATTCAAAATGTAGTAGTAACGGGTGTGGACGATTTTGTTCGCGATGGTGATGTGGGGTACTTGATTGTAACGGCACCAATAATATCTACCGATATTTTGTATAGTGGTCTTAATATTACTGATGTTGTCGTTGTTAATACCGACAATGAGATTGACCACTTCCCTATTGCAGCTGATGTAATGGTCGATAAGGTTGTTACAGAGCCTGTGGTTGTAGATGTTTTATTGACCGCTACTGGTTTAGAAGATGGTAGTATTGAAGTCTCTATTTATACTCAGCCGCTACACGGAACTGTTGAAGTAAATGCTAATGGAACTATTACCTATACGCCATTTGCTGATTACTCGGGTGTCGATGAGTTCTATTTTGAGATTTGCGATGTGGATGGCGATTGTTCTAAAGCAAAAGCAACACTGATCGTGGATACGTCAAAGACTATAGAGTATGACACCTTCTTTATTCCAGATGGATTCTCGCCAAATGGTGATGGTATAGGCGACTACTTCGAAATCCCAACTCTTTATGAATATAATCAAATTGATCTTCAAGTTTTCAATAGATGGGGTAATTTGGTTTATAAATCCACTACATATCAGAACGACTGGAATGGAATCTCTAACGTGGGATTAACGCTTGGGTCAGAGTTACCTGTCGGAACTTATTACTACATAGTAAAAATAGTGGATACAGGTAAAGCCTTTGCAGGTTATGTTTATTTAGGTCGTTAATCATCAAATTAATCCAGCACATGTATATTCATTTAAGCAAAATGCGCCTTCTAATACTTGCTGTTGCACTTCTGTGCAGCAGCAAGATTTTTGCTCAACAAGAGCCTCAGTTTACCCAATATATGTATGATTTAGTTAGTGTAAATCCCGCCTATGCCGGAACTAACGACCGATTGAATGCGCTTATGTTAACACGACAGCAGTGGGTTGGACTTGACGGTGCACCTGTTACGTATGTACTGTCGGTTCATTCGCCTATCATTAATTACAATATGGGTTTGGGTTTATCGGTTATTACCGAAAGTTATGGACCTGTGAGTAATACTTATGTTAATCTTAACTACTCTTATAGAGTTAAACTTGATCAAAAGTTGACTCTTGCAATGGGTCTAAAAGCAGGTATTTATAACTATTATGCTAATTTGACCTCGCTAGATGTTAGTAAAGTTGGTGAAGATCCAATTTTTCAAGATAATTTGGTTAAAACGCTTACCCCCAATGTGGGTTTGGGATTTTATCTTTTTCATAAGGATTATTATGCCGGAATTGCGGCTCCCAAACTCATCGAATCTGAATTGTCTTCATCTGCAACTAGTGATAATACAATGAGCGATTTAAAGCGTCATTTTTATATTATTGGAGGTTATACTTATCAAATTGATAAGGAGTGGATAGTAAAGCCCTCTATGCTCATGAAAGTTGTGGCAGGAGCTCCGTTGTCGGTCGATCTTACAGCGCAAGGCGGCTATCAGGATAAATATTGGTTGGGCTTAAGCTATCGTTATGGTGATGCAATTGCAGTTTTGCTAGATTATCAGGTTATGCCTTATTTATTGGTAGGTTACTCCTACGATTATACACTTACAAATCTATCGAATTATAATAGTGGAACTCATGAGGTATTATTGAGCTTTAATTTTGATCCCTTCTTTATGAAGAAAAAGGCACGTTCTACGGTGTATATTAAAAAGTAATAGTCCGATTTATTTATTCTAGTTTTTAACTCATTTTTCATAAAAAAAGCTCTACTTCCTAAAAAGTAGAGCTTTTTTATTATTGAGTGTATCGTAAATTATACAATCTTCTTCATAGCACTCATTGACTCACGCAATTCGTATCCGATGATTTCAATTGGGTGGAAACGAATAACCTCGTTAGCATCGATAAGTGCACGGTTGTCAACACCGTTGCCTTTGCCTGCGCCAAAAGGCTTGCCAATGATGTCAGTATCAACTTTCTTCATAAAATCTGCTAATAGAGGCTTACAAGCATGGTCAAATAGGTAACAGCCATACTCAGCGGTATCAGAAATAACGCGGTTCATTTCAAATAGTTTCTTACGTGCAATAGTGTTTGCAATAAGTGGAGTTTCGTGAAGCGACTCATAGTAAGCCGACTCCTCTTTTATACCAGCCTCAGTCATAGTTTCGAACGCTAATTCCACACCCGATTTAACCATTGCAACCATTAATACACCGTTATCGAAATACTCTTGTTCAGAGATCTCAACGTTGCCCGCTGGAGTCTTTTCAAATGCAGTCTCACCAGTAGCCTTGCGCCAAGTTAATAGGTTGATATCGTCGTTTGCCCAATCTTTCATCATAGTAGATGAAAACTCGCCCGACATGATATCATCCATGTGTTTTTGGAACAATGGACGCATAATTGTTTTAAGCTCTTCAGATAGTTGGAAAGCCTTAATTTTTGCAGGGTTTGATAAACGATCCATCATGTTAGTGATACCACCATGCTTTAACGCCTCAGTGATAACTTCCCAACCATATTGAATGAATTTTGATGCATATCCTTTATCAATACCTTTTTCAACCATTTTGTCGAAACAAAGGATTGAACCTGTTTGTAACAAACCACAAAGAATAGTTTGCTCACCCATTAAGTCAGACTTAACCTCTGCTACAAACGATGATTTCAAACAGCCAGCACGGTCGCCACCAGTTGCAACAGCATACGCTTTTGCTTGAGCCCAACCCTTACCTTCAGGATCGTTTTCAGGGTGAACAGCTAAAAGTGTTGGAACACCAAAGCCACGTACATACTCGTTACGAACCTCAGAACCAGGACACTTAGGAGCCACCATGATAACGGTGATATCTTTACGCACTTGCATTCCCTCTTCAACGATGTTAAAACCGTGTGAATATGATAATGTAGAACCTTTTTTCATTAATGGCATAACAGCACCAACCACTGCTGTGTGTTGTTTATCTGGCGTAAGGTTGATAACTAAATCAGCTGTTGGAATTAACTCTTCGTAAGTACCTACTTTGAATTTGTTCTCAGTAGCACTAACGTAAGATGCTCTTTTAGCGTCGATAGCCTCTTTGCGAAGGGCGTAAGCGATGTCTAAGCCAGAGTCTCTCATGTTCAAACCTTGGTTTAAACCTTGAGCACCACAACCTACGATAACGATTTTTTTACCTTTTAAAGCAGCAACGCCATCTGTAAATTCACTTTTGTCCATGAATTCGCAAACACCTAGTTGATTTAACTTCTCTCTTAAAGGAAGTGTGTTAAAATAATTAGCCATTTTATCTCTATTTTAATTGTTGTTTTAACGTTACATCTTAACCTAGTAAGATGACAATACAAAGCAACAAATTATTTATTAGATATAAGAGTACAAAAGTGATTTTTTTAGGTACTTTTCATGGATTCGCTTCTAAACTTCATTGGCGTCATACCCGTTGTCTTTTTAAAGAACTTGGTGAAGTACGATTGATCTGCAAAATTTAGTTGATGAGCGATTTCTGAAACGCCTAGATTGGTGTGAAGTAGAAGTCTCTTTATTTCAAGTAGTTGTTTACTTTGCAGGATATCGTTCGTGGTTCGACCAGTAAACTGTTTTAGTACTTGCGTGAGGTGGTTTGATGTAATATTGAGCATTTGGGCATACTCATTTACCGAAAAATTGTTTTGGTAATTTTCTTTGTGCTGTGTCGATTTTTATTCTTTTATCTATTTATTCTGTAATAGTTTGGTTTAAATTTATTAATGAACTAATTTTGTATATATACTAATGATAATTAATAAGATAACACTAGTTATTATGCAACGCACTTTTATAACTCCTACAAATACAACTATCAATTTGAATATCCCAGTTAGTTATATTGGAAAACAAGTTGAGGTTTTAGTATATGCTGTAGATGAATTAAATAATATCAACCCTAGTGAGCTTAAAACAAAACGTAAGCCCTCTGATTTTGCTGGTGCTATTTCAAAAGAGCGTGCTACTGAGTTGTTAAAAATAATAGAGGTTGGAAGAGCAGAATGGGAAAGAGATATTTAATAGATTCGAATATTGTTATTAAGTTCTTGGGCAATCTATTGAATGAAAACGGTCGATTATTTATTGCCAATATCCTCGACGAAGAGTTTAATATTTCTGTAATTACTGATATTGAAGTTCTGGGGCATCATTCAATTACTGAGATAGAGGAGATGTTTATGAGTTTAGCAACGGTCTATGATCTAGATAGTGATATAAGAGTTAGAACAATAGAACTCCGTAAGCAACATAAGATAAAACTTCCTGATGCCATTATTGCTGCCACTGCCTTATCTCATAGTTTTGTTCTAATCACCCAAAACGAGCGAGACTTTAATAATATCGTGGGGTTAGAGGTTATAAATCCGTTTAATTTTTAGTTTGCTATCCGTTTTTCATGGATTCGCTTCTAAACTTCATAGGCGTCATGCCCGTTGTCTTTTTAAAG
>RRZU012302206.1_pt1 | contig 10157 bp, 9 predicted proteins | sample 2165561 | NCBI WGS metagenome assembly RRZU01 (sample SAMN10456909, study PRJNA506462) | wastewater metagenome | isolation source: wastewater sludge | place: USA: Moscow, Idaho
AAGAAATTCAAGGATTGCTCCATAATATTGCCATTGATGGACAACTAATCGTTAACGCTCATTTTTCTATTCTTTTTTCAGCGGAAAGTCAAGAAAAGATGGAAAACATCCAATCAATGATTGAGAATAAACTCTTTACAAAAGGTATTATCGTTTCTAAAAATGCCTATAATCAAATGGAGTTGTTTAGGAGTTCTTTACCAGGAAATGCGACTGAATTGAGAGAATATGATTTATTTATGACAACAAGCGAAGCTGCCTTGTGTTTTTTTTTTAAAGAAAGTTACCCTGTAAATGAAGAATCTAATTTTTATCTCCGATTTACAGATAGACAAGGTGTTCCATTGAAAGTGGATCCGTCTGATTTACCTATGAAAACAGGAAGAATCAATAATAGAAATAAATTCGTACTTGGTCCCTCTGGTTCTGGAAAATCATTTTTAATGAATAATATCGTAGAACAATATTTAAACTATAATTATGATGTTGTTATTGTAGATACTGGAGATTCTTATTCAGGAACATGTAGTTACAAAAATGGTCGCTATATCCAATATACAGAGGAAAAACCAATTACGATGAATCCTTTCTTAATGACAAAAGAAGAGTTTAATATTGAAAAAATAGAATTCTTAGGAAATTTGATTTTTCTAATTTGGCAAGGAGCAGATGCTTCTATGACCCCCACTCAAAAAACGATATTGGACAATGCCTTGATGTCTTATTATAATCAATATTTCAATAAAGAAAATTGGTTTGATAGCAAAAGTACAGAAGATCTACTTTTTTATCTTCAGAAATTTAACATTAATGAAGAAGATATTCAGACTGAATTAGAAAAAAGTTTTCAAACAGAAAAGACGTACTATGATATTTTAGAAGTTGATTATGATGCAACTACGGAAGAAGTAAAACAGGCTGGAAGAAAATTAATTCGTCTTCATCATCCTGACAAGAACCATGAGAATAGAACGTATGATCCGACCTATTTTTATGAAATATTTGAGGCATATGAAACATTATCTGATGAACATAAAAGAAAAACGTACAACGAAACAAAATTGCTTGTAATAAAAGCAAATGACATTATTAAACGTCCAGAAAGTGCTGAACAGTGGAATGATTCTTTTCGAAATGCAATAATAAAAAAGATTAAAGAAATAAATGAAACATTACCTGTTAATGAATTGTCTTTTAATACATTTTATGATTTCTGTGATAAATTTCTTCCCATTTATCTTAAAAACAAAAAACATAAAATAGAAGAAGCTGAATTCAATTTGAGAACATTTCTTTTTGTACTAAAAGATTTTTACAAAGGAGGAAGATATGGAACTACTCTGAATGAAAGTGCCGATAATACTCTTTTCGAAGAGCCTTTCATTGTGTTTGAGATTGATAATGTGAAAGATAACCCCAAGTTATTTCCAATTGTGACACTTATTATTATGGACACATTTATCCAAAAAATGCGTATGCGTGGCAACAGAAGAAAGGCTCTCATTATTGAAGAAGCATGGAAAGCAATTGCCAGTAAACTAATGGGAGGATATATTTTATATCTGTATAAAACTGTCCGTAAATTTTGGGGAGAAGCAGTTGTTGTAACACAAGAATTAGACGATATCATCGGAAATACAGTAGTGAAAGATTCTATCATCAATAATTCAGATACATTCATATTATTAGATCAGACGAAATTCAAAGATAATTTTGACAGAATTGCAAATATTTTATCACTGAATAAAGTAGAACAAAATAAAATATTTACAATTAATAACCTTAATAACAAATTTGGAAGAAGTCGATTTAAAGAATTTTATATAGGAAGAGGTGGAAGAGGAGAAGTCTATGGAAACGAAGTGTCTATCGAACAATATCTTACCTACACGACCGAAAAACCAGAGAAATCTGCTGTGGAGTATTATGTAAAAGAATTTGGTAATTACGATCAAGCACTTCAAATGGTTATCAAAGACTTAGAAAAGATTGATGATACACTTGAAAATCTTGTCACTCTAGTCAATTTATATAAAAGACCATTATCTGATGAACTTTTACATTATTTCAACTCAATGAAAAAGGTTCACAGAACAAATACATTTAAAGTTATTAAAAATGAATTAGAAGATTTTGATGGTAATCTAAATGAATTATTAAAAAATAAGAAGTATGAAGAAGTATAATCTCCTTTTTTTATTAATAAGTGGCGTAGTTTATTCGCAAAATACTTATATAGATCCAACAGTTACCGCTGCAATGATTCTCTATTCTGAAAATTTAGAAAAAAAACAAGAGGAAACGATAGAAGAAACATCTAAATTACAAAAAGCACAAACTTGGGTAGGAACTCAAATGGTTGTTGCCAATGATATTCAAGAAAAGGTTTATAGAGGTTTAAGTGAAGTTTCGGGTACACTTCAGAACGGCATACAAGTCAAAGAAATTTATTCAGAGCTTAATAAATGTTATAAATATTCTTCTGATGTAGTTGATTTGGCTGCAAAACATCCTCAATATGCTGTTTTTGGTGTCAAAGCTTCAGAAAAAACTTACGAACAAAGTTTAAGAATTGTCACAGATGTTTCTGAACTATTGAAATCTGGAGAATTGAATTTGGCAACAGCTGGAGATCGATACAAATTACTTCATTCTATTTCAGAAAATGTTAAAAATCTAAAATTATGGCTTTTAGCGATAAAGATGAGATTGGAAAAAGCAAACAGATTAGGATTTTGGAATTCTATAAATCCTTTTGCAGGATATGTAAATACAGATACGGAAATTGTTAGAGAAATAATGAGAAAATATGAAGGGAACTTTTAATTTAAAAAATTTATCTCAAGCCGCTTTTTGCATTTTGTTATTTATTATTCTAACATCTAGTGGGGGAAGTTCTCCACCACCTTGGGAAAAAGAAAATGTTTCATTTCCTATGATGGATTTAGAAATCAATGCAACAATGAAAGAAAATTCACGTCAGAAAAAACTTAAAAAAAACCAAGATGTTAATACTTCCGTAGAAGTTTATAATGAATCAGAATGGAAAAAATTTAAGGAAAAGGTTGTAAAAGTTCAAGATAGATTAAGGATTGTTTCTTTTGCTATGCAAGCTATTCCAACAGGAGTAGTAATTACACGAGATATGAAAGCTATTCAAGATAATCAAATTGGTCTTATGAATGAAATGACTGATGCTCCTTTGACTATTGTTGTTGCATTTCCGTCACAAATAAAATTTTTGGATGATTTACAGATGGTAATACGTTTATTGACAGGTATTGTTGTGTCTTATGGGGCAATCAACCAAATGGAAAAAGCAGAAAGGGCAATCCTGTTGGATTATGCGGTAAAAGAAGTAAAACAACTAAAAGTTGATTCATCTTATATGCTGTTCATGGTTAGAGAAATCAAAGCAAAATTTAAGCGAAATAAACGAGCTTTTCAATATTATGTAAACAGAGATAGACAAGTCGTAGAAAATATAATGAAAAACATTAAAACTTTTTGATATGAAAAATATGATTTTATTACTGATGTTTATTTTGATAGCAAATAAAACTAAAGCTCAGACTATTGTTATTAATGAAAAACTGTTAATGCAGATGTCCAAAAATCATGCGGTACGATTAGCGAGTGAAGAAAGTTTTATCAATTCATATGAAAGGCAAAAAAAACTTTACGATGAAGTGAATAATAAACTTACAAAAGTAATTGCTATTCAAGAATATATTTATCAACAACTAAAGAATGTAAATTCAGCTCTCTTACAAAGCAAAAAGCTAATTTATCTTTATGAATATTTCTCAAAAATAGCAGAAAACTTAAGAAAAATGCTCATGCTTACGAAAAAAAATCCAGAGTATGCAGTATTGATATCAAAGTATTACACTTATATCTACGAACAATCAGCATTATTAAAAGTGGAACTAGTAGAAGATGTTTTGAATGAAGATAAAGACTATTTGATGGATGCGATGGATAGAGAAATGCTAATAGAAAAAGTTTATACAAGAGCAAGAAATATAAACGGAAGTCTTCTATACATTAATATGCGTTTAGAAAACGCAAAGAAAGTACCTTATTTACTTCAAGTACCAGTATTGAGAGAATATATAGCTATAGATCGTCAAATTATTCGGGAGATAATTCATAAGTATGGACGTTTTTTAAGATAATATTATGAAAATGAAGAATCTTATTTTACTTACTCTATTGATGAGTTGGTTTGTAAATGGACAGAGTGTAAAAAAATTAAACGACCCTTCCATAGTTGCTCAACATAAGAGAATGACTTTTGAAAGTTGGGGAGATTGGCGTCCTTATCCTAAATATCTTTTAGGAATCCAAACCAATTTTGCATACGCAACTGTCTGGGGAAATTGGGCTCCTAGTAGAAATAGAGACTATAAACGAGGAGAAGACATTCGACCTTTAAAAGTTGATGGATTACAAAATAAACGATTTGCAGAATTAAAATGGCAAGAGGAAGAAGCAAAAAGAATAGGTGAATCGTTTGATACAATTTACAAACGCAATATTCAAGATTTTGCACATTGGACATCTACAACTGTTGATGCAGATCCATTATGGTTATTATACTATAAAAGAATGTTAAAACCTATAACACAATTTCCAGATGAACCCAATAATTATCTCCAATGGGAATTGAAAGATCATGAAACGTACGAAACTTTAAAAAGTACTGGGACTATAAAACGATTTCAAGAAGAACTTGATTTAATTAAAGAAAAATATAAAATGTCCCGAACAATGGATATGCCACGAGGTAAGCGTTTTCTTATGTATCATGAAACACTATTAAAATGGAGGAGCTTTCTAGGAGAATTAAGAAAACATGGAAGAAAAACCAATTTATTAATATCCTATAAAAAACTTATAAAAAAAGAAATTAATCATTCTAAGACTTTGGGGTGGAGTCCTTCCACAGATAAACAAATTGTAGAAAAGGTAATGACTAAGTTCAAAGATAAATATTAAAATAGCATGAAAAAAAGTTTATTATTTCTTGTTTGTCTATCAGTTATGATTATACCTATAATGGTATTTGGACAAACAGATCAAGATTACAGTAGTTTTTTACAGTTTTTAAAAGGAGATGGAGCCTTTGAGAAATGGTTTATGGAAGTGTTTACAAAGTTAGACTCTAATGTGTCTAAGCAATCTTATGGTCCTATATTATTTGGGAAAGCCATAGGAGGATTGGGTGCTTTATTATATTTAGGCTACTTAGGCTGGCAAATGATTGCTGGAGATAGAGAATGGGAAATTCTACCAATGTTTAAACCGTTATTTATAGGTTTTATATTGATCTATTGGGGAGGGTTTACTAATCTTATTCAAGCTCCTTTTGAAGAACTTGCTAAACCAGGGCAAGCTATTTTCTCTGATATTGAGAATGAGGTAAATGATTTACGAATTGAAAGATTCAAAAAGCAACAACAACTTTTAGATTTTGTCATTAAAAAGAAAGCGGAAGAAGAAGCAAAGCAAGAAGTTATTGATAATAGTAGCAAAGGAACTTTTGAAAGAGTTTTAGATGATGTAACGAATTTAGATAAATTAATAGAGCCAATAAAAGAATGGGGTATTCGAATGAGTTTTGAATTTCAGAAAACTCTTGCAGATCTGATTGAATTTTGTGCATTGGCGATATTAAGAATTTGTGTTTATCTTATATTTTTTATTCAAAAAATATGGTCATATGTATTAATTACATTAGGACCAATTGCTGTGGGGATGTCACTTGTTCCTGGTTTTGAAAATTCTCTATATAGTTGGATTTCAAAATTTATCAATATTAACTTATACACTTTTGTTGCTTATACAATTATAAATATTGGGCAACAACTTATAGCTTCTGGTTATACCATGGAAATCGAACGATATGATACTCTTTTAACAGATGGAACAGTAGTCAATATGGATGCTCTTCTACTCTATGTTAGTGGAAGTGGGATGATTTATCAGCAACTATTTACGGTTGTAGCCTATATAGTGACAGGAATAGGAGTATTAATGACTCCAACAATTGCAGATGCTATCGTTACAGCAGGAGGAGGAACGTCTATGTCTAAAATGAAAAGTGCAGCTGCTAAAGTTGCAAGTGGAGCTAAAACAGCCGTTCTAGCAGTGAAAACAGGAGGAGCTTCGGCTGTAGCTGCTGCTGCCAAATCAACCGTTGCTTCAGGAGCATCTCAAAGAGTACAAAATGCAATGAAAAAATAAAAACATGTTAATAAAAAATATAGAACAACGCATCAGAATAAATAAAATTGTTTCAATTGCTACTATAATTTTTGCAGGATTTTCAATTTGTATTGGATTTTTCTTTGCTTATAAATTAATAGAAGATTCAAAAAAGACAATTTATATATTAGATAATGGAGTACCTGTTTTAGCACAACAAACAGATGCACTAATTAATAGACCTGTTGAGTATAAGGCACATATAGAACTTTTTCATAGAATGTTTTTTACTCTAGCGCCAGATGATACGTTTATTAAAGAAAATATTCAAAAATCATTGTATTTGATTGACGACAGTGGTAAAAAAGAATATACAAATCTTCGAGAAAAAGGATTTTATAATCAACTAGTAGCTTCAAGTTCAATGGTTACAATTCAAACAGATTCTATTAAAATAGACGCCAGTACGAATAAATTTATATACTTCGGAAAGCAAATGATTAATAGAAAAAGTTCTGTCATTTTTAGAAAATTAATAACAGAAGGAAATTTTAAAGATATAATTAGAAGTCCTAATAATCCTCATGGAATTTTATTAGAAAATTGGAGAATTCTAAATAATGAGGATATTTTCACTCAACAAAAATAACGCTAGAAATGAATATAATATCTAAAATTAGTCAACAAATATGGTTTATTTGGATCGTTAATAATCCAAAAAAGGTGTACATATATTCTATGATTTTCCTTACAGCATCATTTATTATTTCTATGACCTATTCAATTTTAACTCATTCTGATCATTCAAATAATTCAAATTTAATTGTAACGTCATCTGTCCCATATGCAAAGAGTAATGAGAATGAAATCAATACTATTAAAATGAAACAGAATACTGTTAAAATGGAGAAAATAGTCAATGAATTAAAGATGTTCAAAGAAAAAAATGATAGACAACTTTTAACAAAAGAGGATAGTGTTAGAATTGACTATTTGTATAATCAATATCAAAATTTAAAAAATGGAAATTAAAAAAATAAACTTTAAACAAAAGAAATACATTCTTCCCCTTGTTTTGCTTCCTTTTTTATTGCTTTTTGTTTACGTAGGGGCAGAGTTTACTCAAGATCAACAGGTAGAAGAAGAACCTAAAAAAGAACTTTCGATTGGTTTAGGAGAAACAAAAGATACTATTCTATCAAAAGATGATGCATATAATGCTTTTTTTCAAAAGGATGATACCAGAACGATGTTAGATGGGTTAGATAGTGAAGAAGATAGTCTTTTAGGATATAATGATTTATTATCCGATGCACAAAAAAGAAGAATAGATTCAGCAAGAATTGTTGCAAGTCGCAATAATGAATATCAACAAAAAAGACAATCATCCTATTATAATCCAAAAGAAGAAAGTGATTACAAGAGATCTTCAGAAATTATAAGAATGTTAAATGAAAAATCTTATGGTAATACTAATGATTATTCAACTCCAAGAATAGAAAAAAAGACGGAAAATACAGAAAATGATCCTGTTAAAATATTAAAAGAGCAGATGTTGGTAATGGATTCAATTGAAAAAGCACGAGATCCTGAGTATCAAAAAGAGCTTCTAGCTGAAAAAAGATTAAAAGCTAATCAGAAAAAAATGGAAGAATTTATGAATTCAACTCTTGATGTTAGTAAAGTTGGAAGGAATAATAATTTTAATTCTATTCATAAAGAAGAGCAAAATTATTTTATTAAAGCAGTTATTGATGAAGATAACAAAGGTTACTTAGGAAGTCGTATCCGATTACGTCTTTTGGAAGATATATTTGTTGGAAAAAAGAGAATCAAAAAAGGAGAAGTTATTTATGGACAAATTTCTGGTTTTCAAATGCAAAGAGTAAATCTGTCTGTGATTTCTGTTTTAGCAAATGGCGAGATTTTACCAATAAATCTTTCAGTTTATGATGTTGATGGCATGAAAGGTCTTTATGTTCCACAAAGTGTATTTAGAGATATGGTAAAAGAATTAGGTAGTCAATCAGTACAGGGTACGCAAATGGATATGGGAACAGCAGGGTTCTTTACGAGTATAGGATCACGACTATTTACATCTACATCAAAATCAATAGCGAACTTAATTAAAATTAACAAAGCAAAACTTAAATACAATTCTTATATCTATTTGATAAATGAAAAAGAATTAAAAGAATCAACAAACAATTAATTATCAATTATGAAAACTAAATTATATACCTTATTATTTTTTATTTCTGCATTCTTTGTTAATGCACAAACAGCAACAAAAGAGCAAATTATCTCGGAATTGCCTATAATAGAAATAACAGAAGGAATTAATCTTCATATTATTTCTCCAGAGCCTATTCAATATGTTGATTTATCCACTGAAGATTTAACAGGAGATTTACCTACAACTAATATTGCAAGAATTAAAATTACTCAGAAAGAAGAATCAAAAAAAGAAGGGAAAGATTCGTATACATCAGATAAGAATATAGGGATTATAACGGTTGTTGCACAATCTTTTATTGCACAATATAAAGTGATTTATAAAAATAAATATAATTCAAGTTCAATCACAAATATTCATATTCAGGCAGAAGACATGCAACCTATTGAATTTGATAAAATGAAACTTTCAAATCTTGAGTTAAGATACTTTTCTATGCAAATTATTAAGAAAAAATCTGAAAAGAATCCTGTACGTGAAGAGAAAAATTTAAAGCTTGGATTCCAATTAAATAATGTTTATGTTCTTAACGACTATATATTTTTGGATATTACCTTGAAAAACAAAAGCAATTTGAGCTATGATATCGAAGATTTAAAATTTACGATAGATGATAAAAAAATTCATAAGGCGACAAATAATCAAAGTATAGAGCTAAAACCTTTGTTTCAGTTAAATGAACAAAAATATTTTAGAAAAAACTTTAGAAACATTTATGTTTTTAAAAAATTTACCTATCCAAATAGTAAAGTAATGACAATTCGATTAATAGAAGAACAATTGTCTGGGAGAACACTTGAAATGAAGGTCAACTATTCTGATATTTTAAGAGCAGATACGTTTTAAATTATCAGAATATGCAAGAGCAACAGCATCAAATTAAAATTTACGGGTTTGCACAAAAAGCAGTATATGCTATCATTGCATTAGATTGTTTGATATTATTTTATCTTAATGATAACATTCCTGTACTCTCTAATTTGCTAAAGAATTTTTCTAAAATAACATTTCTTTTCCCTCCAATTAATGCAAAATTCACAACATTATTTTTAATAGGATTGGTTGCAATAGGAACAAGAGCAAAGAAAAAGAATGATCTTAACATTGCAAAATCAATTGTTATTCCTATGACATTGGGATTAATAATGATTTTTTCATCATTGATTTGGCAAAATGAAGCATCTAATCCTTCTATTGCAAAAGTATTACCTGGTATGAATTTATATCAGGTAATTTATATCATTCTTTCATTTTTAGGAGCTTTACTTCTACAAATGGGAGCTGACAGTATTTCCAAGTTGATGCAACAAAAAATGGGGAAAGACAGATGGAATGTAGAGGAGGAATCATTTGACCAAAATAAGGAATTAAAAAACTCTGAAACAACTATTAATATACCTTATTTATTCAGATATAAAGGAAAAAATAATAATGGTTGGATGAATATCAATCCGTTTAGAGGTACAATGGTTATTGGAACACCTGGTTCTGGAAAATCATTTGGAGTGATTAATCCTGCTATTAGGCAGATGATAGCAAAAGGTTTTTGTTTATGTATTTATGACTTTAAATTTCCCGATTTAGCACAAATAGCGTATTATCATTACATACTCAAAAAAAGTAAAGAATCTGATTATAACTACAAGTTCCATGTGATTAATCTAAATGAAGCAGAGAAATCAAGGAGAGTAAATCCGTTTAAAAAAGAATA
>RRZU010319607.1_pt1 | contig 10156 bp, 10 predicted proteins | sample 2165561 | NCBI WGS metagenome assembly RRZU01 (sample SAMN10456909, study PRJNA506462) | wastewater metagenome | isolation source: wastewater sludge | place: USA: Moscow, Idaho
CGAGCATCACTCTGCAAATTCATAAATTTCGGTACCGCAGTCACCGCCAGAATACCTAAAATAACAATGACGATAATCAGCTCAATCAGTGTAAAACCCGCACTACGTTTCATACTTTTTCCTATCTATAAAGTTGTTGGTTATATCATTTTGCCAGCGGATATAATGCAGGCTTAATATGATGTTAATTGACTCTATCTTATGTGTAAATCATTACACAAGTAAGCATGCACAAAATTAATTCCCGATCACAGAAAACTGCATTAATTGCTGTTGAAAATCATAATCCAGCACTGCAGTTTCAGTTTCATAACGGCAACCATGCGCCTCTTGCACAACCTTTTGCACCAATGGTTTTGGTTCTTCTGCAAGTATTATTCTCCATAACACCAGACAATCTTCTTGTTGAGTAATAAGCGGCCAACCAGATGACTGCATTTGTAGCGGATAACCGTCTATTGTCCAATTTGCTGGCTTATGTTGCATCCCCCATTGCTGCTGAAGTAATGGCAGCCGCTCACGCCATAATTGAGCTCTTAATTTCAGTGCGACTTCGGAGGCATCTTGCTGACGTTGATGCGCAAAATACAGCAAACTGGCCGCCAACACGCTGATAACCACCACGACCACCAGCATTCGGAACAAGGCTAACATTTGCGATTCAGCATTGTCCGATATAGTCATCTATTTTCCTTTAAATACGCGCATCATGTCCCACATCGGGGTGAAGATACCCAACGCCAGGATCAGCACCATAATGGCAACGATTACGATCAAGATCGGTTCAATTTTTGCGGTCAGTGTTTTTAAATCGTAGTCCACTTCCCGTTCATAATATTCCGCTGCTTCTTGGATCATCTGATCGACCATCCCGGTTTCTTCACCTACCGCAATCATCTGGATCACCAATCCGGTGAATAATTGGCTATTGGTCGTAATACGCAATAGGCTTTCGCCGCGCTCGACTCCCGTGCGCATTTCGCGAACATGCTGACCGATATACACATTATCGACCGCATCGGCCACCATACTCAGCGCCTGATTGATTGGAATGCCGGAACGCAACATCATTGCAAAGCTACGGCAAAAGCGTGCCATTAACGCCCGTTTCAATATCGAACCAACGATGGGTAAACGCAGCTGGTGACGATGCCAGAACATCATGCCGGTTGCTGTTTTTAACCAGCGGCGCACAGTAAACACAGTCAATCCGGTTCCGGCGAGTAAAACAGGCCAATAGTTGATAAAAAAATGCGACGTCGCCAGTAATACTTTGGTTGCCCACGGCAATTCGGCACCAAAGCGGGCAAAGATATTGGCAAAGGTCGGAATAACAAAGATGTTAAGTACGATCATGGCGATCGCTAACGCGATCAGTACGAAACCTGGATAGCGCAATGCCGTTTGGATACGTTTGCGGGTTTCCATCTCCAGCTCAAAATAGCGCGTGAGCTGTAAAAAAGCCTCTTCCAGCTTACCGGTGTTTTCGCCAACGTGAATGATAGCGACAAACAGGCTACTGAACACATCTGGGTGAGCCTGCATGGATACCGATATCGGTTTACCGTTGCCTAAATCTTCTTTTAAGGTGGCTAAAGCACGACGTAATGCATCACCCCGTGTATTTTCTTCCAAACCGTGAATAGCACGCAGAATAGGAATGCCGGCCTTCGTCAGCGCATACATCTGACGCGTGAACATCACCAGTTCTTCCAGCGTGATGCGTTTGGCGAAAGACAACGACCAATTCAGCGTGATACCGGCTGATTTTGCTTTCTGTTCAGTCAGCGCGGTTGGCATGATGCCGCGCCGCATCAGTTGTTCAGCTGCGGCCATTTCGTTGACACCATCCAGCTCACCACTGACAGCATTGCCCTGATTATCACGCCCTTTAAAGTGGTAATGCGGCATGCTTAGATCACCACTTCGGCAAGGCGTAATACTTCATCTAATGAGGTGATCCCCTGACCGGCGTAATCGAGCGCGACATTCACTAACGGCCGGTAGTGTTTACTTTCCCGCGCGGTACGGGCAAAACTTTCGGCGTCATTGCTCCGCAGTGCGTCCATCATCGGCAGATCAAGTTCCAATAACTCATACACACCGATCCGCCCCTGATAACCGGTGAAGTTACAGTTGTGACAACCGGACCCCTTTTTAAATTGCATGGATCGGGTGTTCACACCAGATAAGTGCTCCAGCCAGCTGTGCTCGCCATCGTCAGGTTGATAAGGCTGTGAACATTTATGACAAACTCGCCGCACTAAGCGTTGTGCGACGATCGCGCGTAAGCCGCTGGCCACCAGATAACCGGGCGCTTTCATGTCGATCAAACGTAAAGCACTGGTAATGGCATCGTTGGTATGCAGCGTACTTAACACTAAATGGCCGGTTAGGGCACCGCGCAGGCCAATCTCGACGGTTTCATCATCACGCATCTCCCCCACCAGCAGGATATCGGGATCTTGCCGTAAGGTGGCACGTAGCACCGCAGAAAAAGTCAGCCCAATTTTAGGATTAACTTGTACCTGATTAACACGGGGTAAGCGGTATTCCACCGGGTCTTCCACGGTAATGATTTTACTGCCGGGTAAATTCAGCTCTGACAACGCACCATACAGAGTAGTGGTTTTACCACTGCCCGTAGGACCAGTAACCAAGATCATACCGTGCGGACGTTGTAACTGGCGGCGAAAACGAGTCAGGATATCCGGTGGCATGCCGGTTTGTTCTAGTGTCAGTAACCCGGCGGATTGATCCAACAGACGCATAACGACCGATTCACCGTGTTGTACCGGCATGGTCGACATACGCACGTCAATATCATGCCCTCGCACTTTGATATTAAAACGGCCATCTTGTGGCATACGTTTTTCGGAAATATCCAACCCGGCAACGAGTTTAAGGCGCAGGACTAACGCCTGCGCGATACGTGTTTCGTTCAGTACGTTTTCCTGCAATGTGCCATCGATACGCTGGCGGATACGCAGCACTTTTTCATCGGGTTCAATATGAATATCAGATGCACGCATCTGTACCGCGTCTTCAAACAAGGAACGCAGCAATTTTACAACCGTGGCATCACTTTCATTGGTGATCGCATCCACTGGGCCAAAATCGAGTGCCGAAGATTCAAATTCGTTATGCAACTGTTCAGCAAAGGTTTCGATTTCGCGGGTACGCCGGTAGAGTTTATCGAAAAACTCCAGCAACTGGCTTTCACGAGCCACCGCCAGTTTAATATGCCGTGGTTGTACCCGTTGTGCCAACGCATCTAACGCCGCTAAATCAGCCGGATCTGAGAGAGCGACCGTCACCGACTCGGCGGTCATATGCACCGCTAACGCCCGATAACGGCGCGCGTAGGCTTCCGGGATCAACTGCACTGCCTGCGGCTGAATAGTCAATTTCGTCAGATCGAAAAAAGGAATATCCAGCTGCTGCGCCAAAAACATCAACAGTTGTTCTTCACCGATGAAATCCAACTCAATCAGGGTGGCACCCAACTTCCGACCATGCTGTTTTTGCTGCTGTAAAGCCAGATCTAACTGTTCCGCACTGATAATGCGTTCCGCTACTAATAGGTCGCCAAGCCGCATACGTAAACGAGGTTGCGTCATATCACGGCTCCAGATGTTGAATACGTTGTTGCGCAAACCGGCGGGAGGCCGCACTGAGCTGGTTATCCTGCAAGGCTCGACGATAGGCTTGCTTGGCATCACTCATCAGGCTGCGTTGTTCCTGGCTGATCGCCAGCCCCAGCCACCAACGCCCAACTATCGGCTGGGCCCGCGTCAATGCCTGATAGCTGTATCCTGCTTCTGCCGCCTGTCCCAATTGTTGCGCCAATGCAGCTCGCATCGCATAAAAATCGAGATTATTGACAGCCGATGGCGTAATAGCCTGTAGCACTTGTAATGCTGCCTGTTTATCACCCATAGCCTGCGCCACTCTGGCTGCCAGAAGACGTAAATCGGCGTTGGTAGGCATGAGTATGATGCCCTGCTGTAATACATCCCGCGCCGAATTTAACTGATTCTCGCCGTAATATAATGCCGCCAGCTGCTTGCGACTGCTGATATCCAGCGGATCATTCGCCAATACCTGCAACAACGCCTGTTGTGCACCGACGTTATCGCGGCGTGCTAGCGCCTGCTGGTATTTACGTCGCTCGAGTGCTGCAATTTCACCGGCAGATAGTTTTTGCTCTTCCACATACATTTCACCTAGCGGTTCCGGCTCTGTTGTAGTTTCCGGTTCGTCCATTGCGACTGTTTGAGCGGTCTCTTCTGTGGTCAGAGCCTGATTGTCATCGGCTGTTACCAGCTCGGTCTCCGTATTCGCGGTTGTGCGGGAATGCTCTGCTGCTAAATTTTGACTCAAAGCTGGCTGAGCAACCGATTTAGTGTTTTCAGGCATCGCCTGAGCGACAGTTTTTGACAAAGTAACCGCCGGCTCTGGTGTTACTGTAGCCACCGCAGCGGAGACGGTATTCGGCGTTGCAGCGGCAGCAACGACCACCGCAGGTGGTGTCGGTTCAACGTGCGGTTGCCTGGCAATGACCGGCGTGACGACGGGATGTAGCCATTGTTGTAGCGGCTGCCACCACAACCATAATGCCAGTGGCAATAATAATAAAATCCACCAATACCATCCCGGTAACCGGCGCGCAGCAGGACGATAGATCGGCGCCACATCTGCTTTGGCCGGCTGCGCATCCAGATCTTTCAGCATGCGGTTAATCAGACTCATACTAACCGGCTCCCTATGCCTGCTAACACGACACCAGCTAAAATCAGCACCGCTCCCCAACCCAGCCAGGCTACCGGCGGCGACGCATCTTCCGTATCCTGAGCAGCGCGTAATACATCTCGCCAGCTGATCCGAGCCTGATGCCGACCATACGCCTGCATCAGGCATTTATGCGCTAATATATTGATCAAACGGGGAATTCCACGGCTGGATTGCCATAACAGACGGGCGGTTAATCCACTAAACATCGGCATGCCCCGATAGCCGGAAACCTGCAATCGGTAGGCCAGATAAGCACTGGTTTCTGCTGGTAATAGCGGGCGTAAACGATAAGAAAACGAGATGCGCTGGCGTAATTGACGTAAATGAGCTTGCGCCAAGCGCTGATCCAATTCAGGTTGACCAAATAAAATCACTTGCAGCAGTTTGCTGGACTCGGTTTCCAGATTCCCAAACAGACGGATCGCTTCCAGCGCGGAATCGGATAACGCTTGTGCTTCATCCAGTAACAGCACCACTTGCTTACCTTGCTGGCGTAATTCAACCAAGCGATGGTGGATCTCATCGGTCAAGCTTAAATTACTGCCAACGATATCCAATCCTAGCTCTGTGGCCAGTGCTTGTGGCAACTCATCGGCCTCCAGACAAGGGTTGGGCAGATAAGCCGCCTGGTAATTTTCTGGCAATTCATTAAGAAATTTACGCAGTAATAGTGTTTTACCCGTACCCACTTCACCAGTGACTTTGATAAAGCCCTCACCACTGGTTAAAGCGACGCGCAATACTTGCAGTGCCTCTTCATGCGGCGGCAGACCGTAATAAAAACCGGTGTTAGGCGTCAGGCCGAAGGGCGCTTCAGTCAAACCAAAGTGCGTCTGATACACGGATCACCTCTGGGTTGGATACCATTTTTCCAGCAATTGCTCGGATCGTTGTAACTGTTGCTGCCAAGTATCGGCATTTACCACTTGGGGTTTCAGCATGATCACCAATTCTGTTTTGCTGGTGACATCTTTTTTATTGGTAAACAGCTCGCCCAGACCCGGAATATCACCTAGCCAAGGTACCTTGCTTACCTGTTGTTCTTTATTGGTTCGCATTAGTCCACCAATGACAATGATATCACCCGATTTTGCCTGCACCACGGTATCGGATTCACGAATATTACTGAATGCCATCGGCAAGGTGACCGTACTACTGGTCGCAGTGGAGCTACCGTTGAGCCCGGTCAAATCTATTTTCTTTTCCTGTTCGGTGATATCAATGACTGATGGGTGCACGTGCAGTAACACGTTGTTGTCATCATCAATTTGCGGGGTGACATCCAACGCGATGCCGGAAAAGAACGGCGTCAGTTCGATATCTGGCGTGGTGGATGAGCCGGTAGTGCTCGACTGAGTGGTTGATGAAATTCCGGTGACAAAATATTCATCATTACCAACTTTGATCACCGCTTTCTGATTATTGGTCGCCGTAACACGCGGGCTGGATAAAGTATTCACATCGCCTTGCGTCTTCAACAGATTCACCACCGTATTGAAGTTCCCTTCCGACAAGGTAAAGCTGGCACCACCACCTAATGCCGTGGCGATAGTATTACTGGTCGTAGGCATAGTGACTTGTGATGATGCGGTCATCAGTGCCTTACCATTCCAGATATTAAACTTATCCCACTGCACACCCTGCTCATAACCTTCGTTCAGTTTTACTTCCAGAATTTTGGTTTCCAGAATCACCTGACGTTTCAAATGTTGTTCAGAGGTTTGCAAGAATTCCCGTACTGCTTTGAGTTCACTTGGCATAGCTTTGATCGTCACCAGCCCGGCTTGTGGATTGGTCACTACCACCCGGCCTTCCCCACTGCCAATTAATCCCACCAGTGCTTTTTGCAACTCCCCCCATAAATCAGAACGAGTATCGGTGTCGATTTGTGTGCCGTTTGTCGTCGAGCTATTGCCGGAACTGCTAGTATTGCTGCTGCCTGAACCGGTTGAGGTCGAATTATTATTATCCGATTGGGTAATCGCCCCGGTGTTGACAGCGGTACGTGATAGCCCCTGCCGGGTCATCATCAGATAATTAACACTGAAGGTTTCAGTTTTCAGTTCCGCCGGATAGATGTGATAGATATTCCCGACCCGACGGACATCAAAGCCATACATATCAGCTACGGTTTGCAGCACTTCCGGCAAGGTCACTTCCCGCAAATCCAGCGTGATCAGCCCGCTGACCCCCGGATGCACTGCCAAGCTGTAACGATCATCCTGCATCAAAGAGGCGAAAAATTCTGGGGCCGGAACCTCTTTTGCGGAGACACGAAAACGCCGTTCATTCACGACAGGCACCGCGGCGGTCGTTGGAAAAGCCGATGGCGCCAGCTCAGCCTGCACCTCATCCGGAACTTGCAGGGCCGTTTGTTCCTGTTGCGCCTGACGTAGCGTTTGCTTCGCCTCTTTCGGCTCAGGATGGTTATAGTTCACGCATCCGGCCAACAGCAGCGCCAGTGTCAACGATGTTAATTTCAGCATCCGTTATTCATACCTGACTTTATGAGAAAACAAGCGCAGTGTGTGCCGAACACCATCGGCTTCCACTACAACGCGATCAGCATAGATCGCCCGTACACGATAACGCCCGACCAGTGCACCTTCACGACAGGCACGGCCGTTCAGCACGGCTTTACGTTGCTGTTTGCTATAGATAATACTTTGTAACAATGGCAACTGGCTGTCTGCTGCTGCCGTTTGACCGGCACCAGACGTGGCAGCGAGCAAGGGTTGTGTCGGATCAGGCAATACATCGGCACTGCTCGTAACACTGGCCCCTACAATAAACCATAAACTGAACAGTAAAACACAATGTTGCCGCTTAAACCGTGAGCATAACTCAACCACGGATAAACTCCTTACTGTCACCTAGGGTATACAAGATCACTTCCACGGTGCCCTGCGGGTGTTTATCCACCTGATAATGCAAGGACTGCCAGTAAAAATGCTGTGGCAGGGCTTCCAGTGCCTGCAGATAGGCATAAATATCGGCATAACGCCCCTGCAGCACCAGCCTCACACCATGCCGGTAATAGTTAACCGCCGATTTTTCCGGTAACAACGGTGTCGGTTTAAGGGAAGTGAGCGACTGTAATTGTAATTTTCCGGAGCGTACCAGCATTTGTTGTAAGGTCTGCGCCATCCGAGCCGCAGGGATTAGCACGGCAGTCTGTTTTTCCAAAGCCATATCCAGTTGCAACAATTGGTTATTCACCGCTTGCAGCTCGGTTCGCACCGCCAGATCCGGGTCTTGCAATAGGCGGGCTTTCAGTACTTCCAAGGCCGCGGTGGTTTGCTGCTGTTGCATGGTCTGTTCACGGATCTGCTGTTGGGTCTGCTGCCATTCGAGCATCACCGGTTCCAGCCACCAGGAATACAGCGGTAAACCCAGCAGCACACAGCCCGCCAGCAAGAGCAGGCATCGTTCCCGCATAGTTAATGTTATAGATTGTGCTGACCAGCGTTGCCATGTGGTTTTTATCATGGTGCCGTCCCCGTTGCTGCCGAGGTTGCGTTCTCTTTACTAGCTAACTGAAACTGCAACACCCCCGATTTCTGGCGTTGCACTTGTAAAGTCGAAAAGGTGCGATTGCGTAATTTTGGATGCTCGCCAAAATGACTCAACCAGGCCGGTACAGCATCATTACTGGCGGCCTCCCCCTGCAAACGTAATTGATCGTTTTCAATCGCAAACGACTGCAGAGCAATACCCGGTGCATGCGCTTGTGCCAGATCATATAACCAGGCAGAGAAGCCCTCATTTTGTAACGTGCCGATCTGTGTAAGATGAGTTTGCAACTGCTGTTTGCTTACGATTTCTTCCCGTCGCAATTGCAGCTCCCGCGCTAAAGCGCCATCTGGATGACGTTGCTGTAATTGCGCATTCAAGGCTTGGGTCTGCGCATCTAAGGCATTCATTTGCTGTTGTAAGGCTTGCTGCTGATGCACACTTTGTTGCAGCAGGATCTGCACAACACCGCCGGTCAGCAATAACAAGGCAAGTACACAACCCCACGCCAGCGCTATTTGCGATAAAGTCAAATACTGACGTTCAGGATGCAATTCCGGTAAATACAGATTGATGCGTTTTTTCATCCTGGCTGACTCTCCAGCAAGGCACCATAGACCGGCAGAAATTCCATGCTGGATCCTTGAGCGGCGATGGTCATCAACTGTGTCGGCACACCAAAATAGCGATTGAGTGTCTGCAATAGCAGGTCGGCAGAATCGAGTGTGTCGATAGCGACATTGATACTGGCTACTTCTGGCAGTTTTAATTGGCTGACCAGATAATCAAAAGAACGCTGCATCTCCAGCGTCAGGTTGTCAAGTAAGGAGGTAGGCCATTGCGCCGATGGAAGTTGAACTAACGGCATAAAGCCACGCAACACGCGGCTGAAACAAAGCTGCCCCTTATAAACAGCCAGCAGTAATAAATCACGCTCGGCTAATTGATACAGTAACACTTCTACTTTTGTTTTTTCGCCAAATAAAGCGGTCAGCGCCAATTCATCAATGACCACCGATTCCAACTCTGCCACTGGTTGCAGGGCTTTCTGCCACTCTTGAACACGGCTTTTTGGGGTACAAACAACCTGCAATCGTGGGCGGGCCTGTGGATTGGTTACGCTATCATAATAATCAACGGCAAGTTGCGTCACCGGTTCGCTGGTGAAGTCTTTGATCGCCCACGGTAAAGCGCCGGCCAGTTCTTCTGCTGGCACATCAGGGCGCTCTATCGACAGTTGCTGATATTGGCTGCTATCCAGCACGACACGAACTTTACTGCGGAGTAATTTTTTGGTGCGGAATAACTCCGCCAACACGTGAGTCCAGGATTCGCCCAAAGGAATAGGCTGACGCACTAACTCAGTGGAATGACCCGCAATCGCCAACAGAAGGTGATCAGGCAGCAACATGATGCTGACCGTAGTGACCGTTTTCGTGCGACGCCGAAACAGAGAGGAGCCTTTCATGTCACAACCAATCCATTGCTATCGAATACAGATTAAAAATAGAGATTGTCGAGTGTAACATGCTATTTATAAAGGTGAAGAAACCTTACATCGGCTTATCACGGCAGGGTCACGTTATCTTGGCTCTCGTTGCATTGCTCAGCTTCCCGGAGGGACGCCATGGAACTTAAACAGCGGCATTTGGAACAAGCCAGCCAGCAAGGTTTGCTGACGCCGGAACAAGTCACGCCGTTATGGAACTATCTGCAGTCGCTACCACCCGACAGTGCCTCTTTTCGGGCGACGCACATTTTATTCTATCTGGGTGGTTTGATTGCCATTGCTGCGATGAGCCTGTTTATGACGCTGGGCTGGAATGCCTTTGGCGGCATAGGTATTTTC
>RRZU011359507.1_pt1 | contig 10155 bp, 12 predicted proteins | sample 2165561 | NCBI WGS metagenome assembly RRZU01 (sample SAMN10456909, study PRJNA506462) | wastewater metagenome | isolation source: wastewater sludge | place: USA: Moscow, Idaho
AAATCAGAAGAAATTTTTGCAGCTGAGAAATTTCCAAAAATTACATTTAAATCAACAAAAGTTGAAAAAGATAATGTATATGGAGATTTAACAATAAAAGGTGTAACAAAAAATGTTAAATTAGAACTTGAAAATGGTGGAATATCTGGAGAGAAAACTGGATTTGCATTAAGTGGGAAAATTAAAAGAAGTGACTTTGGAATTACATGGAATAAAGTACTTGAAACTGGTGGAGTTGCAGTAAGTGATGAAGTAAAATTAAATATAGATATTCAAGGAAATTTAGCTAAGTAATTAGCTGAATTTTAGAAGGAAAATTTATGGCAATAAAATTAGAAGCAGGTAAAAAATACTACTACTGTACATGTGGTAAAAGTAATGATGGAGTTTTTTGTAATGGTGCACATAAAGGCACTACATTTACTTCAAAAGAGTTCACTGTAAATGAAACAAAAGAGTATAGTTTATGTGGTTGTAAAAAAACATTAAATGTACCATTTTGTGATGGTTCACATACAAAATAATTAAAATGAATCCAACACTATTCATATCTCATGGTGCTCCAAATTTAGTTTTGAGTAATTTAAAATCAAAAAAAAGTTTAGAAGACATTGGCAGAAATTTAAAAATTCCAAAATATATAATAATTTTTTCTGCTCATTATTTAACAAAAGATTTAAAAATCATTAATCCTAAAGCGAATGAATTAATGTATGATTTTTATGGTTTTGAAGAAGAATTGTATAGATTTAAATATAATATTAAAAGTAATAAGGAACTAACTACTAATTTAATCAATAATTTAAAAAATGAGAATATAAATATTTCTATTGATGAAAATAGAGTTAGCTTTGACCATGGAGTGTGGAGTATTTTATCAATTATGTTTCCAAAACTAGAAATTCCAGTTTTACAACTTAGTATTCCTATTTTATACTCGTCTTCAGAACTGATTAATTTAGGTGAAAAATTAAAAACTTTTAAAGATGAAGCATTAATTATTTGTAGTGGAAGTTTAACTCATAATTTAGGTGATGCATCTTATGGTTCAAATATAAAAAATTATGCAAAAGAGTTTAATGATAAATTAATTGAAATTATAAAAAATGGAAATAATGAAGAGTTAATAAACATAAGTAAAAATATAAATTTTTATAAAAATCATCCATCAACTGAACATTTTTTACCTTTATATATAGCTTTTGGAAATGCAATAAATAAATCTGGAAAATCTTTTAATAGTGAAATGTTATTTTCAAATATTTCAATGGAAAGCTTTATATTTGATAAAGATGAAAAAATTAATTAATTTATTTTTAATTATAAAAATCTAATTAATGTTTGATAATCAAGATATTAAATAAAATTCAACTATACTTACATCTAGAAAATTTATATAGGTTAATTAATGAGTACAAAAGTTCTTCTAAATGGAGCAGGTAGAATTGGAAAAGCTGTTTTAAAACAACTTCTAAATACCGATAATGTTGAAGTTGTTACAATAAATGAAATAAATCCATCAATCGAAAATATAGTTTACTCTGTAAACTATGATTCAACTTATGGGAAATTAGATGATAAATTTAAAGTTGTTGATAATAATTTTATAAAAAATCAAAAATCAAAAATCAAAATTACAAACATTAAAAATATTAGTGAATTAGACCTAAATAGTATTGATATTTTAATTGATTCAAGCGGTCAGAAAGCAAATATAGAGGAATTAAAATCATTAAATGTTAAAAAAATAATTTTAACACATCCACAGAAAGATGCTGATATAAATATTATTTTGGGAGTTAATGAAGATAAATTAGATTTAACTAAGCATAAAATAATATCTACAAGTTCTTGTAATGCAACTGCTTTACTTCCGGCTTTAAAATTAATTGATGAAAAGAAAAATATAGTTTGTGGTGATATTGTTACAATTCATCCTCTATTAAATCATCAAAGAGTTCTTGATGGAAGTTTTGTTCAAAGTGCAACAAGAGATGTTGATTTAAACTTTGAATTTGGTCGTTCTTCTACACAAAATATAATTCCAAGTAAAACTACTACAATTAAAGCTTGTTCTTATGTACTTAATAAATTTAATAGTGATTTAATATCTTCAAATTCTTTGAGAATTCCAACAGATACAGTTGGAACTATAAATTTGACACTTTTTACGAAAGATATTTCATCAAAAAATGAAATTACAAAACTATTTATAAATTTTGAAAACAATCAAAAATTCCCAATAATTTTAAATAATTTTGAAGCCTTAGTTTCAAGTGACTTTAAAAAAGAAAATTATACTACTATAATAGATCATAGATTTTTAGAAGTAAAAAATAATATGATAAAACTTTTACTTTGGTATGACAATGAATGGGGTTATGCTTCTAAGGTTATTGAAATTTTTAAATTATGTAAATAGAAGATATTTAATCTTCTATTCTTATCATTGCAGGTTTTTTTAGTACTACTTGAGAGTGTTTTAACTCTTCGATAGCTTTTAATATATCTTTCTCAACACATGTATGAGTTGTTAAAAGAAGATTTGCTTTCTCATCTTTTTTTGATTTTTGCATCATATTTTCAATAGAAATATCATTATCTCCAAATATTTTTGCTACTTTTGCTAAAGTTCCAGTTTTATCTGCAACTTCAAGTCTTAAGTAATATTTAGTTCTTATCTCATCTTTTGGCATTAATGTTGGTTTCTCTCCAATTTGTTTTTCAAAACCTAACATTGGAGAACCCTTACCCCTTCTTGCAATATCAATAATATTTGCAATTACAGCACTAGCTGTGGCATCTCCACCTGCTCCTGCCCCGTAATACATTGTTTCACCAACTTTATCACCAACAACAGATATTCCATTCATAACACCATCAACTTTTGCAATCATCTTATCTTGAGGAATTAAAACTGGATGTACTCTTAATTCTATTTGATTTCCAACTTTTTTTGCAATTCCTAAAAGTTTAATATTGTATTCAAATTCTTTTGCAAATTCTATGTCTGTTTTATCAATATTTTGAATACCTTCAATTAAAATATCTTCAGGTTTTATATCAATTCCATAAGCAATTGAACCTAAAATTAGAAGCTTATGAGCTGTATCAAATCCTCCAACATCAAAAGTAGGATCTGCTTCTGCATAACCTAATTCCTGAGCTTGTTTTAAAATTTCGTCGTAATTTACACCTTCATTTATCATTTTTGTAAGCATAAAATTACAAGTTCCATTCATTATTCCTTGAATAGATTTTATATTGTTTGCACTAAGTCCATCTCTTAAAGCATTAATTATAGGAATTCCTCCAGCAACTGCTGCTTCAAATTCAAAAGGTGTATCTCCAGCTAGTTCTTGTAATTCATATCTATGATAAGCTAAAAGAGCCTTATTTGCAGTAACCACTGATTTACCATTTTCCAAAGCTCTTTTAACTATTTCATATGGCTTTTCTATTCCACCCATAAGCTCAACAACTATATCAATACTTTCATCTTCTAAAACTTTTGAAACATCATCAGTTATTTCAATTTCTACATCTCTTTTTTTATTTAAATTTGAAACTACACCAATTGTCGGTACAATTTCAACCCCAGCTCGTGCAGTTATAATATTTTTATTATCTCTTAAAATATTTGCAACACTAGTTCCAACTGTACCAACTCCAATAATTCCAACTTTAAGCATAACTATATTCCTATCCTAATGTTTTTAAATATCTTTTTATATTTTTTGCAGCTTGTCTAATTCTTTTTTCATTTTCAATTAAAGCTATTCTTACATACTTATCACCATAGTGTCCAAAACCAATACCTGGACTTACAGCAACTTGTGCTTCTCTTAAAAGTTGTTTGGAGAATTCTAAACTTCCTAAGTGTTGAGCTTTTTCTGGAATCTTTGCCCATATAAACATAGATGCATTTGGTTTATCCATAACCCACCCAGCTTCAGCAAATGTTTTTAACATAACATCTCTTCTTTTTTCATATTTAGAAACTATCTCATCAACACAATCTTGAGGACCATCTAAAGCAACAGTTGCTGCAATTTGAATAGGAGCAAACATTCCATAATCTAACCACGATTTTATTCTTTTTAATGCACCTACAAGTTTTTCATTTCCTACAACAAATCCTACTCTCCATCCAGCCATGTTATAAGATTTACTTAAAGTAAAACATTCAACAGCAACATCTAAAGCACCTTCTGCTTGAAAAATTGAAGGAGTTTTGTATCCATCAAAAGTAATATCTGCATAAGCTATATCAGAAATTATATAGAATCTCTCTTTTTTAGCCATAGCTACTAATCTTGTATAAAATTCAGGAGTTACAGTTGCACAAGATGGATTGTGTGGGAAATTTACAACAACATATTTTACTTTTGGAATAGACTCATCAATAGTTTTTTGTAAATTTTTAAAAAATAATTCCTCATCTACTTTAAATTCATTGTCAAAAATTAATTCAAATTTATGAATAGCTGCTCCATTTAACATAAATGCATAAGAGTGAATTGGATATGTAGGATCTGGAACAACAGCAACATCTCCAACATTTACAATTGCTTGAACAAGATGAACATATCCCTCTTTTGAACCCATTGTTGCACATGCATGTTTATCAGGATCTAAAAAATCAACATTATATTTTCTTTTGTACCAGTTACAAATAGCTAATCTTAATTTATATATCCCAATACTTGCACTATAACCATAATTTTTTGGCTTCATAGAAGCTTCTTTTAATTTATCAACAATATGTTTTGGTGTCGGACCATCAGGATTTCCCATAGAAAAATCTATAATATCTTCACCTTTTCTTCTAGCTTCCATTTTAATTGCATTTACTTCTGCAAATACATAGTTTGGAAGTCTTTTCATTCTTTCAAATTCAATTTCTGGAAACATTTTTATCACTCCTTAGTAATAGTAAGCCCATTCTTAATATTTGTTAGGGCATATAAATCATCAATTTTCATAAATCTCGCGCCACTTGGAACAACAAGCTTTAAACTCTTCTCTAAACTCTCTTTTTCTACAACTTCAATAGCATTAAAACTACTATCATAAAAAGTAACCATTGGATACCAGCTATTTCCTGGATTTGACTCTATATTTACTCTATACATACTTCCTAGTTCGACAAAATATGGTCTATTGGCTCTTTTTAAAATTACTTCTCTTTGAGTAACTAAATCTTCTGCTTTATATATTGAAGCTTTACTTGAGTCAATATAAAAACTCAGTTTTTTTCCCTCTTTTTTTATATCCATAACTCTACAATTTGCATTTTTAAGCTCATTAGATATCTTAAGAGGGTTAATGGCGGCTGCAGTTTGTACTTTTATACTCCATTGTAGTTGATTATCAATCGTTGTTTGGCTTGTTGTTGTATAGTTTTGTATTCCAACTGCTCTTAATATATCATTGATATTTTTGAAAGCTATTTTAGGATTTTCATTAAAATTAAAAGTTATTTCCATTCCAGAAATTGATGTAGTTGTACCTTTTAAAAGATTATTCTTTTCTAATTCATCATTTATTTTTGAATAATCTAATCTACCATTTGTATAAAAATCTTTTTCATTTTTAAAGATATGATTAATTAAATTTTTATGTGTATTGTATTCACTAGGTCCTAAAATTCCTAAAACTGCTTCATTTACATTTGCATTTAAACTTGCACATAAAATAGCACTTAATAGTAACTTTTTCATCATATCCTCTTTTTATTTTATTTATCTTTTTAAATTATAAATTAAAATCGCTGCTGCTGCTGAAACGTTTAAAGAATCAAACTCTTGTTCCATTTTTATTGAAACTTTTAAATCTAGTTTTTTTACAACTTTTGGAGAAATTCCTTCACCTTCATTTCCTAAAAATAGAGCAACTTTATCAGTTTTTTCTATTTTTCCATACTTTTTAAGATCAACTCCATCCATTGTTGCACCAATTAATGTAAATCCAGCATCTATTAATTCACTTGCTAAATCAACACTTCTTGGATGTAAACAAAATGGTAAATCAAGTAATGCACCAGCACTTGTTCTTATAGTTCCAGAATTATTTACTGTTTTTATATTTGATGCTATTAAACCTTCAACTCCTAAAGAGTAAGCTGTTCTTGCTATTGCTCCAATATTACCAACATCAGTAAGTCCATCTAAAACCACTATAAAATTCATATTTTTTATATCTTTTAGAGGTGTATAATTAAATTCACTAAGTTTTAAAATCATACCTTGGTGATTTCCACCTTTAGCTAATGCTTGAGCTTTTTGATTGTCAACTCTGTGAATTTTTTTATTTAATTTAGCAAATCTTGAAAAAAGTTTACTATCAATTTCTTTTGATAAAAAAACCTCTTCAATTAAATCTGAGTGTTTCTCAAGTACATATAGTACTATTTGTTTTCCATATATTATCATTTGTCCATTTTATCCAATAATTGTTGATAAACCTCTTTTATAGTAGCTCCTGTAAGTTTTGCAATCAATTTTGCTTTAATTTTAGGAGCAATATCAAGAGGTAAAATATCATCTAATTCTAAATTTAAACCAACTGTTATTTTTGGTTCAATCACCACAACCCATTCACCTTTTATATCAAGATTTACAAACTCTTTATATAAATTTTCTGCACTATTTTTATATACTTTTTGATGCAGTTTACTTATCTCTTTTACTAAAAATATTGTTCTACTTGGCTCTTTTTTATTTAATTCTTCAATAAGTTTTAAAAGTCTATGAGGAGATTCATAAAGAATAGATACTCTAGAGCTATTTAAAACCTCATCAAGTTTTGAGGCTCTACTTGCACCTTTATGATCCAAGAATCCAAAAAATGTAAACTCAGTACTTGTAAAGCCACTCATTGCAAAAGCTGTAATTACTGCATTTGCACCTGGTATTACATCATAAGGTACTTCATTTTTAATACACCAATCTACTAATGTAGCTCCAGGATCACTAACACAAGGCATTCCTGCATCACTACAATAAACAACATTTTTAGTAAAAGTATCTTTTGTTAAACTATTTAAAATCTCTTTTTCATTATGAGAATGAAAAGATTTGAACTCTTTTTGTGAAAAATCTAATTCATATTTCTCAGCTAAAAGATTTAGAAGTTTTTTTGTTACTCTTGTATCTTCACAAAAAATAAGTTCCGCTTCCAATAGAGCCTTTAAAGACCTTTTTGAAATATCCTCAAGGTTTCCTATTGGTGTTGGAACTAAGCACAACATAAGTTTGTATTATTTAGCCATACTATATTTAGCTTTGAATTTCTCAACTCTTCCAGCAGCATCAACTAATTTTTGCTCTCCTGTAAAGAATGGGTGACAAGATGAACAAATATCAACTCTTAAAGTTTCAACATTTGATTTTGTCTCAAAACTATTTCCACATGCACAACTAACTTGGCAAACTTTGTAATCTGGATGAATATCTTTTTTCATTCCATTTTCCTTTTAAAATTTAAGCGCCTAAAAAAAGAGCAAGTCTTTGCAGGTCCTTTAATAGACTTTTGAGTTGCGATTATATCGAAAAATACTTAACTATCTCTGAATTTAAGCTATTAATTATATTTGAAGATACATTGTCAAATTGACCTTTATTAAAAGTATTTTGTCTTTTTGCCAATTTTGTTGTATTTAAAATAATCTTATTTTCTAATTCTTCTTTATTTAATTTTCCATCAAGATATTCTAAAGTTTCTACAATTCCAATACTTGCCATACAATTTGGACTTCTTGTATATTTCTTTTCAAGATATATTATTTCGTCTATAAGTCCTTCTTTTACCATCTGTTTTGTTCTTAAAGCAATTCTTTTTACTAAATCCTCTTTTTGCCAAATTATTTCAAATATTTTTAAATCTTTTGATAAAGGAGATTTTTGATTTTTTGAAAAAAATTCTGTAGGTACTAATCCACTCTCTTTGTAAATACTATAAGCTTTTTCTATCCTATATTTATCATTTCTTTCTATTTTTTTCATATACTCTTTATCTAAACTATATAATAAATCATAAGCATCATTTAAAGGTATATCCAGCTTTATTTTTCTCTGTAAACCACTACTTAATCCATCAACTAATGCTTTTAGATAAAAACCTGTTCCACCAACAATTATTAAGTTTTTTGAATTATTTTGAGCAAAAGTTTTTGCTTTTTTATACAAATTCATAAATTCAACTACATCAAAATTCTCATTTGGGTATACTTCATCTATTCCAAAATGGACAATATCCCCTCTCTCAGTTTTTGTTGGTTTTGCACTAACAATATCAATTTCTTTATAGACACATAAAGAATCTAATGAAAGTATTATAGAGTTAGTCTTTTCTGCTAATTCAAGAGATAATCCAGTTTTACCAGATGCTGTTGTACCTATGATAGCAATTTCTTTCATTTTACTTTTTTCTCTTTACACTCTTCAAGTTCTAATTTAAGAGCATTAATATCTTTTTCTTTTTGAATTAATATTCTTATAAGTTCTGTAACATCTTGTGAATTTGATTTATCAACACTTTGTTCAACTTTTGTACTACAAGCAGTAAAAAGTATTGTAAAAAATATTAAAAATAGACAATTTTTCATAAATCTCTCTTCTTCATTATTTTATTATTTATCTCTAGATTATAACTAAAAAGGATTAATTTACTGATTATTCGATAAAATCCAATCCATGGAAAAATTAATAAAAAAAATAAAAGATTTTAGTGAACTTGTTGTATTTCAGCACTCTGTTTTTGCACTACCATTTATCTTTATAGCTATGGTTGTCTCTTCTTCACAAGTAAATGGTTCTCCTTGGTTTGGTTTTAAACTTCTTATTTTGGGAACTTTAGCAGCTGTAACTGCTAGAAACTTTGCTATGGGATTTAATCGTTTTATGGATAGAGATATAGATGGTTTAAATCCAAGAACTTCTAATCGTCCAAATGTTGATGGAAGAATAAGTGCGAGAGATATGTTTATATTTGTACTTATAAATGCTTTTGGTTTTATAGCTGTAGCCTATTTCGTAAATGATTTAGCTTTAATTTTAGCAGTTCCAATTTTAATAATTATAGGTTCATACTCATATTTTAAAAGATTTTCTTATCTTGCACATATTATTTTAGGAATTTCTTTGGCACTTGCTCCAATTGCTGGTGTTGTTGCTGTTAGTGAAACTATTCCTTTTTGGGTAATTTTATTAAGCATAGGTGTAATGTTCTGGGTTGCAGGTTTTGATTTACTCTATTCATTACAAGATATTGATGTAGATAAAAAACTTGGACTTCACTCAATTCCATCTATTTTTGGTCCAGAAAAAACAATGTTATTTTCTAAAATTTTTCATTTTTTAACTGTTATTTTTTGGCTTTTATTTGTTATTTATTCACAAAGTTCATATTTTGCATATTTAGCTGTCATTTTAAGTGCAATTATGCTTTCATATGAGCACTATTTAGTAAACAAAGATTTTAGAAAAATTGATAAAGCATTTTTTACAGTAAATGGATATTTGGGAATAGTATTTTTTATTCTAATCGTCTTAGATAATATCTTTCTTGTATAAAAATTTAAAAAAGGTTTGACTAAATTAGCTTTTAATTTTAATATTAAAAACTTGTAGGAGTCGAACCTCAAAATAATTATTTTTCAATAAACCTTAAATTTTAAAATACGTCTCAAAATACCTTGAAATCGAACTTTTAAAACTCTTGACAAAATTCAAATAAACCTATAAAATCAAATAAAATTATTATCAGGGTAGAAATAGGGTAGAAAAATTATGATAAAAACAAATCAAATTGGTGTATATTTTAGAGAAATCAAAACAAATTCTAAAGCAGATAAAGTTTATTATATTACATACAAAGATTTAGATTCAAATAAAAAAATTTGGATAAAAATTGGAAAATATAGTGAAGGAATTAGAGAAGCTTATTGCAATGCAAAAAGAAATGAAATTTTAACAAAACAAAGAATTGGTGAAGAACCACCAATAATTACTCAAAGAAAAAAAAGAGAAATTTTATCTATTAAAACTTTGGCAGATGAATATTTCTCACAAAGAGAAGATGGAGAAAGTAAAAGAGTTGATTCTGTTTATTATGAAAAACATATTTTACCTTTCTTGAAATCTTATGATTTAG
>RRZU012228946.1_pt1 | contig 10155 bp, 9 predicted proteins | sample 2165561 | NCBI WGS metagenome assembly RRZU01 (sample SAMN10456909, study PRJNA506462) | wastewater metagenome | isolation source: wastewater sludge | place: USA: Moscow, Idaho
ATAGCAAAATAATTAAAAAAAACTTCTGAAAGATGGAACATAACTCTTCTATAAGTAAACTTTAGCTATAATCGGACAAATTTTAAAAAATAGAGTGCAAATTGGTAGTAGCAAAAAAGAAATTTGGCCAAAATTTTTTAAAAGATGGAAATGTCTTAACAAAAATCATCCAAGCGATGCCCCAAAATGAGCGTAAACTCGTTGAAATAGGGCCTGGCTTAGGTGATTTGACGCAAGAACTACTCAGGATTAAACCTGTTGTAGCCTATGAGGTCGATGAAGACTTGTGCGTTTATTTGAGAAAAAAATTCTCAAAAGAGATAGACGAAGGCAAACTGACATTGGTTCATACCGATGTTTTAGATGTGTTTACCAAAGGATCACTTCTTAGTGAACCCTATGATTTGGTAGCTAATTTGCCTTATTACATTGCAACAACGATTATTTTGGAAGCTTTGGATGATCCCTATTGTCATACAATAGAAGTCATGATTCAAAAAGAAGTTGCCGAAAAATTTGCAGCAGTTCCAAAAACTAAAGAGTTTACCTCTTTAGCTATTTTGGCACAAAGTATCGGTGTTGCACAGATACTCTTTGATGTAGGGCCAGAATGCTTTGATCCTCAGCCAAAAGTAGTGTCGTCTATTCTCAAAATTGACAAACAAAAAATGTTTGTTCAAGGCTCAATGGAAGGATTGTTTGAAAGTAAAGAACAGTTGCAAGCGTTTAAAAAATATTTGCGAAGTTCTTTTCAAAATCCTCGTAAAACTTGGTTGAAGAATATCACTTCCGAGTTTAACAAAGAAATCGTATGTGGTATCATGCGTGACTTTGAGCTTCCCATAACGATTCGTCCTCATGAACTTAGCGTCTTGTCTCATCATCTACTATTTAAAACACTAAGGTCGAATGATGCAAGAAAACACGATACAAGAAACGAGTCCAAAACCAGAAGCGAGTGCCCAAAAGCCTCAACATAACAAACAAAATACTCACACTCACGCAAAAAAAAATGTGAGTGAAAATCCGCAAAGTAGTTCTACACCAGAAGATTCTGCAACTAAGCCAAACAAACCAAACAATAACAGAAGACGAAGAGGCAACAAACCGCAACAAGGTGGTCCTTCTATAGAAGGAAATGAAGCATGGCAGCGCGATATGAAAAAAGCGATTGATGCTAATGAAAAAATGCACAAAGAACGCTTAGACCGTTCGTATCAGATTGACCAAAACAGTAAAGGAAAGATTAAAATAACACCGCTTGGTGGTTTGGGTGAAATTGGTGGCAATATCTGTGTCTTTGAAACAGAGACCTCAGCGATTGTTCTTGATGTTGGTATGAGTTTTCCGAGTGAAGATATGCATGGAGTTGATATTTTAATCCCCGATTTTAACTATTTACGACAAATCAAGAAAAAAATTGCAGGTGTGATTATCTCTCATGCTCACGAAGACCATATTGGCGCACTTGCATATATGTTTAAAGAGATGCAATTTCCTCTTTATGCTACCCCTCTTCCTTTAGGAATGATTGCTAACAAGTTTGATGAGCACGGTCTTAAATCCCATAAAAAATATTTTAGACCCGTTGAAAAGCGTAAAGTGTACAAGATTGGTGAGTTTGAAGTCGAGTGGATTCACATCACACACTCTATTATTGATGCCTCTTCTTTGGCGATTAGCACAGAAGCGGGAACGATTATTCATACGGGCGATTTTAAGATTGACCATACCCCTATTGATGGTTTTGTAAGTGATTTAAATCGCTTTTCACATTATGGTGAAAAAGGGGTTTTATGTTTGATGAGTGATAGTACCAATTCGTATAAAGAGGGTATTACGCGCTCAGAAAGTACGGTTGGGAAAACGTTTGATTCTATTTTTGCAAAATCGAAAGGACGTGTGATTATGTCAACGTTCTCTTCTAATATTCATAGGGTTTACCAAGCGATTGATTATGGATTAAAGTACGGACGAAGAGTGTGTGTTATTGGTCGTTCAATGGAAAGAAACCTTTTCACAGCCATTGATTTAGGCTACATCAAATTGGATAAAAGTATCTTTATCGATCCACATGAGGTCAATAAACATCCTGACAAGGATGTTTTGATTGTTACAACGGGAAGTCAAGGTGAAACGATGAGTGCGCTTTATAGAATGGCAACCGATGAACATCGACATGTGAAGATTAAACCAACCGATCAAATTATTATTTCCGCTAAAGCCATTCCAGGAAATGAAGGTAGTGTTTCGAAAGTCTTGAATTTTTTACTTAAAAGTGGTGCCAATGTCGCGTATCAAGATTTTAGTGAAATTCATGTGAGCGGACACGCGGCACAAGAAGAACAAAAACTTATCCTTCGTCTTACAAAGCCAAAGTTTTTCCTCCCTGTGCATGGAGAGTACAACCATATCAATAAACACAAAGAAACAGCAATGCAATGTGGAATACCAGAAAAAAATATTGTTTTAATGAGTGATGGCGATCAAGTAGAATTATGCTCAAAGTATATGAAAAAAATCAAAACCGTAAAAACGGGTAAAGTCTTTATCGATAACCAAATTAACGAACAAATTGCAGATGATGTTGTTATTGACCGTCAAAAACTAGCAGATGCGGGCCTTGTTATGTTAGTTATACAGTTAGATAAGAGTGAGCATAAACTCATTACAAAACCAAAAATTATTAGTTATGGATTGGTACCTGATAAAGATGACAAGGCTTTTTCCGTTGAGATGGAAGGGGTGATTGATCAATTTATTGTCAATGCTAAAAAAGAGCTTTTAGAAAATGCCAGAGCTCTTGAAAATGAAGTAAGACAAGTTGTGCGAAAGCATATTTACCGTACGATGAAAAAATACCCAACCATCGTCCCAACCATCTTTATGATGTAGGCAAAATAATGCATGATTTTAAGATAATTGCAAAAGAAGTTTTAGAGCTAGAGGCCAAAGAGTTATTAAATGCAGCAGCCTTAATTGGCGATGAGATGCGAGAAGCAACGGAATTAGTTGCTAGTCTTAAGGGAAAACTCATTATCACAGGTGTCGGCAAGAGTGGGCTCATTGGTGCAAAGATTGCGGCAACGTTAGCGAGTACTGGCACCAGTAGTTTCTTTTTGCATCCAACAGAAGCCCTGCACGGTGATTTGGGAATGATAGGGAAAGATGATGCGGTATTAGCGATTAGTTATAGTGGTGAAAGTGAAGAGCTCATCAAAATTTTGCCACACATTAAGCGTTTTGATATACCTCTCATTGGCATGGCAAAGACAAAAAATTCATCATTGGGAAGATACAGCGACATTTTTTTACCTTTACATGTAGAAAAAGAGGCATGCCCACTTGACGCGGCACCTACGTGTTCTACAACGCTGACATTAGCGCTAGGTGATGCGTTAGCAGTGTGCTTAATGAAAAAGAGAGATTTTCAAAAAGAAGATTTTGCCTCTTTTCATCCAGGTGGAAGTTTAGGTAAGCGATTGTTTGTGAAAGTCAAAGATTTAATGCAGACAGAAAACTTACCAATTGTCAGTCAAAAGACAAAGCTTAAAGAAGCGATTGTGAGCATGAGTGAAGGGCGTTTGGGCAATGTGCTGATTGTGGATGAAGGGCAAAAACTCTTAGCCATTTTAAGTGATGGAGATTTACGCAGAGCGCTTATGCGAGAAGATTTTTCAATGGATACAGTTGCCTATGAATATGCGACAAAAAATCCAAAAAAACTTGATGATGCAACGCTGTTAGCCAGTGATGCGTTAGCACTCATTGAAACATATAAAATACAACTTCTAGCTATCACGGATAAAGTGGGTCGGTTAGAAGGTGTGTTACATATCCACGATGTCGTGGAAGCAGGAATAAAATAATGGAATTAGTAAGACTAAATAAAATGATTTCGCACAACACGCACTATTCAAGGCGTGAAGCGGATGAGCTTATAAAATCGGGTGTTGTAAAAGTAGATAGCAAAGTGGTTACTGACCTATCTACACAGGTGAGTTTTAAGAATAAAATTGAGCTCAATGGAAAACTTCTTTTTGAAAAACATGGTTACTCGGTAATTGTGTATCACAAACAAAAAGGTGAGTTAGTGAGCAAGAAAGATGATCGTGGTCGAAAAACGATTTACGATACATTGCCTTCAAAATTCGGGCATTACTTAAGTGTTGGAAGATTGGATTTTGCGAGTGAGGGCTTATTGTTACTCTCAGATTCTCCTGAAGTTGTTTCTGCATTGATGCACTCTGATTTGGAGCGTGTCTATTACGTAAAAATAAATGGCATGGTCACACAAGCAATGGAAAAAGCGATGCAAGAAGGACTTTCATTGGATGATGCTAGAAAAGGTGGACATGCTAAAAGTGAAATTCATTCGATGGATTTTGCACCATTTCTAAGTTATCGCATCATCAAAAATAGCCCAACCTTTTCAACCATAAAAGTGATGATTAATGAAGGAAAGAATAGAGAACTTAGACGCTTTTTTGGCTATTTTGATGTGGACGTTGTGGATTTAAAACGTGTGAGTTATGGAAAAATTGATTTAGGCATGTTAAAACCAGGAAGAAGTCGTTTTTTTAGTGCAAGTGAATACAGTGCCTTGAAAGATTACTTAGAGTACGTCAAGAAAGAAAAGGTCGATGATCAATAACTTCGCCCTCTTTTTTCGCCCTAAAGTGATTGAGGAGCTTTCAGGGCAAAAACATTTAAGTGCAGAAAATAGCCCTTTTCGTAAGCTTCTAAAGTCTGGCTCTATGAGCCATTCTCTCTTTTTTGGTCCTGCGGGTGTTGGAAAAACAACACTGGCACGTATTGTAGCGAATGAACTCCAACTACCTTTTTATGAACTCGACGCGACGAGTGTTAAAGTGGAAGAGATTCGGAAGATTCTCTCACACCATCGAGGTGCCCTTCAAAAACCGCTTATTTTTATCGATGAAATTCATCGCCTTTCAAAAACACAGCAAGAAGTCCTTTTACTTCCAATGGAAAATCACGAAGCGATTATCATTGGAGCATCGACAGAGAATCCCTATTTTGTCTTAAGCTCGGGTATCCGCTCCCGAATGATGCTTTTTGAGTTTTATCCTCTTGCACAGAGTGATTTGTTGGAAATTATTGAACGGGTGCGTAAAATAGTTCTTTTTGAGATTGATGAGGATGCGCTAAATTATCTGGTGAGCTCAAGTGCGGGAGATAGTAGAGCTCTACTGAATTTACTTGAATTTGCGCTCAAAGTGGATTTACATGTAAGCTTTGAAACCCTTAAAACGCTTCGTCCAAGTGCGCTTAAAGACGGTGTGAGTTCAGATAACACGCACTATAACTTAATCAGTGCGATGATTAAAAGTGTACGAGGAAGTGATGTGGACGCGGCACTGTATTATCTTGCACGGTTGATTGATGGGGGTGAAAGTCCTGATTTTATAGCAAGACGTTTAGTGATTTTAGCCAGTGAAGATATTGGTAATGCTAACCCAAATGCACTCAATCTAGCTTCTAGTACCCTTCAAAGTGTCAGCAAAATAGGTTATCCCGAAGCGCGTATTATCCTCTCACAATGTTTAGTTTATCTTGCCTGCAGTCCAAAATCTAACAGTGCCTATAACGCTATTAATGCAGCGTTAGCATATGTGAGAAATCAAAAAGCCTTAAATGTACCAGAGCATCTCAAAAGCCCCTCCCCTAAGGGCTATCTCTATCCACATGATTTTGGAGGTTGGGTTGAACAAACATACCTTGAAAAGCCTTTGCATTTTTATGATAGTTCTTCTATTGGCTATGAAAAAACCCTTGACGAGTGGATGAGTAAAATCAAAACTAAAGATAAAAAGGCATAGAATAGTCGCATCACTTTAGGAGTAACGTATGAAAATAGCGATTGTTGGTGGTGGAATTAGCGGTTTAGCCACAGCGTTTTATCTACGTCAGTCATTACCTGATGCGCACATTGTTTTGTTTGAAAAAGAGTCAACACTTGGTGGAAAAATGCTAACCAAAGAAGTTGAAGGCTTTTTCTTTGAAGCAGGAAGCAATGGTTTTTTATCAAACAAACCCGATACTTTAGAGCTTGTTAAACTCAGTGGATGTGATGATATCTTAGTAAGAAGCAATGATGCGGCACGAAAACGCTTTATCTACAAAGAATATCTTTGCCCTCTTCCTGAATCTGCAAAAGCCTTTTTGCAAACCCCGCTTCTTTCACTCTCTGGAAAATTACGTGTTGCGGGTGAGCTTTTTGTACCTGCACGTAAAGAAGATGCTGATGAAACATTACAATCTTTTGGTTACAGACGTGTTGGTAAAGAGATGACCGATGTTTTTTTAGATGCGATGGTCGCAGGAATTTTTGCTTCCATCCCTAATAATATCTCTGTTAATGCTGCCTTTCCTGCGGTTGTAAAGTTAGAAAAAGAGTATGGCGGGCTTTTCCGAGGAATGCTCGCTAAAAAGAAAAAAGAAGCAGGCCCAGGTGGTGTGCTGATGAGTTTCACAAAAGGGGTAAGCTCTTTTATCGAACGACTTTCTCTTGCTTCTAAGATTGAAATCCATAAAAATGCTTCTATTAAACGTTTGCAAAAAGATGCTCAGGGGTATCTTTTAACGATGAATGATGAGGCGATGCATTTTGATAACGTCATCTTAAGTATACCCTCCTATGAAAGTGCTGCGCTTATTAATGTTATGGATACAGAACTCTCTGCTCTTCTTTCCTCAATAGATTATTCACCTATCAGCATTATAGGCTTTGGATACAATGATTTAGAACATGATTTAGACGGTTTTGGCTTACTTACTACCACCTCAGCACAGAAAGAGATTTTAGGCGTTTTATGGGATAGCTCTATTTTTAACGATAGAGCACCTCAAGGTAAAAAATCTGTACGCGTGATGATAGGAGGACAGCGAAATCCAACCTTAGCGCTTCAAAGCAATGAAAAGCTCATCGAAATGGCTCGAAAAGGCATCAAAGAGACGATGGGGGTGGATACACCTCCTAATGTTGTGTTTGTTGAACGTTATGAAAAAGGGATTCCAAGCTATGTAGTGGGGCATGGTGCTAAAATGACAGAGTTGTTTAGGCATTTAGAAAAACACCAAGGGCTTTATCTCAATTCAAATGCCTATTTTGGTGTTGGGCTCAATGACTGTGTAAGCAACTCTAAAAAATGTGCTCAAAGAGTGGTTGAAGCACTTAAACACTAGGGAAAAAAATAATGCATATATCCACCGCACTTTTTTTGCAGACACAAGGGGTACAAAGCGAAAAAAAAGTCTCCAAAGATGCGGTGGCTAAAGTCGTATCGCAAAGTTTAGAGCCTCCCAGTGCAACACCAACACACTCAAACAGCGTAAAAGAGATTGTCACTGGGCTTATGGGATCTTTAGCGTCAGAAGCCAAATCTAAAGGGGCTGTTTTAGAATTTTTACAGCAAAGTCCCATTTTTAAAAATTTAGGGCATTTTCAAAATGATGTGAAAAGTCTCATGAATCTTCTTAAAGCAGACCCTACGTTTGAGAAACCTCTTTTATTATTGCAAAACTTTCAAAAAAATATTGAAACGATTGATCCCAAACTTCTCAAAACACAAGTACAAACCTCAGGGATTTTTTTTGAATCAACGTTAGCAAAGCGTGCGACAAAAGAGGAGATGACAGCTACGTTAAAGTCTTTGGTTTCAGAGCTAAAAGAGCATTTAGCGCAAACTCAAAAAACGCCGATATTTAACAAAGAGATCAATGCGTTATTGCAACGTTTGAGTGAACCAAAATCTCTCTCTGCCACCCAAGTGGACACCGCATTAAAAGCCACTTTAGAGCTTGTAAGGCAAAGTGTTAAAGAGCATCTCTTCTTTGAAGCGCCTGCACCACTTAAAACAAGTTATGCCCTGAGCCAAAAACTTGAAACTTTACTCTCTAGCCTTCCACCAATGGCTTCTAAAATGGAAACCCTAACAGAGCCTATACGCCAAAAAGTGACAACAGAGTTTAAAGAGCTTGTGAACACTCTTAAAACAGAACTTTTAAAAAATGCACCTGCTGAGATGGTGACAAAAATGATTCCGATGATAGAATCTCTTTTGCAAAACCCTCAAATGACAAGTACTCAAACTCAACAACCTTCATTAACAACAGCAATAAGTGATTTATCGCTTGAAGAACAGTTGCTATTATTGACAAATCGCTTGAAGCAAGAGATTACACAGCGTGAGCCTCAAACACCAAAATTAGCTACTTTTGTGGAAAAAAGTGTGCAGATAGAACATAAAATTCTTTCATTGCTTAAACCTGAAGTTTTTTTAGCACCTGAAGTGATGCAAAAGCTCTCCATTAACCCCTCCGATGCGCAAATTTTAGGTGATATCAAAGGGGTTTTAACTTCTTTAGGCGATAAATTAGTGGCATCTGCAAATCCCAATGCGACCAATGCTTTAGAGACAACGCAAAAACTACTCACACAGATAGAATATCATCAGTTAGTCTCCTATGTTGGCAGTTCGACACATCTGTATATTCCTTTTACGTGGGATGGGCTTAAAGAGGGTTCTATGATGATGAAGCAGACCAAAGACGATGCGTTTCATTGTCAAATCGACCTTGATTTGGAACAGTACGGCAAAATCAATATGATGCTTTTGCTAAGTCATGAAAACATCATTGATATGACCATAGCAACGCAAAAGAGTGAATTGCGTGACAAAGTGAGTGAGCATGTGAGTGATTTAAAAAAAGCACTGAATGAGGTAGGGATTATTACTCAAAGTGTGAGGCTTATGGAATACAAAGAAGAGAGTCTGAAGAAAAAAGAGTATTTTGCGGATGATACACTTAATTTTGGAATTAATATAACGATATGAATCCTCCTCCAAAACCTCAAAAAGCCGTCGCGCTCAAATACGATAGAGAGAAAAAAGAGGGCGCACCCAAAGTAGTCGCTAAAGGTGCCGGTGAAGTTGCCAATAATATCATCAAGCTCGCCCAAGAGCACGATATTTTTATTAAAAAAGATGCTGACTTGGTAGAACTTCTCTCAAAAATAGAGCTTAATAAAGAAATCCCCCCGATGCTTTACAAAGCCGTAGCAGAAGTGTTTAGTTTTATCTATAAAATAACAAACGACAAACGAAGTTAGTGAATGCCACGCAGTTTTAAACTGAGTAAGCCTGCGTATTCGTGCAAAGCAATATAACTTTTCTCAAATGCCCAAATATTAGGAAGTAAATCCCAACCGTTCTTTTCTCGAGAGCTGATTTTAAATGCTGTTGCTGTAGGAATGACGTTAAAGCCAAAGTGCTCGTAAAGCTTTATAGAACGGCGCATATGATAGGCGGAGGTGACCAGATAAATGGTGGGTTTTTCAACCCCAGCTTCTAAAAAGAGCGCTTTGCTGAGTTTTGCATTTTCAAAGGTATCAAGACTTTTATCTTCAACGTGTAGTGAAAACGTTTTTACATGTAAAGGAAGATGGGTAGGAATTTCAAGGTTTAAAAATATTTTTAGTGCCTCAGCACTCTCCAAAAAAGCATCGCTTTCCGAATACCCTTGCTCTATGCCAGCACCACTAAAAAGCACAGGAAGATTATGAGATTTAGCAACCATAATGCCCCACATAGCGCGTTTATAGGCTTCATCACTGAGAGGGAGATTGGCAGAGCCTTTGATATTGCCTCCACCTAAAATAACCACAGCGTTAGCTTTATCATTTACATGTAAAGATGTGTTATAGGGTTTTTCAAGAGGGGAGAGCAGAGCATTCGCGACATAACTCGTGCAAAGCGCATAAAAAAAGAGTGTTCCACCGAGAAAAAAGAGTCGAAATTTTTTTACATAAAAAGAAGCAAGAAGAAGCAAGACGATGAACATACCCGGCGGTAAGACCGAGTATGTGAAGATTTTTGAGAGAATATAAATCGTGCTCATTAAAGCATGACAGCACTACGCTCGCCCTCTACGAGCTCACCGATAACATAACCATCACTATGTGCAAGAACTGCATCCACATTTTCAGGACTGACCACTAAAATCATCCCTACACCCATGTTGAAGGTGCGGTGCATTTCACTCTCTTCAACGTATTGGCTCATAAAATCAAAAACTGGCAAGGTTTTAATCTTAGACTTGTAAACCTGTGCTTTCAATCCCTCAGGAAGC
>RRZU010662575.1_pt1 | contig 10153 bp, 15 predicted proteins | sample 2165561 | NCBI WGS metagenome assembly RRZU01 (sample SAMN10456909, study PRJNA506462) | wastewater metagenome | isolation source: wastewater sludge | place: USA: Moscow, Idaho
AATGCTTCGTCTGGTAGAGAATGGCATTTTCATTGAGTTGGTGGCAAAAAATGCAGGTCATATCTTTTCTCCTAGGTTAGCAGAAAAGGAAATCACATAGGATTTCCTTGAAAAATGTTAATAAGTCAAAACAGAATATTTTGTCTTATTTCTGCTTGAAACCCTTTATTTATCAAGGGTTTGAGCGTTTTTTTGGTTGTTTATTTTCTAATTTGTTCACCTTTATGTTCACCCTATAAACTATTTATGGCTTTTTCAAAGTAAACAACTGATTCTTTTTCCTTGTCTTTGGATAGATGCCCATAGGTGTCTAAAGTCATTGAGATTTTAGAATGCCCCAGGCGGTGCTGGAGTTCCTTGTAACTGATACCAGCGTTTAGCAGTAAACTAGCGTGAGTATGGCGGAAAGCGTGAAAGTTAAAAGGCTGGATACCTATTTCTTTACAGCGGTTTCTCAGGGCTTTGCTCCTCACGTCTGAACTAGCGTATAAAAGCGTAGTGGAAGCAAAAACAACTTTGGGCGGTTTTCCACCAATGGCCAAGAATTGCAACCGTTGACGGTTTCGGTATTGTTTCAGCATGAGGGCAGTTTTTTTGTCTATGCTGATCATACGAGTACCAGCCTTGGTTTTCGGAGTGCTAACGATGTCTAGTTGTCTGTTATACGTTTTTGAAATGCTGACGGTTAAGTTTTCAAAGTCAATATCAGACCATTCCAGGGCGATAGCCTCACCGAAACGGCAACCAGTGGCGATAAAGAAGTTATACAGCACTTTATCATAGTAATACAGAAATTTCTGAGGGGCTAACTGTTCCATATGATCAAGTAGTTTTTTTAAATCTTGGTTATCAATGTACTTTATTGCTTGCTTTTCGGGCTGTTGGCGTTTCGGGAAAATTGTTTCCCTTGCTGGATTATGCGGTAACAATTCCAATAGTACACCATGTTGTAAAATACGTCTGATAATGGAGTGAACAACCTTAAAATTAACAAAGGTCATAGCTAGCCGATTGATAAAGGTTTGTATGAAGATAGGGCTGATTTTTTCCAACTTCAATCCGCCGAACGTTGGTAAAATATGTACTTTCAGAATTGTTTTTGTATTTATTAAGGTTTGAGCCTTGACAGTTAACTTATACGTTTCTAGCCATGATTCCGTTAGTTCACCAAAATTCTTTATATCAGTTTGAACCATTAGGCGTGTTGGATTTGTTGAAAATTTATTTTCCGCCTCTTTTGCTTTCTGCTTGACCTCTTTTTTTGTCCTACCCGTCACTCTGGTTTTTACTTTCTTGCCAGTAATGACATCTGTACCCAGATAGATATTGGCACGGTAAACAATGCTACCGTCTTTTTTTGTTACTTCAGTAATTTTCATGAATATAAACCTTTCCATCAGCAGGCAAGCTGTTATTAAAAAGATTTTAGATTAAGTTTGTTTATATCATGCCAGGGATTACGAGAAGCCCCCTATTTTCGTTTGTTTTGGGTCAGTCGGTAATTTTATGGTTAAGGGCTGAAATGCGATTATGGCTGATTTAAAGCTGTTTTTCAGGGTTCTTTGACAAAGTTAGCTTACTAGTTAGCTAACAAAATACTTTACATTTCCCACGCGCGTGGTATAATATAGTTAACAAAGATAACTTGTGAAGGATTAGCTCTGGGTTCCCGAATGGGAGTAGGCGTAAGCTTAGAATTCCTATGACCCTGGGGTTATCTTTTTTTTGTTACCAAAATATTGTTTATTATATCAGGATCAATTTTTATTTTTTCTAGAACAAACTCTACTAATTGTTGAGAGTATCTCCTTGTAACACCGAATTGGTAGCAATATTTATTATCTTGTTTTAAATCATAGAAATCCATAATTAAGTTTAATGTGTAATCATTAAAACCTTTATCTCCTTTAACTGTTTGATAGTTGAAGGAGATTTTTTTAGTTTGAAGTTGTTTATTGACTGAATCGATAACATTTTTTCGAGTGAGTTTATATTTATCGTTGGGATCTTGTAGCTTAGTAATGATCTTTGCTGTTGTTTCTGCACCAGGATCTATTGCATAAGTAAAGTCGGCCTTTGATTTATCCCTTATTTGTATGAACTCATGTCTAATCGGAATAAATAAATCATTGGACGAATTATTGGTAGCTAAAAACTCTAGCTCATTTTTATTACTAATAAGCCGTTCGGCCATTTCTTGAGAGTACTTCCCACGAATTTCTTCGTTTGTCAAAATATTTAAGTTTACGGAGAGAGTAAGAAAGTTCTGTGCTATGTGGTCTGTAACATCAATGTTATGAAATCTCTTTACTTGCTCTGAAAAATTTAAAACGCAAGATTGAAAAAATGGAGCATAAATTGTTTCGTATTCTTCGGTTATGAAGTGTGTACTAGTGTTTCGTAAATCAATGATTTTCTCTAAGTTTATTCTTAAAGGCTGTTTTTTATCAGTGTATATTTTCCGTAGTGCATTTTCTAAACTTATAGTTCGATCACTTTCAGGAAAATAAATAGGTAAGCCTCTGTTTAATAACTCAGCCTTTAACATCAGTTCCCAGGCGTTACAAATAAAGAAACTAAAGCCCTCTATTCGGTATTTAATTGTTGGTTTATTGTATATTTCAAGGCCCATAATAAAAGCTTCAACACTTTTATCAACCAACCTTTTACTTAAATTCTCCATATATTTCCTTTCTATTTGGTTTATATTACAGTTTATGCCAATTGTTGTTATACCATTCCCTTACTGCATCTCTCGGAAAAGCTAATCTTCTTCCATATCCTCTATCAATCTTGGGAAAATCTTTCCGATAAATAAATTCAGGTAAGCGACTTGTAGAACAACCGAGCAAAGTTGCCAATTGTTTTTGGTTAAGTTCCAGGGGCAATGTCTGATCAATATCAATGACTTTTGTTTTTTCAATGATTACAGCCTGGACCATATCACCGAATTTATCAGCCATTTGTTGCATTAATTCATCCATATTTTCACACTTTCTTTATTATGTATTTCTTAATAGCAATGTATCATAGTAATCTTAGACACCTTAAAAAAATAACATTGCTGACGCCTTAAAAAAAGAAAATCGGTCATTTTATCCACCCTAAAAAGTGACAAGGTTTTGGCAAGGTTAACGGACTTGCTGAAGCACGAGGGAAGCACGCGCAGAAACCTCTAAAAACCTCTAATTCAGAAATAAACTGATTAGGTATTTAGGATTTTCACACCGTGGCGCGTGGAATAGCTTGGTAGGATAAATGTACCAGAGAAGTGTTTGAACGTGATAAGGTGGCTTCTAGGCGCGTGATAGAGGAGATAATGGGAGGATAAACTAAATCCTATTCCTCCAATTCTTTTTCTCGTAAATTTGAAAGTGTATCGGAAGCCCAAATACCATCTTTTAAATATCTTTTTATTTGATGTGCGTAACTATTTAGGAGCGAAGATTGTATTTCTATATCCATTTGGGCTTCCAAATCGTCTATATTCTCTGAATATGTAAGCAATCCGTTTGATACTGTTTCAAAATAATCTTGCAAATCTTCAAGAGTTTGAAGAGGGGATTGATTATTTTTCTGGAATAGATAAATATCATTGATTTCAAAAATTCCTAGATTTAAAAAATAAGCTAAGTCTACAACCTTTTTTGTATTTTCCATAGCTAGTTCATCTAGTGGAGTATTATTCGAAATCGTTCTCAACATCTCTTTTACTCTATCCCAGTTATAGTAACTTTTACCTGAACTTCCATAAAGCAACTGCTCAACTGAAATGTTTCCTATTTTCGCAATTTTTAATAAGTTTTCTTTATTCGGTAAATTGCGACCTTTCTCCCAATTATTAACAGTGCCTTTGCTTGTATTAAAAGCTTTACCAAACTCTTCCATAGTAGCACCTTTGTCTAAACGAATGCTTTTAATTCTACTACCAACAGCAACATTATCTATTTCCAAAACGATACCCCCTTTTTATACATAATAACTTTTTTTTGATATAAAGTAAACAAAAGTATTGATTTATTTTTTAAAAGTGTTATACTTTGAGTATGCAAAAGTAAAGGAGGTGATTAAGTGAGTAGAAAAAACAAGATTCGAGGTTATCGGAACATGTTAGGTTTGACACAGGAACAACTTGGCAAAAAGCTAGGAATGACAAAACAAAGTTATCACAATAAAGAAGTTGGTAAAAACTCTTTCAGTGATGATGAAAAATTGAAGTTTAAACAACTACTTCTGCCGTTGTTCCATGATATTACACTAGAAGATATTTTTTTTTAGTTCAAAGTATGCAAAAGTAAAGAGAAGAGCAGGCAAGTATGGAATTAGTTTACATGGACGGACGGAAAGAGCCGTACACACTTAGTAGCATAGTAGCAGAATGTGCAGAGGTGCAACATCACACCGTTACACGTATAATCAGAAAAAATCTTGAACGCTTTGAACGTTTCGGAAAGGTTGGATTTAAAATCCAAGCTATGACCAGCGGTCAACAGTCAAAAGATTACATCTTAAACGAGCAACAGGCAACTTTGCTAATCACTTTTCTAAAGAATACCGAGCAAGTTGCAAACTTTAAGGAAAACCTAGTTAAAGCATTCTTTGAAATGCGTGACGAGGTGACAGAATTTCGCTACCAGAGAGCACTGGAAAAGCCTAAGCGCAAGACTTTACACGACAGCATAAAAACGTGGCAGGAAGCCCCAAAACACGCGCACAGCACGGTTACAAACATTTTACTAAAGGGAACTACTGGAATGAACAAGCGCCAGTTAGTGGAACACCGTGGCGGTAAGACAGGCATTGACAGCCTAAACAGTCAAGAGTTAATCAGATACCAAGCACTAGAAGACATGGCTATTGCTATGATTAACCTAGGCATGACCTACCACGATATTAAAACAATGGTATTCAGACCACTAAAAAACGCACCGCAAGGCGCGTGAGAGCAACAAAAAAGGCTTAACAGGGACCAACCAGCAAAGCCTTTACACTCAACACTAAAATACAATTAACAAGCAGGCAGGCTGTTATTAAAAGGATTTTAGTAAATGTTTTATAGCTAGATTATAGCATATCTAGGACACTTTGACCATACAGAGGGCGCTAACCCTTAAAACTGGAGAAACAAAAGTATTAGGTACTGGTATCGCCATTAGTGAGAACTAAACCACCCTAAGAAAATTACACACAGCTAGGCTATTATTTTGGCACAGGCTTACATGACCACGGGGTAACCTGGTAAGTTTGCGGCGGTTATCCGCTGGGGATAGTCTAGGCTTACAAAGAAATGTATAAGAAAGATGTATAGTAAAGAAACCAAGCCTTTTACACACGGGAAAAGCCCACTAGGGCAATTACACAGACACAATAAAAAATAAGGAATATCAAGAAAATATGGAACAGTATTTTAAACAGTTTGAAGAAAAATTACAAGTTGCAGAGGAAAAACTAGACATTCTGAGCGATTGGCATATCGCCAAAGGTTACAAGGGAGCTACTGAAATCGCCGAAGAGTGTAGAACGGCTATTACCTTGCTTTGGACGGAATTTTATATACTATCTGAAGCATATTTACAGGCTGAAGTAAGTCATGAAGAATTTTATCAAGCGAATGTAAACAACTTGCTTGGAGAGCTTAAAAAGCATGATAATGAAATCACAGAGAGACACAAGAAAGCCCCTGAGTGGTTGCTATTCAATTTTTTAGATAAGGCTATCAAAGAAAACAATTTAAGCGACGGCATTACACACGCTACTGCTTCCACTTGGACATATTTACGCAGTCTAGTTGTCAAAGACCTAAAAGAACGGGGGCTACTATAATGCAAGAAATGACAATAGAAACAGCGTTAGTACTTATCACAATACTAACACCGCTGAACATCTTTCTATGGCTACATCTAGGAACGTATAAACTCCATAGCAAGCCCCAAAACAAGTCAGGGGGTAAACATACCAGACCCCTTGAAAACGAGTGCTACGGGGCTTATATTCAATCACAAGGCAGATATTACAATTAGGAGGGCAAACATGGAGATAGTTTTATTAACACAGCTGGAACTAATTGAATATAGCAAAGAATATGATATTCGGATAATTCTTAAGGATAGTGAATGTAAATCACATTTCTTAATTCGCAATGATATGAAATTTCCACTTTCCCTATATCTTGTTGAAGTTACCAGAAAAAAAGCAAGTCTGGAGGCGCAAGAATGACAAAAAACCAACTACCACCACACTTATACAAAGTTTTCAAACTGCTACCGCTTGGAATGGACTTGCCTATCACAGCGCCAGACATTGAAAAGCTGACAGGCTTAGACGTACGAACCATTAGGGAGAATATTCGCCAACTTGTGGTTGATTATGGCATTCCCATTTGTGGTGGGCGTGATAACAAGCTAGGGGGCTACTATATTCCACAGAATGAAACGGAGCGACTTGCTGGAGTGCTACCGCTCCAACGCCAATACGACCAGGAACACAAGCGTATTCACGCGCTTTTGACTGCTGACTTAGAAGACTGGAGGAAGTACCGAGATGTTTAGCCTAAGTAAAGAAAGTGAACAGGATCTAACCCAGGGAGTGCTGGAGCTGGTAGGAAGTTACTTGGAGGCGCGTGAGCAAACACCGCCAAGACTGTTAGGCCTGATCACAGCCCAGCAGGTTAAAGATGAACTAGGCATAAAGGATAAGACCTTGAAACGTTGGGAAGATAACGGGCTAAGACGTTACCAGCCCCCACTAGAAGACACTAGGAAAATCTTTTATAGGGTTAGTGATATTCTGGTATTTTTGGGGGTGGAGAGTGGCAAAAACTAAAGTATATTTCTGGTTAAAGATTGATAAGAAATTCTTTGACAATATTTTTATCAAGAGACTAAAAACCATACCAGGCGGTTATACTATGACGGTTATCTATATTAGACTTATGCTTGAAAGCTTAGAAAGTGACTGTATCTTGTACTATGAGGGCTACTTTGACAATCTCAAGGAGGAGTTAGCTCTAAAGTTAGACGTATCAGAAGATGATATAGATATGACTATGGCATACTTTACCAAGTGTGGCCTTATACAAATTGATGAGGACAAAAATGCTGAAATGCAACAAGCAAAAGCCATGGTTGAGAGCGAAACAAACTGGGCGAATTATAAACGTGAACAACGAAAAAAAGTAAAATTGGAAGAAGTCCAACCATCTTTGACATTTTCCAACTCATGTCCAACAGAGATAGATATAGAGAAAGAGATAGACATAGAGAAAGAACTACATCTAGAACAAGACAAGAAAAAAGTTGACGAGGGTGAAAATCCAATCTTTGAAAAATTAAAGTCTGCTTTTGGTCAAATGTCAGTCAATGGGACAATGATGGAAGAAGTGAGAGACCTACTAGAAATCCACGGTAAAGAGCTAGTTATCTATGCTCTTGAAGTAACGATCCTGAACGCTGGTAAGTCAATCAGATACACTAGGACAGTTCTTTCAAATTGGCAAGGTAAAGGATTGAGAACTGTAGAGCAAGTTAAGCAGCACGAGGAAAAACGACAACAGCAAAAACAGTCCAACAATCAACCAGAGCCTACTAACTTTGAAGACTGGAAACCAACACAAGAAAACCCATTTTAGAAAGGAGTGACTATATGCTGACACAATCAGAAATAATCGCAGGAACGAAGACACTAGATGAACTTTGTCCTATTCACAAAACCAATTTGATACAGCTTGATAGAGTTGTCAAGATTGCAGGAGAGGAAAAACCACGTAAACCCTCCCCATTTTGTCCCGAATGTGTAAAGGAACAGAGGGATAAGCAGGAGCAGGAGGAGGTGGAAAAGCACTTGAATACTGGTATTTATCAGAAAACCTATAATGTGCTTATGAGAGATAGCACAATCCCTAAAGAACTGAAAGAGGCTAACTTTGATAATTTCAATGCTGAGACGGCAGAAGAAAAGCAACTACTAGCCTTTGCTAAAGACCAGGTAAAGAAATACCTTGAAGGAATGACAGGGAACACACTTGTTACAGGCTCTACAGGCATAGGAAAGAGCCATCTAAGCGTTGCTATGGCTAAAGCCCTTAAACGAGGGCTACAAGGCAAAGGGAGAGCCTAAGAGCGTGCTATTTGTCAATCTAACAGAAATCATTAAGCAGATTAAAGAAGGGTGGAATTACGGCAAAGGAGCAAGCCTTACAGAGTTTGAGGCGGTGGAGCTACTGAAAAACGCTGATTTTCTTATCCTAGATGATTTAGGGGCTAAGAACGCAACGATAAGCCCTAAAAGTGATTGGGAACAAGATCTATTATTTGACGTGTTGAATAGCCGTGAGAACACGATCATCAACACAAACCTAAACGCTACAGAACTAAAGACGATTTACAATGAGCGGAACTATAGCCGTATTCTAAAGGGATTGAAGGGCAATTCTTTCAAGTCATTTTCAATCAAGGATAAGCGTTACTCAATCAACAGACTAAAGCAAGGAGAATAAAAAACCATGACATACAAAACATTTTCAGATACACCAAACGCATTTACATTTAACTACACATTCAAAGACTTTGATACCGCACAAGTTGCAGGGCACGCGCTTATAGGCTACATAACAGGAACTTATGAGCAACCAGCTATCGAAGTGAGCTACCACAATGACGAACAGGGCGGAGTTGCTAACCATTTAGCAGTTGAGTATATAGCAGATACTGAACTTACTGAAACATTCCAGCGTATTTGTGATAGTTTTAAGGACTACTACAACAATCCTGAAGAGTTTACAGGCGAAGACTTGGACGACTACGATCAAGAACAGGAAATTGAACAAGAGTATATCCGTCAACGCACGGAACAACTAGAGCAGTCAGAAACCTTTGAGAGTTTGCTAAAAAAGGTGGTAAGGTTAGAACTGGAGTTGATGGAACTTGCGGACAGCGTGCTAGATGATGATTATCCTGATATGGCAGTAAATGGCGTACATGGCAACCTGGAGGCCGTAGATAATGAGGCTATGGCTTTGCTGAAAAGTCTGGACACAGAGAACGATTATAAAGCATTGTGGCAATATACTAGCCGTGAAGAGTAGCTGGAATAGTGAAGAGAGGCCCCGCCTCTTTTTGCTGTTTCTAGGACTTAAGCCAATAGTTTTGGGTTTTTACAGTATAGGGGTATTTTTTGAATGAAAGTATTATATATAGAGACATTTACCAGAGCTATGAAAAAGAAAGGAACAACTCAGGGAAAGGCTGAATTAGACGGTTACCCCTTGACTATTGACTTAGATAACCTTTTTATCGTTATGGGTAGAGATAGCTTTGAATTGGCCAGAATACCAGGAACAAAAGGCGGTTATAGGTATTTCTTTCTTTGCCCTGATTGTGGCAGACGTTGCAGGAAACTATATAAGCGGTATCTGTATTTTAGTTGTGGGACGTGTCAGCAGATCCATAAGCAGACACTAAACCGTAGTAAGACAGATTGCCAGTATTATTTTAATCTAGCATTGAAAGAGGCTAGAAAGGTAGAGCCTAGTTATTATCCAGAAAAAGGGTACGTAGATTATGATAATTTTCCAAGCCGTCCAAAAAGAATGAGAGCCAAGACATACTGGAGACATTACAGAAAGTTTACTAGCTATTTAGACAAAGGGCTTAGTTATTGGCTAGGTGGACTACGCTAACAGGGTGCATTTACAAAATAAACAAATAAGGAGCGTTCGCTATTCTCCAAAACAAATAAAACAGCATAATAAAGGCGTTAGATACGGTTATTGTCATATTTTTAGGGTGCATGAATTTGGAACGTTCTTTATTTTACAAATAGCAAAGCGTTCTAAAAATTTGGTGATATTATGGCTAGGTACTGCATGAAAAACTAGCAAGATTTTAACAAGGTATCTGGATAAAAAACGGTAAGGTTTTGGTAAGGTAGCAATACTTAATCAGTAAGAAAAAAGGACAATCGAACAAAGGACGAACAAAGAACACGCGCAGGCAGTTACAGAATTTTAGGCATAAAAAAGCCCCATCTCAAAGCTGATAGGGCTTAGTTGAACTTGAGGGAGGTTTACTCCTACTCATTTTGTTTCCTCTTGAAACGAGCTACAAGTCCTTGATATGGACAATTACATTATATCATAGTCTAATAAAAAATACCT
>RRZU010758001.1_pt1 | contig 10153 bp, 10 predicted proteins | sample 2165561 | NCBI WGS metagenome assembly RRZU01 (sample SAMN10456909, study PRJNA506462) | wastewater metagenome | isolation source: wastewater sludge | place: USA: Moscow, Idaho
AGGCGCTGACGCTCGCCGGGCGACGGCTCGGCCCGGCTTTGCAGGCGCGTCTGCGTGAGCGGGAGAAAGCGGAAAACGACGCTGTGGAGCGTGGCTCGATCATCATCATTTTGGCCACCGATGCGCCGCTGGACGCCCGCCAATTACGCCGCGTGGCCAGTCGCGCCGGTGCGGGGCTGGCGCGTTGCGGCTCGGATTACGGGCATGGCAGCGGTGACATCGCACTGGCTTTTTCCACTGCCTATCGCGTTCCGCAGAATGCAGACGAGACGATGCCCGCCGTGGCACTGCTGCACGAAACCGCGCTGGATCGCCTCTTTCAGGCCGCCGCCGAAGCCAGCGAACAAGCCATCGTACACGCCTTGTTCTGCGCCTCGACCCTGCGCGGTCGTGACGGGCGCTGTCGTCATGCGCTGCGTGATCTGGCACCGGACTGGCTGCAATTGTGGAGCGAAGCATGAGAATCCTGATTTCTGTCGATATCGAAGGCGTGGCCGGGGTCTGGACGGCGGCACAAACCCAATTCGGCCAACCGGAATACGAACGGGCGCGGCGCTGGATGAGCGCCGAGGCCAGTGCAGCCGTGCGTGGTGCTTTCGCCGGTGGGGCCGACGAGGTGCTGGTGGCGGATGCGCATGGCTACTATGCCAACCTGCTCGCTGACGAACTGGACCCACGCGCCTTGCTCATTCAGGGCAAGCCCCGACGGCTGGGCATGTTCTCCGGTATTGAGCAGGGGGTTGATGGCGTGCTGCTGATCGGCTGGCATTCCCGCTCTAAAACCGTCGGCACGCTGGCGCACAGCATCAACGGCGCAGCCTTTGCGCGCATCTGGCTGAATGGTCGGGAAGTCGGTGAAATCGGGCTGTACGCCGCGCTGGCGGCCGAATTCGGCGTGCCGGTGTTGATGGTTAGCGCTTGTGAAACAGGGGCGCAGGAAGCGCGTTCGCTGTTGCCGCAAGTGAGCTGTGCGGTCGTCAAATGGGCGGAAGGGGCGCGGGCCGGGATGGCGCTTTCGCCAGAAGCATCCCGGAATCTGATCGAAAAGACGGCCTGTGAGGCGGTGCAGCAAGCCGGGTCAGTTGCAGTGCAGCATCTTGTCGAAGCGCCCGTCACGGTGCGTTTGCAATGCCAGATGCCTGCACAGGCCGACGCGATCACCCTCTGCCCCGCACTGCGGCGTGATGATGCCGCAACGGTGTCCTTTGACTGCGCCAGTGTCGAGGAAGCCGTGCGCAGCCTCAATGCCCTGTCGGTGATGGCGACTTCCAGCGTGTTGCGCTGATCAGCTACCTGTTTTGCGCCGGCTGACGTCGGCCATTTCCGCTGAAAACACCTGTCCGGCGCGTCCTGGCCGAACCATTTTCGTGCCGAACTCCTGCAACAGGCGTTGCACGGCTTGCGCACCGGTACAGTGGCAGGGCGCAATGAAGTCGGGCGCGCAGTCGGCGAGGAAACGGCAGGTCTGATCGAGTCGCTCAGCAGAGGCATTCAGCAGATGCAGGCCGCCGATAATGCCGTGGATGCGCCTGATGCCAGAAACCTGACGGATGTGATCGAGGGTGTTGAGCAGCCCGGCATGGCAACAGCCGGTCAGAACAAGCAGGCCGTCCCGGGTTTCAAACCACAGGGAAAGTTCGTCGTCGATCAGGTCTGCCTGCTGTTTTTCCGCGTCAAAAAAGAAAGGGCCGCCGCTGTCTTCGAAGGGGGCCAGGCGAGGAATCGGGCCGCTGATGCCGACGCCGGGAAAAAGGTAACGATGCGCCGTGACTTCAATGCGCCGTTCTTCCGGCAGCGCGTTGAATGCCTGGCGTACCCCGTCGCCGACACTGATATCGCGCGGTGCCTTGTCCGGATGGCAGCTAAAGCGGGTCTGCCTGAAGCCGGAGCCGAAATACAGCCTTGCGTCCGGATTGCGATTCAGAAATTCAGGGATGTTGCCGCTATGGTCGTAATGCCCGTGACTGAGCACCAGCGCATCGGCATGGCCAGGATCAATGCCCAGTCGCTCGCAGTTGGGAATCAATGCCGCCCCCTGTCCGGTGTCGAAAAGAATTTTCCGATCGTCCAGTTCAATCCAGGCGGCAAAGCCGTGCTCGCATAGCAGGTCGCCCTCTGCTTCGTTGTCGACCACGAGCGTGATCTTGAGATGATGTTTATCCATTTGCCGAGTGAAAGCCAGCGGGCATGTCAGGCGGGTTGCGGGAGGGATTCCGGCGAACCCGCTGCGACATGTCAATCGTTGTTACTGTCGGCAGTCTAAATCAATCCGGCGAAACCGTGGTCTCTCTGATGAGCTTTCCCTTGAGCTCATTGATGTGCTGCTGCAGAACGGCAATCCGGGATTCCAGTTTTTCGATGCGCGCACCCAGCCAGCCACTTCCCTGGGTGTTGCGAGCTGAAAAATTCATGCCGGATGACATGCCTGAACGCGAATGTCCTCTCTGCTGCATGTCGCATGAATACTGCGGGCTACTCATGTGAAACGCGTTACGGCCCGAACCGCGACAGCGGCGGCCACGTCCCATTCCGTTGAAAGCGCCGTGAAACAGCCTGTTTCCACCGCGGCCGGTTTGGTCAAAGTTTGGCATATTGTCTCCTTTACAAGTCAATTCAAACAAGTGGATAACTGCTGCCATCGTGGGCAGCGCACATGCCCACGGATTGGACATGTCAGCCTCAAATTAGCATATGCCATTAACTATGTCAAAAAATCCCATCTCTCGAAAGCAGAGCGCATTGATACGAAAGGGAATTTAAAGAGACGTAGCGGCCAGTCGACTGTTGACAAGCAGTCGTACTCAGTCAGGGCTTCGGGTTTGAGTGCCCCTGCGGGCGTCCGGCTGACGGCGACTCAGGCCGATCAGCGTTCGGGCAGCACGAATCAGTGCTTGCCGGAGAATTCTTCGCAAGCGATGCTTGCGTAAGACATGGGCAGTTGGCCCATGAGCCGACCGGAGGTCAGCGCAGCAAGCGCTGAAGGGGATCCGGTCAGGTTTTCGCGCTTCATGTCAGCGCCGTTCAGTTGGCACAGGCAGCGCTGGTACGCAGCGATGCGATGCGAGCTGTTTTGTCGGACTTCGCTTCACGATTGAGCAGCAGGACCATGAAGAAGGGACGGCCAAAAGCCAGAACACCGCTGAGAAGGATCGGTACAATGGAAGCGGTTGCAGCACCAAGTACCCAGAACGAAAGCGAAGCCAGCGCCACGAGCAGAGGACTCGCCATAAAGGATTTAAGCAGATTCATGATATTTCCTTTCAATAAAAGTTAAGTTGCTTTATCAGGCAGTGAAACCTTCTTCCACCTGACGGAATGCATCTTAGCGATTGTCAAACGGCGCGTCTGTGGCTGGTTTGTCAGGGGTTGTAACGGTTTGTTTTGTTTTTAGTGATTGATTGACAAGGGTTTTATCTATGAATACAGCATCTATTCTGAAATCTGTCAGCGACGAACTGCGCTCGGCGCGACGTCTGCTGTTCATTACCGGCGCCGGAATTTCGGCCGATTCCGGCCTGCCGACCTATCGTGGCGTCGGCGGCTTGTACAACAACGAGGCGACAGAGGATGGCCTGGAAATCGAGGATGCCCTGTCCGGCGATTGCCTGCTCACGCACCCGGAAATCACCTGGAAATACCTGTTGCAAATTCAGCAGAATTGCCAGGCGGTCGTGCCCAATGCCGCGCATCGGGCGATTGCCGCGCTGGAAACAAGCCATGAAGTTGTCGTGCTGACGCAGAATATTGATGGCCTGCACACGCAGGCCGGGAATTCTCGCGTCATCGAAATCCACGGCAACCAGGCAGTCCGTTACTGCATGCGTTGCCATGCCCCGGCGGATGCCGACGATCGCACGCTGCCACCACGGTGTGCGCACTGTGGCGGCGTGGTGCGTCCGGGCGTGGTGCTGTTCGGCGAATCCCTGCCCGAAGCGGCACTGATCGCCTTGCAGGAAGAACTCGACCAGGGTTTTGACCTGATTTTCGTGATCGGCACGACGGCAGTGTTCCCCTATATCGCCGCGCCGGTGATGCAAGCCGTGCGCCAGGGCATCCCGACTGTCGAAATCAATCCGGCACGTACCCGGCTGAGCTCGCAGGTGCGCTATTACCTGCCGTTGGGCGCGGTCGAGGCGTTTGCCGCGATAAGGGTTTGACGTGCAAGGACTGAGCGCAGTCAGGCCACGTTCTCCAGATACTCGATCATCAGTTGTGGCGTCTGGACACCGTTGTACTCGTTGACGCTCAGCCGGTAGGCCGCGCGAATCCGCTGACCGGGTGCCGTGCTGAAGTTGAACTGGATGGCCTCGATCACCGTGCCGTCCTTGTTGAGGCGCAGCTTGAGATGCTTTTCCTTGAGGATGCGCTGGTTCTCGACAATGAATTCGTCCTCGAACAAGGGGGCCGGGAAACCCTGCCCCCAGACCTCGTCTTCCAGCAAGCGGGCAGAGAGGATCGAGAAGTGGCTGCTTTCGAGCGGCCCATCGGTTTCCAGCGTATGGGTCAGGTCGGCGGGTGAGAGCAACTCGCTGGCGATCTGGGCAAACAGTTCGCCAAAGCGCGGAAAATCGGCCTCAAGAATCGTCGCGCCAGCCGCCATGGCATGACCGCCGAAACGCTTGAGCAGGCCCGGCTCGCGTTTGGCGATGAGATCCAGCGCATCACGCAGATGCAGGCCATTGATCGAGCGCCCCGAGCCTTTCAGTTCGCCCCCCTCGCTCCGTGCAAAGGCAAACACCGGTCGGTGGTACTGCTCCTTGATGCGCGAGGCGAGGATGCCGATGACCCCCTGAGGCCAGTCGGCGTCGAACAGCGAAATTGCGGCACTTTCCTGCGGGTCGATGCTATCGAGGAAAGTCAGCGCCTGCGCCTGCATGTCGGCTTCGATTTCCTTGCGTTCACGGTTGTAGGCGTCGAGTTGTCGGGCAATGTTGAGGGCACGCGCCGCGTCATCGGTAATCAGCGCCTCGATGCCGAGCGACATGTCGGCAAGGCGTCCGGCGGCATTGAGGCGCGGCCCGATCATGAAACCGAGATCGACACTGCCGGCCTTGGCCGGGTCACGCCCGGCCGCATGGAACAGCGCGCGCAAGCCCGGATTGATCTTTCCTTCGCGCATCCGTCGCAAACCCTGGCTGACCAGAATGCGGTTATTGCGATCAAGACTGACGACATCGGCGACCGTGCCCAGCGCCACCAGATCAAGCAGGGTGGCCAGATTGGGTTCGGCGATGCCGCGCTCGGCAAACCAGGCGCGCTCGCGCAATTCGGCGCGCAAGGCGAGCATGACGTAGAACATGACCCCCACTCCGGCCAGCGACTTGCTCGGGAAGGCGCAGCCCGGCTGATTGGGGTTGACGATGCAGTCGGCCCCGGGCAATTGCTCGCCGGGCAGATGGTGGTCGGTAATCAGTGTGGCGATGCCCAGTTCGGCAGCGCGTGCCACGCCGTCAATGCTGGCGATCCCGTTATCGACCGTCACCAGCAGATCGGGATGACGGGCGGCGGCCTGATCGACAATTTCCGGCGACAGGCCGTAACCCTGGGTAAAACGGTTGGGAACCAGATAGCTGATTTCGCTGCCGCCCTCCCCGGCCATCGCCCGCAACGCACGCACGCCGACAGCGCAGGCGGTCGCGCCATCGCAATCATAGTCGGCGACGATCAGGATGTGCGCCTGCGCTTCAAGCGCGTCGGCCAGCAACACGGCCGCCTCGCCTGCATGGGTGAGTTGGGCGGGCGGGATCAGCAGCTTTGCTGCGTAGTCCAGTTCGCTTTTCGCCTGCACGCCTCGCGCTGCATAGATACGTGCCAGCAGCGACGGCACGCCTTGTTGTTCAAGCTGCCATTGCAGACGGGGGGAAAACGGTCGGGATTTGAGTCGGGTCATCGGAGATCATGAACATTGAGAAAAGCAGGGCTCGGGCAGCCGCAGATGCCGACGCCAGAACTTCCACAGATCGGCGCGGCTGCAAGTGCCATCGAGCGTGGCCGATGCGCCCGGTACGTGCAGGTGAACGTGCTGGAGTTGGCCTGCAGCGAGCGCGTTTTTCAGAGGGACGAACCAGCGGCTTTCCAGGGCGGCCAGGGCATCGCGCCAGGCAGGGCCGTCTTCGTGGCGTAGCGCTGCGGACAGGTCGTCGAGCACAATCAACTGCTCTGTTCCCGGCGCGGCATGGGCAAGAAAATGCGCTGCATCGGATGGCAGGGGATGCGTCGGCACCCCGGCAGCGCGGGCCAAGCCACGGGCCAGCGGGAGGGTGCTCCACAGGCCGTCAAAACGGCTTTCCCGACGTGCAGGCAAGGCACCGTCGCCCCACAGCCACAGACTGTTGATCGTCAGCCGCCCCGCCGCTTCACGCTGGCGATTGACCGGATGGGCGTGCAACACCGTCTGCACGGCCGTGAGCAGACGCCGCCAGTCCGGGGCATCCAGAACCTCCGGCAATACCTCATCGATACAGTCTCCGGCAAGTGTCGCAAGCGGTGGAGCAAAAAGTGGAGGCAATGCCGGGTCGGCGGGCTGGAAATACCAGCACTCCGGACTGGTCGCGTCAAAAAACCCGATGTCCGGCAGTTCGGCGTGGAGTGCGGCAAGCAGTTGCTGCACTTCCTCCGGCAGGATGTCGAGCTGTCGCCCGTCCACCAGAAACAGCCGGTTCCGACGAAAGTGCAGATGCACCGGGTCGGCACAAAGCCAGCGTGCTGCCGCCTTGTCGTCAGATGCAGCCATTTCGCCAAGCCGCCGGAAAGGCGCGCAGGCGGCGTCCGGGTCGTGTCCGAACAAGCGGCACAGGGACTGCTCCAGCCCCAGCGGTGCGCTACCGCACAACCGGCCTCGCACCAGCAGTGTTTCCAGCGCAGGACAGGCACTCAGATCAGGCCGGGCCGGATCATCGGTTGCAGGCCATAGCAGGTTGGGGATGAGCAGGGTAATGTGCATGAGCAGACCGTGGAGGAAAGGCGGCCAATGATACGTAAAAAAACGGGCGGCCGGAGAATAAAGGGAGAATTCGGCGTAGATTCACTCCAAATTCATGCACAACTTCATAATAATTGACACCCGCGCGAACTCGCCCTTATGATGCTCGGCGATTCGTCGGCCTGAAAATCTTTCCTTCCCCTGACCGTGCCGACTCCGCTTTTTTTATCCCAAAGGAGTTTCACCATGTCCAAAGCCCCTGTTCGTGTTGCTGTCACCGGCGCCGCCGGTCAGATTGGTTACAGCCTGCTGTTCCGTATCGCCTCCGGCGAAAAGCTCGGCAAGGATCAGCCGGTCATCCTGCAATTGCTCGACCTGCCGCAAGCGCAAAAAGCCTGCCAGGGCGTCATCATGGAACTCGACGACTGCGCCTTCCCGCTGCTCGCCGGGGTGTTCGCCACCGACAACCCTGATGTCGCCTTCAAGGATGCCGACCTCTGCCTGCTCGTCGGTGCCCGTCCGCGCACCGCCGGTATGGAACGTGCCGACCTGCTCGCCGCCAATGGCGCGATCTTCACCGTCCAGGGCAAGTCCATCGCAGAAAACGCCAAGGAAGATGTGAAGGTGCTCGTTGTTGGCAACCCGGCCAATACCAACGCCTACATTGCCCGCGCTGCGGCCAAGAAAGTCGGTCGCACCAACCCGGCCAACTATCACGGCATGATCCGCCTCGACCATAACCGCGCCATCTCGCAGCTCGCCGCCAAGGCCGGTCGCCCGGTGTCCAGCCTGAAGAAGGTCGTCGTCTGGGGCAACCACAGCCCGACGATGTACGCCGACTACCGCTTCTGCACCTCGAATGGCGACAGCATCAAGGCGCTGATCAACGACCCGGTGTGGAACAACGACGTTTTCCTGCCGACCGTCGGCAAGCGTGGCGCGGCGATCATCGAAGCGCGCGGTCTTTCCTCAGCAGCTTCGGCCGCCAACGCAGCCGTCGACCACATGCGTGACTGGGTGCTCGGTTCCGACGAATGGGTCACCATGGGCGTCCCGAGCGATGGTTCCTACGGCATCCCCGAAGGCATCGTCTTCGGCTTCCCCTGCGAATGCAAGGGTGGTTCGTACAAGATCATTCAGGGCCTTGAAATCGACGCCTACTCGCAGGAAAAGATCAACAAGACGCTGAAGGAACTCACCGACGAGGCCGAAGCGGTCAAGTCAATGCTGTAAGCCAGGCGTCGTACCAGAAAAAGCCGCAGCGTGTCTGCGGCTTTTTTGTGCAGTAAAATCGCCCCATTGAAACCGGAGGAAAACCTCATGCAACATCCCAGGGACGTGCTCTTTCCCGGCGAAAAACCCTTTCCCGCCCTGCCTGCCGTCGATCACTACGCCGGTTCGGAAAAGTTGATGCACAAGGCGCTGGCCCTGCAGCACGAACTGGGGCCGGTCTTTGACCTGACCTGTGATTGCGAAGATGGCGCCCATGCCGGGGCCGAGCGCGAACACGCCGAAATGGTCGGCAGCGTGATCATGAGTCCCGCCAATCGCTACGGACGTGTCGCCGCACGCATCCACGACTTCACCCACCCGCACTGGCAACAGGATCTCGACATTCTGGTGAATCTCGCCGGCAGCCGCCTGCCCTTCATCACCCTGCCCAAGCCGCGTGGCGTTGCCGATGTCCGCGCCCAGATTGCCGCGCTAAGGCAGACCGAAGCGCGGGCCGGGTTGCAGCGCGAAATCCCGGTGCATGTACTGATCGAAACCTTCGGTGCGCTGCGCGAAGTCTGGGAAATCGCCGCGCTGCCGGGAGTCGAATCCCTCGATTTCGGACTGATGGATTTCGTTTCCGGCCACCACGGGGCTGTTCCGGCCAGCGCGATGACCAGTCCGGGGCAGTTCGAACACCCGCTGATCGTCCGCGCCAAAGCCGAAATCAGCACGGCGGCGCTGGCTAACGGCGTCGTGCCGACGCACAACGTCAGCACGGAACTCGCCGACCTTGAGGTGATCCGCAATGATGCCCGGCGCGCCCGCCTGGAATTTGCTTATCTGCGCATGTGGAGCATCCACCCGAAGCAGATTCAACCGATTCTCGAAGCCATGCGCCCGGACTTTTCCGAGGTCGAAACCGCCTCCGCGATCCTCATCGCCGCACAGAACAAGGGCTGGGCCCCCATTGCCCACGAAGGACGCTTGCATGACCGGGCGTCCTACCGCTATTACTGGGAGTTGCTCGCCCGCGCCCAGGCAACCGGCATGGCGCTTCCAGCCGACACGCAGCAACGCTTTTTCGCCTGAACCATGTCACTACGGCAACTGACCGATGAATTGCTGCGCTTCCGTGACGAGCGCAACTGGGCGCAGTTCCACACCCTGCGTCACCTGATCGTTTCGCTCAATCTGGAAGCGGCGGAGCTCCTGGAACTGACGCAGTGGAAAAGCGACGCCGAGATGGCTGCCCTGCCGATCGATGCCGCTAGCCGCGAAGCGCTGTGCGACGAATGCGCCGACGTACTGCTCTATCTCCTGCTGATCGCCGAAAACGCCGGGATTGACCTCGAAGCCGCCGCCCGCGCCAAACTCGTCAAGAACGCCGCGAAGTACCCGGCGGACAAGGCCTGGGGAACAAGCCGGAAATACGATCAGCTGGAAGACTGAGGAGGCGTCGCCTCACGGTGCTGCTTCATCCGGCACCGCACCCAGACGGATCGACGTGGCAGTCTGCACCATGGCGTTGCCTTTCCGGTCTTCGTGGCGAATCCTGACCGGCAGCAGCAGGTAGTCGTAAGCCAGCCAGAGTTCGGTGGTGTTCGCGCCGGGAGCGCGCAGATGCAAGGTGTTCATGGTGCCAGCAGGGGTTTCGATCGTTTCGTCACCGACGATCTCCAGCCGATAGCGACCATATTTCTTGCTGGTGGCAATCGGCAGGGTTCCCGCCACACTCGCCTGCGGCATGAAACCGAGATGGAAATTGAACGACAGCAAATCCTGCGCCCCGTCGTCCAGCGCCTGCGGCGGGCTATTGCCGACGTAAACGAGCTTCTGCGCCCAGTCAAAAACCACCTGTTCGCTGCTTTCCGCCTGATTACGCCGTACCGAAAAATGCTCGGGCTGCAAACCGGCGGCGGTCAGCCTGCCCCGACTCTCCATGTCGATACGCACCGACTTCAGCAGCCAGGCTAGCCCGGTGGTTTCGCTGCTCAGACGCAGGACATAGGTGTCGTC
>RRZU010317946.1_pt1 | contig 10152 bp, 10 predicted proteins | sample 2165561 | NCBI WGS metagenome assembly RRZU01 (sample SAMN10456909, study PRJNA506462) | wastewater metagenome | isolation source: wastewater sludge | place: USA: Moscow, Idaho
CATACAGCATTTGTTGAAGCATTTGAAAAAGAATACAATGAAAAACCAAACGGTTTCGCTGCATTAGCATTTGATGCTACAAACTTAATTTTAGATGCACTCGAGCGCGCAGGAGCTCCAGATCCTAAGAAAGTGAATGAAGCAATTCAATCAACTAAAGGATTCGAAGCTGTAACAGGTGTTATTTCAATTGATGAACTTCACAATGCTGAAAAAGCAACATACGTTGTTGAATTAAAAGATGGCGTAGAAGTTGATGCAACAATTGTAAATCCATAAAAACATGTGTAAAAATAGGGCGAGCCAAACTCGCCCTTATTTAGCCAAAAGGAGGAAAATATGGAGCAAATAATCCAACAGATATTAAACGGACTGACCATTGGTAGTATCTATGCTTTGATTGCTTTAGGGTATACAATGATTTACGGAATCATGAAGCTGATTAACTTTGCACATGGAGAAATCTTTATGCTGGGTGCTTATATGTCCTATGTAGGAATTGTTAAGCTGGGCTTGCCTTTTTATGCTGCTTTGATCTTTTCAATGGTTGTTTCAGGATTTATTGGTTTTTTAATCGAAAGGATTGCTTATCGGCCTTTAAGAAATTCAAGCCGTGTGAGTGCTTTAATCACAGCCATTGGTGTTTCAATGTTGATGCAAAACTTAATCATTAAGATTTTTGGTGCAGATATCATTGCTTTACCAAAAGTAGAATTATTTCGACCCATTATGTTGGGTAACATTGTGATCAGTGGGAATCAAATCGTCATTTTCTCAGTGACCATTATTCTTTTAATTATTTTGGAATTCATCGTTTTCAAAACAGACTTTGGGCGTGCAATGCGTGCTGTTTCAACCGATGCTGAAGCGGCATCTCTTATGGGAATCGATGTCAACAAAACAATTACCATTACATTTGTCTTAGGAAGTGTTTTAGCAGCTGCTGCAGGGACTTTAGTTGCGAACTATTATAACAACATCACACCGCTTATGGGTGTCGCAAGGGGTTTAAAAGCCTTTATTGCGGCTGTATTTGGTGGTATTGGTTTATTAAATGGTGCGGTATTTGGAAGTTTCATTATTGGTGGCTTGGAAACAATGATTTCTATGACACAATACTCAGCATGGCGTGAAGCTGTGGTGTATTTCATCTTAATCTTAATCCTTATTATTAAACCAACTGGATTGTTGGGTAAAAAAGGAGGTCAGAAAGTATGATGGCACAAAAACGTATCAACAAAGGAACCATTACGTGGTTTATCCTTTCAGTAATTGGACTCATTGTTTTTAATTTTCTTTTTTCTACAATGATTTTAAGATCTTATCATGAGATTTCAATCAATACCATTTTAATTAATATCATGCTTGCGGCATCTCTTAACTTAATTTTAGGAATTGCAGGGCAGTTTTCATTGGGACATGCTGGATTTATGGCCATCGGTGCTTATAGTGTAGCGATTGTCTTACAAAAAATGCCAAATTATTTGGGCTTTGTGTTGGGAATTTTATTGGGCCTGTTCTTTACAACTATTGTCTCACTCATTGTAGCAATTCCAACCTTAAGACTTAAAGGAGACTATTTAGCCATCGCAACACTGGGTGTCTCGGAAATCATCCGTATTGCGATTGTGAATTTAAGTGGCATTACCAATGGTGCTTTAGGAATTCAAAATATTGAAAGAATTCCACGCTTCAACATGGTATATATCTTTACAGTGATTACCTTATTAATTCTCAGTATGCTTAAAAATTCTCGTTTTGGACGTTCATGGAGTGGGATTCAAGAAGATGAAATTGCATCAGCTGCCATGGGAACCAACATTACGAAGAAAAAAGTATCTGCATTCTTAATCGGTGCATTGATTGCCAGTGTGGCAGGTGCTATTTATGCCTCATACTTTACTTTCATTCAACCCGATCACTTTGACTTCAACAAATCCGTTGATATCTTGGTTATTGCTGTTTTGGGTGGCTTGGGTAGTTTTACAGGAACTGTCCTTTCAGCTTCTGTAATCGGAATTATTAATTTGGTCTTCCAAAGCTTTGCGCAAGAGCGCGTCATCATTTATTCAATCTTACTCATTGTGATGATGATCTTTAAACCAGGTGGTTTACTGGGAAAATATGAGCTCAGCTTCAAGAAATTATGGAATCGAGGTGCGAAACATGAGTCTACTCAGCGTTAAAAACTTAACCCAACGTTTTGGGGGTGTTGTGGCTGTTTCAGATGTAAGTTTGAACATCGAGAAAGGTCAAAAAGTTGGTATCATTGGTCCTAATGGTGCTGGAAAAACAACCTTCTTTAACTGCTTAACAGGATTTTATGTCCCTACAGAAGGCAGTATTGAATATACAGATGATGCGGGTAAAATGGTTGCGCTAAATAAACTTCGCGTTGATAAAATTACGGCACTAGGCTTTGCGCGTACATTTCAAAATATCCGCTTATTTAAAGATTTGACACTGCTAGATAATATTAAAATTGCGATGGATTATAACATCAAATATAATCATTTAGATGCAGTATTTAGAACTAAAAACTATTATCGTGAAGAACGTATTATTGATGAAAAAGCAAAACAATATTTAGATATTACAGACCTCATTGAGAAAAAAAATCAAAAGGCAAGTGCTTTATCCTATGGAGAACAGCGCCGACTTGAAATTGCTCGTGCACTAGCGACAGGTGCGAAGACACTTTTCTTAGATGAACCTGCAGCGGGAATGAACCCACAAGAAACACAAGACTTAATCCACTTTATAGAACTCATTCATGAAAAATTTGACTTAACCATTGTTTTAATTGAACACGATATGAATTTAGTCATGAGTGTTTGCGAACAAATCTTCGTATTAAACTATGGTGAACTGATTGCAGAAGGAACCCCTGATGTCATCAGACAAAATCCCGTTGTTATTGAAGCTTACTTAGGAACAGGAGATGATGCATAATGTTAAAAGTTAAAAACTTAAGTGTTAAATATGGCGCAATTCATGCATTAAAAGATGTTTCCTTAGAAGTAACAGAAGGGAATATCATCACTTTGATTGGTGCCAATGGCGCTGGTAAAAGTACACTTCTAAAAACAATTTCTGGACTTTTAAAACCAGCCGGTGGATCCATTGAATTTAAAGATGAAAAGATTGATGGACTCAAAGCGCAAAATATCGTTAAAAAAGGTGTCATTCATGTTCCAGAAGGAAGACGCATCTTCGCAGGGATGAGTGTTGAAGAAAATTTAAGGTTGGGTGCGTTTTTAAGAAAAGATAAATCTACCTTAAATGAAGAAATTGAAAACATTTATAAACGTTTTGAAATCTTGGGTGTAAGACGCACACAAAATGCTGATACCCTGAGTGGTGGTGAACAGCAAATGCTTGCGATTTCACGCGCCTTATTATCAAAACCAAAACTCTTACTGCTGGATGAACCCAGTATGGGACTTGCTCCTTTAATTGTAAAACAGATCTTTGAGATCATTCAAGAAACAAATAGGGAAGGCATGACCATTTTACTCATCGAACAAAATGCCCATAAAGCCTTAGAGATTGCAGATTATGCTTATATCATTGAAGGTGGGCGTATTAAGATGGAAGGGCCAGCCAGTGAAGTGAAAGAAAGTGAGCGCGTTAAGGAAATTTACCTTGGTGGTGCTTAAAAAATGAAAACAGACCAATTTTAGCTGGTCTGTTTTTATTTTGATTATTTTTCGTTTCTGTGTAAGAGTGATAATTTTAAATCATACAGCTTTTGACTCAAGTCAACGTAGTAATTATGAGGGTAGTGAAGTCTTTTCACTTCTTCCCAGAATGTCTCACGCTCTTTTTCAGCATAGACGGATGTTTCATAAAGACTGTGTACTTCATACACGCACTGTCCTTTTTTAAAGACAGGAACTTGAAGTTCTCTTACGGTATAGTTTGTGAGTGTTTTACGTTTCCATGGTGCTATAGGGTCAAAGATTTCAATCTCATCTTCTGGAATCACTTCATCATGTAATGCAATATAATCTGCCAAAGCTTTATTGGTTGTATTGTCATAGAAACGATAGAGTTTTTTGTATCCAGGGTTGGTGATTTTTTCAATGTTGTCACTGATCTTAATTTTCGGTACAATCTCACCATCAATTTCTTGTGCCGTGAGTTTGTATACACCACCCAATACAGGTTCTGATTTTGAAGTAATGAGGTTTTCTCCAACACCAAATTGATCAATTTGTGCACCTTGATAAATTAAGTCATCAATGATGTATTCATCCAGTGAATTTGAAGCCATGATTTTACAATCTTCAAGCCCTGCTTCATCAAGTAATTTTCTGGCCTCTTTTGAGAGATAAGATAAGTCGCCTGAATCTAGTCGAATTGCTTTGAGGCGATGGCCTAATGGATGTAGGATTTCTTTTGCGACTTTAATCGCATTGGGGACACCTGATTCTAAAGTATCATAGGTGTCGACTAAGAATACTGAGTTTTCGGGATTGATTCTTGCATAACTCTTAAAGGCTTCATATTCTGTATCATGAAGTTGAATGAATGAGTGTGCCATGGTTCCTGAAACATACGCTCCAAACTTTTGTCCAGCCAGTGTATGAGATGTTCCAACACATCCTGCAATCACAGCACTTCTAGCACCTTCAAGTGAAGCGTCAAAGCCATGTGCTCTTCGTGCACCAAATTCTAATACAGCACGGCCTCTTGCGGCTGTAACGATACGGCTTGCTTTTGTGGCAACCAGTGTGGGGTAATTAATGGACAATAAAAGCATGGTTTCAATGAGTTGTGCTTGAATGACGGTCCCTCTAACGGTAATTAAAGGTTCATTCGCAAAGACAACTGTGCCATCTTCAACGGACCAAACATCCAGTTCAAGTTTCATATCAAGTAAATATTGTAAGAAGTCTTCATCTTTAAAACCGCATTCCCTTAAATAATCAATATGTCTTTGTTTGAAGCGAAAATTATTAATCCCTTCAATTAAACGGGCCAAACCGTTAAAGATCATATAACCCCCTGCATCTGGGATTCTTCTTGCAAACATATCAAAATAAACAATTTCTTCATGCTTATTTTCTTTGAAATATGTATATGCCATTGAGAATTCATACAAATCGGTTAAAAATACAATGTCATCTAAAAAAATCATATCGCACGCTCCTTGTTATAGTGTATAATATTAATTCATAGTTATTATATCACATGGAGGTTCTTTAATGGAAAAAGTACAAAAAATTCATAAGAAAAATGGCATCACATTAATTTATGATGAAAAGTTTAATGAGGTTGTTATGTCACTGAGAATCATGTTTCCTTTGAAAAAAGAAACAGCAACGATCGCCAATATTATGGCCAATTTGTTTTCAGATAGACTGGTTCATGCCTCAACCAAAGCTGCATTACTTGCTAAAAAAGATAATTTATACGGTGTCAAAGTCAGTGCATCCAGTTATTCAATCGGACAATATCACAGTATAGAAATTAATCTAAAGGGGATTCATCAAGACTTTGTGAAAGAGCCTTTACATCAAATGTATTATGAATTTTTGATGGAATTTTTAAAAACACCCCTAATTGATGAGAAAACACTCAAAGAAGCCAAAAAGAATGTGAAACAAACTTTATTAAGACTGGATGAAACACCTTCTCATAAAGCGCTCTTCAGTGCATTTGAATATGCAGGTAAAGATCAAACTTTTGGTGTGAATGTATATGGGTACTTAGATGATATAGATGCAATCACCATTGATGAAGTCAAAGTATTTCACCAACAGTGTGTTTCTGAGTTTGAAAAAGAACTCTATATTGTAGGGCGCATTCAAGAAGAAGACTTTAATTTTAGCGATAAATTCACAACACAAGATACGCCAGCTTTTCATAAAACCTATATTGAAAATGAAACAATCAAAGAAACTTATAAAGGCAATCAATCTGAAATTGTCTTGGTTTATGAAACTGAAATTAATCCAAACCATCCATCTTACTATCCATACTTAATGCTTCTGGCGGTATTGGGTCAAAGCCCAAACTCACTCTTATTTCAAAATATCAGAGAGAAAGAATCGCTGTGTTATTCAATTTATGCTTCACAACTTATTTTTGATGGTATCTTCTATATTGGAACCAGTATTAATCCTGAAAATGAAGAACGTGTACTAAAACTTGTGGATGAACAGTTTGAAATCATTAGAGAGGGCAACTTTGATCTTGAGGCATCTAGAAACTATTTAATCAATCGTTTAAATGGAACTACTGAAAACACAAGACAATTACTAGACTTTACGGTAAGAAATCAAAGAATGGGGCTTTCTGATTCTATTGAAGATGTTATTGAAAAATTTAGACATGTTACGAAAGAAGAAGTTATCCGTGCACTGGATGAAATAAAAACTCACTTAACATACATTTATGAAGGAGTCACACATGAAAACAATCAACAATAGTTTTAATGAGTCTGCGTATAAATTTACGCATAAAGATGGACTCGAAGTTATCATCATTCATAAAGAAGGCTTTAAGCGATCTGTGGCTGCCATTGGGACGCCTTTTGGATCCATCAATCTTCACCAAAAGTACAATGGGGAAGTTATTGAACATAAAAAAGGGATAGCGCACTTTCTAGAACATAAACTTTTTGATGATGAAGGCGAAGATATCCTCGCAAAATTTTCAAAATATGGCGCAAGTGCCAATGCATTTACTTCTTTTGATCAAACTGTATACTATTTCAGCACCAATTTAGATCTTTATGAGCCTTTAAAATTATTACTGACTTTCACCAATCGTTTCGATATTACAGAAAAGTCTGTAGAAAAAGAAAAAGGTATTATTGTTGAAGAATTAAAAATGTATGACAAAATGCCAGATATGAGTTTACTGATGAATACATACCAAAACGTTTATCATCACTTTCCAATGAAATTTGATATTGGGGGAACAGAAGACTCTGTAAATAGCACAACTTTAGAAGATTTAAAGATGGCTTATAAATTAAACTATCATCCCAAGAAGATGGCACTTGTGATTATCACAGGTGAAAATCCTGAAAACATTGAAGACGTTGTGAACAGTATTTCGATTACACAAGATGTTTTAGAAGTAAAAGATATCTTTGAGAAAGAACCGCTTGATGTTGTCCATGAATTTCATGAGATTGATTTTCCGGTAAAATCTAATAAAATGTCACTCAGCTTTAAATTTAAATACGATGGTAAAGACACCTTAAAAGATGAATTTATCATGCGTTTGATTTTAGCTTTAAACTTTACAGAATTTAATGATGATTATCAAAATTGGCTTGATGAAGAAATCATCAATGATTACTTTAGTTATGATGTCGATTTAAGAGATGGTTTTGGGGTCGTTTATTTCTTTAATGAAGGAAATGATGCAGAAACCTTTAAAAACGTTATCAGTGATACAATGTCTCTATTAAACTTAGATAGAACATGCTACAATCAAATTAAGAAGCGCTATTTTGGACAAACCATTCTTTCGTTGAGTCAATATGATCGCTACGCCATCAATGTTTTAACATCTCATTTCAAAGGTAAATCATATTATGATTACCTCAGTGAAATTAGAGATGTCACGTTTGAAAATGTTAGTGAAGTAAAAGATACCATGAAAGATTTCAGCATCGCCTTAAATGTTATGCGTGAATTTTAGGAAACTTTGAAATCAGCGCTTATTTAAGATAAAGGGGGTCTTTCTTATGACTGGATTTCAATTAGTTGGCTATTATGCTGAAAAACCTAAAGTATTTGAAGATAACAATTCTAAATTGCACACAAAGATTAAAGTCTTAACAAAACCAAACTTTATTACAAATTTTGGGGAAGATAAAATGGATTTGTTTGAGGTGTATTTATGGAAAGGGATGTCAAAGGAATTCATTCAAGCAATTCCACTGAATTCACCAGTTTCAATTAAGGGAAGATTGGAACTGAGAAATGGTGCCATTGTGATGATTGCAGAACACATTGAAAAAATGGATATGATTGTTTAAAGACAAAGAAGTCAACAGCACTGATGAATCAATGCATGTTGGCTTTTTTTAATGTCTGTGCTTTTTCTTTTTCTTATGGATTTGTCTTTCACTTATGATGGGATATTGTGTATAATATATTCAGGTGATAAAATGAAAACTTATTTAGATTTATGTAGGCATGTTTTAGAACATGGAGAAAATAGAGATGATCGCACAGGCACTGGTACACGCAGTGTTTTTGGTTATCAAATGCGTTTTGACTTACAAGAAGGCTTTCCGCTTTTAACCACAAAAAGAGTCCATTTTCCATCTCTTGCGAAAGAGTTACTATGGTTTATCAGTGGTGATACTAATATTCAGTGGCTTGTCCAAAACAAAGTAAGAATTTGGAATGAGTGGCCATATGAAAATTATACAAAGACAGAGGATTATCATGGTGAAACATTAGAAGCATTTGTTGAGAAAATTGCGACAGATGACGACTTTGCGAAAAAACATGGTGATTTGGGTCCTGTTTATGGTAAACAGTGGCGTGATTTTAATGGGGTGGATCAACTGAATGATGTAATCGATCAAATTAAAAACAATCCAACTTCAAGACGTATTATCTTGAGTGCTTGGAACCCACCACAAATTCCAGAAATGGCATTACCACCTTGTCATGCATTCATGCAATTTTATGTCAGTCAAGATGGTAAATTATCATTACAACTCTACCAAAGAAGTGCTGATATCTTTCTAGGGGTACCCTTTAACATTGCATCCTATGCATTACTGCTTCATATGGTTGCGAAGATTACAGATCTTGAAGTAGGGGACTTTGTGCATACACTGGGTGATGCACATATTTACTCAAATCACTTCGATGTTATTCATACACAACTTGAACGTGATGTACGAGAACTTCCAAAACTTTTCATTCATGGTAATCAACAAAATATTGATGATTTCAAATATGAAGATTTTGAACTTGTAGGATATGATCCACATCCACGCCTTGTTGGAAAGGTCGCGGTTTAATGATTACTTTAGTTGTAGCCATCAATAATACACGCACCATTGGTTTAGATGGGAAAATGCCTTGGCATAATCCTGAAGACTTACAGCATTTTAAAAATTACACCATGCATAAGACATTACTCATGGGACGTAAAACATATGAAGGGCTCCCAAAAAAACTTCATGGCCGTAATATTCTTGTTGTTACAAGACAAGCAGATTATGACGGTGCTGTCTTAGATTTAAATAATTTTTTAGAAACACATCAAAACACCCCTGAAGAAATAATTGTGGCAGGGGGCGGAGAAATATACCAAATAGCGATGGACTATGCGGACAAAATAGTGCTGTCAATCATTGATAATGATGTCAAAGGAGATACCTTTTTTCCAGAGATTGACCCAACACAATTTGAAGTTGAAGAAACAAAACAGTATGAAACTTTTAAATGTATAACATACACAAGAAAAGAGGAAATGGTATGAGATTTGTTGATGTAATTGGTAAAAAACGAGATGGAAAAACGCTCACAAAAGAAGAAATAAACTTTTGGATTGATGGAATTGTAGATAAAAGCATTCCAGATTATCAAACCTCAGCGCTTTTGATGGCCATTACCTTAAATGGCATGAACATGGAAGAAACCACATATTTAACCGATGCCATGGTCCGTTCAGGTAATGTGAATGACTTAAGTGCCATCCATGGTAAAAAAGTTGACAAACACTCAACAGGTGGTGTAGGAGATAAAACTTCCATTGTGATCAGCCCCATTGTTGCGGCATGTGGTGGTAAAGTTGCGAAGATGAGTGGTCGTGGGCTGGGCCATACTGGTGGTACTTTGGATAAGTTAGAAAGTATTGCAGGCTTTAATGTATCCTTAACTGAAAGTGAATTTATCAACCAAGTCAATAATATTAATATTGCATTAGTGGGACAAACAGGAAGTCTTGTCTATGCAGACAAAGTAATGTATGCACTTCGTGATGTAACAGGAACTGTTCAATCACTCCCTTTAATCGCAGCTTCTGTAATGAGTAAGAAGATTGCCGGAGGTGCTGATGCTATTGTGCTGGATGTTAAATTTGGTGAAGGTGCATTCATGAAGGATTTTGATTCCGCAAAAGCACTGGCTGAAACGATGATCGCTATTGGTGAGAATTTAGACA